>ERZ894232.3007-NODE-3007-length-10640-cov-606.169674_pt1 | contig 10640 bp, 8 predicted proteins | sample MGYA00380296_ERZ894232 | MGnify/ENA primary metagenome ERZ894232 (study PRJEB32331, sample SAMN06328433) | human gut metagenome | biome: human gut microbiome; feature: stool | host: Homo sapiens | collected 2014-08-14 ... | reverse complement strand
TTAAAGAGTTTTCTCTGCCAAGTCTTTAGTTTTCCTGTATTACGCTCAGTATGGAGTGTACGTTCATATCCAAGATATACAGGAATATGATGTAATAATCCATAAAGCAAGACCAAAGGTGTCCACTGAAAATAGCCTTCAGTAATCAGTACGTCCGGCCTTATCTTATTAATGGCTTTGAACATACCATGAGTAAATGGTATGCGTTTACCCTTCTCTATATCAGGCATCACATCCCATTTCATGGAGTTGGTATCAAATACATGATCAGAATCCAACTCTATAGCATTATCACCCAGTTCTGCCTTTATTTGCTTGCAAAACATTTCCTTTCTGCACATCTTGTAACGAACAGGTGAATACATAACATAAAAATCATTTTTGAATAACCGTAGCAGTTCCTTATAAAAAGGCAGTCGGTATTCAAAGAAAACCGGATTACAATATAATACTTTCATATACTTATTTTCAAGAAATTACCCTCTTCCTCCTGTGAATATATAAAATGTCTTTGGAAAATACTTACTCCACATTTTTGCAATCACGATACACACCCAGAATGTAATAACAGGAAGTATTATGTAAGTTAACAATGCTATTACTTCATTTCTATAAAAAGCGGAAGCAAGTAACACCTTCATACTTTTAATGATGTCTAAATGAAATACATAGGTAAAAAAAGAAAATGGTGCCAGTTCTATCAAATATCTCTTGAAACGCACAGGAATTCTATCTAGAGCAAACCATAAAACAATAATACCAAGTAACGTATTGTAACGATGTATAGTCCATAATTTAGGATAAATAAAACAAGATATAAACCATAATGTTACTAAAAGCAATAAACAAGAATTATTTATTCTAAAATTTAAGATATGTTTTCGTTTCTGCAACATACCTCCAATAAAGAAGAAAATCATTCCTTCTGACGACATCCATGAACAGTCAACAGGCATCCAAAGATAAAACAGAAATACAAAAACCACTAAATATATCAACGGGCTATTAACTTTAAAAATCCATGTATATAAAGGTGCAAACAACATCATTGTCATAATATCTCTAACATACCACAAAACACCATTCCAGTCGCTATGCAACAGCTGTGTAAGATAACACAACTGATTGTTTTCATATACAAATTTATGAGTCAGCAAGAGAGGTATGATACCAAAAATATTCCAAAGAATAAAAGGTATAAACAGAGTTTTTATTTTCTTTTTTATCATATCTCTGTATTCATTTTTAGATGTATATGCATATCTCATAAAAAAAAATCCAGAGACAATAAAAAAGAAAGGAACAGCAACCTCCGTCATTTTTGACACACCAGTTTCAATACAAGTCAGCATCGATGGGCTAAATTCAGATATACCGAACGCCTGAAGGTTAAGGGAATGTCTAAAAACAACCCCCAATGTGCAAATCAGACTTCCAATCTTTATCTTATCACTTAATTGCTTTTCAATCATAATATTCACACTTTGAGTAGGATAAGGTAAGTATAACTACAGCAAAATAAGCAATGGTTATGGAACAAGTCTTACCCGACATAAAACCATAAGAATAACCATTTAACATAGCGCATGCTGTAGCACAAATAATCCCCACATATCCTGGACATAATCTATACCTAAGCGAAGAAATTAACTGTACTATATAATGAAAACAGAATAACACTAAACCTATTATTCCCAGACTACCATACATACCTATATAATTGTTATGGGCATCCGACAGTACCTGGTTTCCAAATATGGACTGTACAGTACGTTCCACACATGCAAATCCCCATCCACAGATAGGCTTCTCTGCTGCAGCGGCCATTAGATTCTCCCAAATTTTCTGCCGTCCATTGCCAGTTTCTATCTGTTCCAAATTTTTATCTGGCATAAGAGTCAAAATAATCTCATTCAACAAATCTTGATGTGTAAAAATAAACACTGCCACCCCAGTTACGATTAAAGCTGGCACGTATCTTCTTGCTATCCATAAAGCAACCGCAAATCCAAACAATGCTGATGAATTTGCTCCACCACTCGTATTGATTACAAGTAAAAAGACACATAAAACAAGAGTATTTCGCAGGAACGCATTTCTTTCTTTATCTCTATATCTCTGTGCTAAAAATTCGCCTATACAATAAGAGAATAGTATTGCAGCACTTGAAGCAGCTGGCAAAAAATGCGCAATAAGAACCCTCTGAGCAGACAATCGCACACCAATATTTTCAAAGATAATCATCAGCAAAATAAAATACACGAATGTTTTTTCGGTTGATTTAAAATCAACAAAAAGAGTTAGCATCCAATGCATTAACATTATCATTACTACATTCTGAAATGATAAAAAGAAAGCCAACTGAGGCTGTAGAGCCCACAATGTACTAATCATCGCATAAATGTACAACATTAAAATTGACTTTACGGGCATATTGGATTGTATGAAGCCTTTTCTTACACAATTACCATCATACATAAATAACAAATATACAATAAACACCAAAGCTCCAACCTGTATCCCTTTAGCCAATCCACTACCGGTGTCTGGCATAAATTCAATACGATATAACAAAACCATAAAGAATATGGCAAGCCATTTATACTTTGATTTTAAAACAGCTCCAAAAGTAAAAAGTATTTCTTTTATATAACCTAACATAAACAGTATTATTTTAATAGTTTTCTCATTTTGCCATGAAGGCGTTTCTTTTTGAAGAAGTAATTATATAACCTTGTATAAGCCCAAAAGAAAAGGGGAAATTGAATGAATCTAAGAAACTTCTTATCGGCCATTGCGGACACTATTTCATAATTTTCCTTATCAGAAAGAAAAGTCTTCACTTTTTTATAAACCTCCCAGTCAAAAGACAATTCTGGAAAGAAGAAACATCTATTTAGTTCTTTTATCCTATCACAAGCCAGCAAACGTTTGATATCTGCCGACATTCCCGCTGTCGTTTTATTCAAAGCTTTTTCTATTTTTAATACATACGTATAATCAGTAATATACGATTGCATTATTGAAGAATCATTTACCATATAAGCTTGAACAACATTGCTAATAAAACAAACTTTATTGACATTAGGAGCAATACTTATTTGTGTAACCCAATCCTCTTGTCTGGACACAAAAAGAAATGTTCGGAATATATCATCCTTAAATAGAGAACGCTTATAGATAGCTCCCCACAGATATGGACTGACCTTCCCTAATATATATGATTTCACATATTGATCTGCATCCAATTCACCTTCATCAAACTCAAAATGTTCTACACCATACAGCTCATCTGTCATGGATACTTTATTGTGACGCCCCCTTACAATGTCATAACCCTCAATAATTTTGTTATACAAACATGAAATTGCATACGGATATAAGTAATCATCTGAATCAAGAAAGACCAAGTACTCTCCTCTTGCCTCCATAAATCCAGCAAGCCTTGCAGAAACCAATCCTCCATTTTTCTTATGCACCACCTTGATGCGGCTGTCCTTCTTGGCATATTCATCACATATCTGTGGACACTGGTCAGGACTGCCGTCATCTACTAATATCAATTCATAGTCCCTGAAGTCCTGAGACAATACCGATTCTATACAACGAGGTAGAAACTTCTCCACATTATATATCGGCACTAAAATAGAAACTTTTGGATTTTCCATAAAATATCATTTACAATTGTTACTTTGGATAGAAATATTTACAATTTCATGATTTTACACAAACGATTTGTCAGTATAATGTCTTTCTATACCCAATATTACGCAACATGAGGCAATAGTCGTAGCAATAGCGACTGCAATGAATAGCCATACACCTTGCTGCATGCTCCCCAAAAACTCAGTGAACAGAAAGACGAAAAACATGTGCATAAAATAATTGAGCGTGGACATCTTGCGCAAGAGCCTAAACGTTTTCGGGGTACCTTTCTTTTTATATATCAGCATAAGTTGCAAGCATATAAAGGCTAAAGGCAAACACACATATTGCGGTTTAAATAAACCGACTATTAACAAAAATATAAACAAGGCATAAACATATTTTCTCGTAATTGATAACTTTCCGAGCATACCAATTGCCAAGAATGCCCATCCGAAGAAGAAACCGTTTCTGTTGCCATGTATAAAGCTCATCATGTATTGTAGCGAACCAACAACGCCTTCGTCTGGTAACCTTACGATAACCATACCCACAGCATAAAGAAAAAATGATAACAGCACTATATACTTCTTTTTTATGCCAAACCTATAGCAGACAAGTATCAACCCCATACCAACTATTGACGACAATAAATACCATAACGGCCAGCTGTCATAATTCTCTCCCACAAGAAACCATCCTTGCAATAAGCTAATCACAGACTGACATACATTATGGTCATAAACAAAGAATTCTCCATAGAGGTTTATTGGCAGAAACAAGACTGCCCATAGTACATAAAGCTTTATTTGCCACAACAATGTTTTTACAGACGAATGCCAGGAGTTTTCTTTATCAGCACCATACAGTTTACATCCCAACAGATAGCCCGATATTACATAAAAGATGGGTACTGCCATACATTGAACGAGATTAACTATTTGGGAGATGGGGGGGGCAAGCAATGTCATTACTCAACCCACAATGAATAGATATAACAATGTACGAGCACCAAAACTTTACTAAATCGAAGCTATTATTGTATTCACGTTTTTGTTCCATCCAAACTTTGCTGTCATTATTGTTTTATGTCTGTCTCCCCCACCACATACACAGGTCTTCTTTTCGTCTCATTAAAGATCCTGCCAATATACTCTCCAAGGATGCCTATAGTTAGCAATTGGATGCCACCCAAGAAAAGCATGATAGCAGCAAGTGTAGTGAAGCCCTGAACGGGATCACCTATAATCAATTTCTTCCCTACATAGAAGAACAAAAAACAGAAAGCAAGAAAGGCAATAACAGAACCAAGAACCGTAGCAAATCTTAACGGAGCTGTTGTAAACGACGTGATACCCTCTATAGCAAGATTGAAAAGGCTCCAGAAATTCCAATTACTCTCACCTGCAGCTCGGTCGCCTCGATCAAAGATAACCTCTTTCTTCTTAAAACCTATCCAGCAAAACATACCTTTAGTGTATCGTTCGCTTTCACGTAATTCTTTTAATGCCTCTATGCATTTGCGGTCGAGTAAACGGAAATCGCCGACATTCTGCAACACATCAAATCTTGTTGAATGATCAAGAATACGGTAAAACAGCAGAGAGAATTTCTTGCGAAGCCAACTCTCCTTTCCTCTATTGGCACGCTTGGCATATACATCTTCATACCCCTGCTCCCAATATTCCAGCATTTGAGGTATCAGCGATGGCGGATCCTGCAGGTCAGCATCCATAATGACCATACAGTCTCCCGAAACATAGTCGAAGCCAGCCAACATAGCATTCTCCTTTCCAAAATTACGAGAAAGGCTCACGTAATGAAAGCGTTCATCCTTTGCACATATATCTTTAAGTATCACAAGACAGTTGTCCTTGCTACCATCATTCACAAACACCACTTCCCACTCATACTTGTTTTTCTGCGAATCTATTAGTTTTTTCACTTCAGGTTCCAGCAAAGGAAGCATCTTCTCCTCATTATAGACGGGAATTAAAATAGAAACTTTCTTCATTTCAGATATGCTTTAAGTTATTATTCAACCCCCGCCATGTTACGCTTCTTCAGGATGTCACTTGGCGCCACATGAAAATTAGCTGGAAGTGGGGGGGTATGCTGTTTGGTATATATATTAAATCCGTTGTATGTATTCATCAGATGATAACCCTCTTTTATCAACAATGACTCATATTTATCTATATTTTCCTTACCATTCAAACTCACGAAATCAGCCTTTCCTTCTGCCATTGCTTTCTCTTGAGCCTCGAACATAGCTTGTGTCTGCCCCATCTGCGTAATCCAATAACGACAATAAGGACGACTATAAGCCAAACAATACCCTGGATCCTGCCCCATGATAAGTAAAGTGGGATATTTGGCAGAATGCGCCATTTGCCAATTAATAGCCTCAAACCGAGTTGCATTTGATGCCTTCGTAATAAAATTCTCGCTACAGTAATGCATTTTACCCCAAACAAGATAACATAAGCATAAAGTCAAAAGACATACATAATACCTCATATTGATTTGATGTCCTCGAATAAACTTCAACAAACTTATAATTGCGAATATAGCGAATGGTCCTACTATAGATATGTAATGGCCAAAATTGTCATGACGAATAGCCAAAGCTATAAAGAACATAGCAGAAAGCCATGGCAAAGCAGAAATGAACCAATGACTTCTTTTCCATAGAAGAAGCAATGGTAAAGTATATACAATATATATAATTCGCTTTGTCATAATCATGCTAAGCCACTCATGCGAATAGCTCGCTATAGTTTTTGGAAGAGGCTCGCTTACTGATGCCATTGTGTTTGCAAAGTATTCATGCCACATAGCCCCTAAACTGCCAGTATAAATAAAATAGAAAGCAAATGGCAACAACATAGCCAAAACGCCAATGATAAAACTCATCAGATAGCTCATTAATGATTTTTGATAATAAGCATAGATGCCCATACTGACAATAAGGCTAACCATCATCAAGGCAATACTCCATTTCATCATCAAAACTGCAACAAAGCCAACTCCTACCAATGCCCATTTCCATACAAATCCACGAATTTGTTGAGGACGACAAATCATCTTCAGCAAGCGATAGATACAATATGCAACCCAAAGCATGCAGAAATGTTCAGCTTTACCCTCTGTATAAAAGTTCCAGTACCAGTAAGGCACCGCCATACTCATCGCTGCCAAAAGTGATATGGGCTTGTCAAGATACAGCCTCGCAGTCTTATAGGCAATCATAAACGAAAACCAAAAAGAAAGACAAGCCAACCAAAACACTCCTACATAAGAATAGTGATGTATTTCATATCCCAAGCCATATATAATCCACAACAACAATCCTTTGCTGTCTGCAAAATCAACATACGGCGTATATCCATTCATCAAGAACTTGCCACACTGGAAGAATATGGCAGCATCATGATGCCCTGTGTTAGCATAAAGATATGAATCAATATTGAACACCATCTGGCACACCACAACATAACACAGCAGGAATAAAGCAACACCATACTTGGCATTGCATATCTTTGTTATCAACTTCATATTTCTCATTCTTCTATCAGTTCCACCCATTCCTTCAATATCTTATCCATAGCGAAACGCTTGCTGCTTTCATACGCTTTCGCACCCATTTCCGCTCTCAGTTTATCATCCTTCATGAGTTTTATCAGTTTTTCCGCAAACTGTGTCACATTCTCTGGTTCAACAAGAAAGCCATCAACTCCATCGGTGACAATCTCGCTCGGTCCAACCGGACAATTATAGCTAACCGCAGGTACGCTGCAAGCATTGGCTTCGGTAAGTACCAAACCAAAACCCTCGAAGCGACTGCTAAAAGCAAAAATAGTAGCTTCCTTCATTACTCCAGGAACATCAGATGTCGGTCCTGTACAAACTACATTCTCACAGCCCATTTCCTTAGCCTCACGTTCTAAAGCCTCGTAATCACCATAACCGCAAACAATCTGCAATGTCCAGTCTTTAACTTCCTTCTCTACAAGAAGCCATGACTTCAGAAGCAAATCAAATCCCTTTTGAGGTGCAATGCGCCCCATTGCAATCACCTTTTTCTGTCCTTGATGATTGAGCGCATGATCAACTTCAAACGACAACGGATTATATATCTGGCGAAGGAAGGAAGGAGAGAAATCGGTTTTCTCCAAATAAGTCTTTCGCAATGCTTTCGTTATCAACACTAAGGCATACGCATCCTGCTTTACAAGTTGTAGAGCTTCCTGACGTTTCCATCCTTTAGTATATTCATAATCGAAATGATCCCACGATATCCATTTTATACCAAGACCTCGTATAGCCTTTGCCGTCCAGTTCGCGTTGAATGTATCGATATCGATTACAACATCTATCTTGTTCTTCTTCAAGAATCTGCGAAGCTTCCATGCACCATACCAGAAATGCCAGCGCATCTTACGCTCAAAACCTCCATGGCTAAGAATCGTCCAAAGCTTCAACTTAGGATGCGTCTCAAAAAATGGTTTATGATGCTTAGAATCATAATCTACCATCCAAACGTTATAACCATACTCAGCTAAGGCATTCGCAAGGCGCAAACCAACACGTTCTGTACCTCCTCCGCAATCAATATTGCGTATTGTAAAACAAATATTCTTCATAAGAAACAATGGTATATCAGAGTTAGCAAGTTTACTTTTATCAGCAAACTTGCCACCCTAATAATTATGCATAAAATTCTGATTCTATTTCAAACTGTGCTTTTCGTATAGTATATTTCAAGGTATAATCAGCGATGCTTTATTGCTGCAAAAGCATCATATTCCAAAAGAAGTTCCCAATATTTGCTGATTTTGAAATTAAACAACATGTTTGTTTCTCTTTCAGACGTATCAGGAGAAGCAATGTATCCCATCATGGTATTAACAACAACCTCTTTCTTTGCAGTATGAGGATCTATTCCATTATCATTACAGAAGAACCAAATCCTTCGTACCATTTTCAATATCGACCTATTAAGTCCAAGTATCCTTATAGCATTATTTCTCGACTCTGGCGGTTCTGGGTCTTCAGTCCATTCTGCTGTCCCATCTGGCATATACTCAAAAGTTTGTTCAATATTTTCATACAAGACAAATGGAGGAAGAAAAGTATGTTTTCTTTTTAAGTTACAACATACAGGTTTCGTCTTTTCCTTGAACAAATCCCCATCACACGACAGCACCAAATTTTGATAAGCTATTGGATGTGGATGCGGCGGAAATGCAATAGGATTCATCTTCTTAAAATCAGCAGGATGAGGCAAGTTATCAAGTACCGTTGGTTTGGTTCGATACTCATCCAACTCCCTCTTATTTTCAGCATGATTGGGCATTATATGCTCAACCGTCGTAGTGAGACATGCTGACAATTTCCTCATACAATAACAGCATCGCCCATCTTGCTCTGGGTTCAAAACTTCATCTATAAGCCTTTGGCGAAACTTGACATGCCCATGTGCATCGTCAATCTCTGTACTAAAAGCATTATACATATCATCAGGATAAGTTCCTGTCCTCTTATAAAAGCAGTCCAAGAACTCCATTACAACCTGTTCTCCCTTTTGTTTATCCAATGATTTATCTATGTATTTCATCTTACTTCAACATTTGAAAGAACAGACTATTCTCGCCCACGATATTCTTTATCATTTCCTTTAAGTTGGCAACTTTCTCTGCATCACCTTTAGCTTTCCAAAAGTCATAAGCCTCCTTATAGTCATTCAATCTACTATCGTCATCAGGAGTATCCATAGTATATTTCAATCCTGTCGTGGCATCTACACCTTGCATATTTGCTACAGGGACAAGCACCACGTCATCTTTCTCCTTTAAGATTTTGTAAATAACATTACTGCCATCTTTCTGTTCAAAGGCAGAAAGCACAAGTGGAGAATGGGTAGAAACAATCCATTGCACACGAGTAAAAGTAGTGCGCAGGCGTTTCAGTATGGTACGTTCTACCGATGGATGCAAGTGCAAGTCCAACTCATCCACCAGCACTACGCCGTCAGGATTGCAGTCTTTATTCAATAAATATCCACGACATGCAATGTCAAATACCATAGAGAAGAAACGAAGGTAACCTGTAGGCAACTCTGTAAATGGTATTTGCGTTCCGTTTTCATATTCCAACACAACCACTTCGCTTTTTCCTCTGAAATCAAGCAAGATGTCCCTTAACACGATGTCTGTATCTGGGTTATATTCAGACACAGGTTGAGAACATTTTACCAACACCGCTCGTATGGCATTAATAAAGTGAGTAGCCTCTTTACTATTCTGCAAACGACTTTTTTTATATTGCATGATGAAATACTGAAGCCATATCTCCGTACAGTTCTTGTCATCATCCCATTTGAAATATGCAGCATTGCGAGGCAACGGGTTACCAGACTCCAGCAATTCTTTCATGGTAGTTGACAATTGCAAATTGACATGAGGATAAGAATCTGAGAAATACGCAAAAACAGGTAGTTCATCCTTGCCGTTTTTATATACTCTCCAAAAATCTAAGTTTGCTTTTCTGTAAAGCGAATCCTTTAGTCCGTTGGTCAAAGCATCTTTCTCGAAAGTCCAATCCAATTGCTCACCATTACTCAATGTGGCACACAGAGTATTGATTATAGGATAATGATAGTTATATTCATCCTCGTCCTCGTCTTTTCCATAACGAGCATCCAAAGCCTTAAAACTAACAACGTTTCTGTCGGAGGAAGATATAAATCCATATTGAGGTTCGCCTTTCCGACGAGAAAAGACGAAACTCAACAATTGCTTGATGGCTTTTATCATATTGGTCTTACCCGAACCATTCTTACCTATGAAAATGGTTGCCTTAGAACCGAAATCCACAGAAAAATCCCTGTAGTTTCTATAATTATGTAAATGTAAATTATCTATCTTCATTATTTTATTTCTTATTTTATGCAAAAATAATCTTTTTTCTTTGAATTCCACACAATTATAGAT
>ERZ894232.3005-NODE-3005-length-10648-cov-112.075805_pt1 | contig 10648 bp, 12 predicted proteins | sample MGYA00380296_ERZ894232 | MGnify/ENA primary metagenome ERZ894232 (study PRJEB32331, sample SAMN06328433) | human gut metagenome | biome: human gut microbiome; feature: stool | host: Homo sapiens | collected 2014-08-14 ... | reverse complement strand
GAGAGCCTTATAGGCGCATTTGAAAAACCTCCGGCTATGCCGGAGGATATTTATTATTTTGCTACCACAGTGACAGTCGCTGCAGGAAAATATACCTCTGTTCAAAACAGTCCTGTTGTGGATCCGAAAAATACACATCGCTCCCGTTATCTGTGGCTGTATGATTACCATCACTGAGTAAAAAAAATCCCCAGGATGCAGGGGACGGAAGGTAAACTATGCTGAATCTTGTCTGTTTGTTTTAATATTTATCTATCCGTCTTGCCAACGGACAAAGAAAAAAATAACACGACGCAGAACAAAAGAAAATATTATTTTCATATCTTCCGGAAGACTATGGCCTCTTCCAGATAATTACCTTATGGTTGGCATCAATCAATGATTCACTCTCGTTCTGCCTCGGAACTCTATATGGATGTACAATCATATAATGTCCTAATATTCACGAGATGTGAATAAACAAATCTACTCAAGAAACGGGGGGGGTATTTAATTAATAACTAAGTGAAGCGCCCCGGAAATCCTGGAGACTAAATTCCCTGAGAAAGAGGTAAACAGGATGGCTAAAAATACTCGTTTTTTCCCCGAAGTCCGTCAACGGGCAGTTCGTATGGTTCTGGAAAATCATGGCGAATATGACTCACAATGGGCAGCAATTTGTTCCATTGTCCCAAAGATTGGCTGTACACCGGAGACTCTGCGTGTCTGGTGTACAGCCAGTATGAGCGGGATACCGGGGGCGGTGATGGTGGAGTCACCACCGCTGAACGTCAGCGTCTGAAAGACGCTGGAGCGTGAAAATCGTGAAATGTGCCACAGTAACGATATCCTTCGCTAGGCTTCCGCTTATTTTGCGAAGGCGGAGTTCAACCGCCTCTGGAAAAAATAATGCCACTGCTGAATAAGCTGCGTGAGCAGTACGGGGGCGGACCGGTATGCAGTGAACTGCATATTGCCCCGTCAACGTATTATCACTGTCAGCAAGAGCGACATCATCCTGAGAAACGCAGTGCCGCTCCTCTTAAGTGAATGGCATTGCCAATGACGGGGGAAGTAGCGTTTTGATCGGGATAATAATGCTAGTGTGCTTCTTGCTTGCCATTCTAGCACAAAACGAATTAAACGTTTCGTGAATTGCAAAGAGATCCAATGAGTCAGTTGCCAAAGAGAAATCATAAGCCAGGGAAATGAATACCAGCCTGCGATCAAAAGATGCTGGAATGTCGAGAGAAGGGATATATAAGGCGCTATCCGGTGATGGGTAATCCGTCATTCAACACGATTGCCAGAATAACTAAGGCACTTGAGCTAAAACTTCAATTTACAGGCGCTTAATCGCCCCTTTTTTATCCAATGAGACTTGATATCTTCCACGCCCTGACAGACGTGAAGGATGTCACTGGCTTTCAGCCTTTTCCAAGCCATCCGTATTGACAAGGATTTGTTGACATAATTGTGATTTCTCTCTCAAATTGTGGTGATTTTTTATCCTATCATTCTTGTATTACAAGATTAGAAGTCATGTGATACATAAGATGAGAAAACATTGGATCGCCGTCGACTGGGGCACGACTAACTTTCGTGCATTTTTACTCAATGACCAGCAGGTTGTTGCTTCTATTTCAAAAGCATGCGGTCTTCTTGCTATCACCAAAAGTGAATTTGCCCCCACACTGCATCAACACCTGGAGCCGTGGCTTAACGAACACGGCGCTCTACCGGTGATAATGGCCGGGATGGTTGGTTCACAGCAGGGCTGGCAGGAAGTACCGTATGTTTCTCCCCCAGCAACGGCACAAACGTTGCGGAAAAATGCGCTACTCATGACCACGCAGTGGGGAAGCCAGGCGTGGATTATTCCCGGCGTTAGCTCTGCCAGTACGTTCGGATTACCCGATGTGATGCGCGGTGAAGAGGTTCAGTTGATGGGACTGAATACTTTCCATCCGGCAGATGAGGTTTACGCCATTTTGCCTGGAACTCATAGCAAACACGCCAAACTGAGTCACGGTGAAATCACACATTTCTCCACGCTAATGACAGGCGAACTCTTTTCACTGCTCAGTCAGCACTCGTTATTGGGCCGGGCACTACCGGAACAGCAGGACGACAGTACCGCTTTTGTGAAAGGCGTATTGACCGCCCAAGCGAACATCCCTTTCAGCCACCTGATTTTCTCTGCTCGTACCCGTCGTTTGAGCAATGAACTGGAACCCTCAGCGATCCATAGCTATCTCTCTGGGCTGTTGATTGGCTATGAGCTATCCAGCATATCTGCAGAAGAAGAAAACTGGCTCGTCGGCTCGCCTGCACTGTGCAAACGTTATCTACACGCTGCAAAGACGTTGCAAATTTCATTACATACTGCAGATGGCGATACCTGCTTTTTGCACGGCATGCGCGCTCTTTACACACAACTACTGGAGACATACACATGACCCCGGATCTTTTCCTTGAACACTGGCGCAAAGAACCGCTACCGCTAATTGCCATTCTGCGTGGCATCACGCCGCAGGATGCGACAAACGCAGCGGAGATTCTGATTGAGGCAGGATTTCGCTGGATAGAAGTGCCGCTCAACAGTCCATCAGCACTGGAGTCTATTCGACTGATGCGCCAGTGCGCAGGCGATAACGCAAAAATTGGCGCAGGTACGGTGTTAACCGTCGCGCAGGTCGACGACGTGGCTGAAGCAGGCGGTCAGTTGATTGTCTCCCCAAATGCCGATGCAACCGTTATTCAGCGTACCCGTCAGCGCAACATGGTGAGCCTACCCGGAGTTATGACGCCAACAGAAGCGTTTACCGCACTGCACGCGGGTGCCAGCGCCCTGAAACTGTTTCCGGCGGAACAGATTTCCCCTGAATTATTAAAAGCGTTTCGCGCGGTTCTTCCTCTCAGTGTTGCCTGTTTACCTGTGGGCGGAATTCGTCCAAATACGGAGCAGATGCGGCGCTACGTGCAGGCAGGAGCCAACGGTTTCGGACTTGGTGGTTCACTTTATCAGGGTGGAATGCCAATGGATGAGCTAGCGAAACTCGCCAGCTCATACCGCCAGGCATGGGAACTGACGCAATAGCGATGAACCATTTGATGGTAAACAACCAGTTTTTGCTGGGGACAGTTTGGCAAAGCGCCGGTTTGAACGTACCGAGATACCTAAAAATATCACTCTGGGACATATCAAACGCAATTTGATAGGCGGAGCTGAGCTACACGATTCTCGGATCGCGCGAGGTTATTTTACCCCTTATCCAGAGTGAACTAAACGAGATAACAGCAATGACAAAACTTACTGAAGACAACGTTTACCGAAAAGTGACCCGCAGACTGATTCCGTTCTTGATCCTGTGTTACTTCTTTGCCTATCTCGACCGCGTCAACGTCGGGTTTGCCAAGCTGCATATGCAGGATGCGCTGAATTTCAGTGATACCGTCTACGGGCTTGGTGCAGGAATCTTCTTTATCGGTTACTTTCTGTTTGAATTACCGAGTAATCTGCTGATGCAGCGCTTTGGTCCACGTTTATGGATAGCCCGCATTATGGTTTCGTGGGCAATTCTTTCCGCCGCGATGATTTTTGTCACCTCTCCCACACAGTTCTATGTGTTGCGTTTCCTGATCGGTATCGCGGAGGCGGGTTTCTTTCCGGGGATTGTTTTCTATCTAACATTGTGGTTTCCGTCATGGCGTTCGGCCCGTACGCTGGGGCTATTTATCTTGGTCACTCCGCTGTCGACCATCATTGGCAGCCCACTTTCCGGTCTTATTCTGAAACTGTTTGAGGGAGTAGAAGGCCTACACAACTGGCAATGGTTATTTCTGGTAGAGGCATTTCCGTCATTCCTGCTGGCCTTCATGGTGCTGAGCTATCTCGATAACGATGTGAAATCAGCTAAATGGCTAAACGATGCAGAAAAGCAGATCATTCTCAACGATTTGGCGCGCGACAAACTTAACCGTGAACAGGCCAATGCGGGCAAGGTCAGCAGCACACTAAGTGCCATGTTCCGCAATGGTTATGTCTGGTTACTGGCGTTAATCTTTTTCAGCTTTAACATCGGCTATTACGGCATCAATTTCTGGCTGCCATCAATTATCAAAAGCTCAGGTATTAGCGACGATTTGCAAATTGGTCTGCTGGCGGCGCTGCCCTATGTGTTTGGCGCGACGTTTATGGTCTGGAACAGCCGACATTCCGATCTCAAACAGGAGCGCCGCTGGCACATTGCCATTCCAGCTTTGCTCGGTTGCGTGGGCTTAGCACTCAGCGCTTATTGCAGCGGCTCAACATTCTGGATGATGGCGTGGATCTGTCTTGCCATGTCCGGGACGCTCGCACTTATCCCTACTTATATCAGTCTGCCGGGAGCGATGTTTTCCGGAACAGCCGCCGCCGCAGGTATTGCACTGGTGAATTCCATAGGCAATCTCGCTGGTTTCTTTGGTCCCACGGTACTGGGATGGCTGAAAGATACTACCGGCAGCACCGACGCCGGACTGTACATCCTTGCCGGCTTCCTGCTGCTAGTGGTTCCGCTGATTCTGCTATTACCTGCTAAGTTTGCTAATCCAAAACGCCAATCGCACCCTGAACAACTCAATGGACCGCATGACGTTTCCCAACACACAAATTAATTATGATGAAGGGAGTGCTATGAAAAGAGAATGTGGAAGATGTGCCAACTGTGGCACGCATTTCAGTCCCATCCTCGAGGGTGATAACGGCGCGCTAAAACGCGCCCTCTACAAATCCATGGGCCATACGGACGAGCAACTGCGTCGTCCAGTGATTGCGGTGGTCAACAGCTACACCAACGCCACCGCGGGACATGCCAATCTTAATGAACTGACGGCAAATGTGCTGAAAGGGATCGACGAAGCGGGCGGCGTCGGAATGGTATTTGGTACTATCGCCCCTTGTGATGGTATCGCTGAAGGGCATCAGGGGATGCGCTATATTCTCGCGGCCCGTGAAGTGATCGTTATGTCTATTGAGAGCATGATGCGCGCTCATTGCTTTGATGGCATGGTACTACTTGGTTCCTGTGACAAAATCGTTCCAGCTATGCTGATGGCGGCTGCCCGTCTAGATATTCCTGCGATCATGATCAACGGCGGCCCGATGTATCCGGCTGAGTATAAAGGCAAACACTGGGACGGCAATATTGTCACTGAAGCCATTGGCTGGAAAACGCGTGGCGAAATAACCGAAGAGGAATTTGCCCACATTGAAAACATTGCCGAACCGGGCCCGGGCTCCTGCACTATGTACGGTACAGCGAACACTATGTGCTGTATTGCCGAGGTACTAGGCATGAGCTTACCGGGCAGTAGTACGCTGCCAGCCGTTTCACAGGAACGTCGAATTTGCGCCGTTGAAACCGGGAGGCAGGCCGTGGCCCTAGTACGCGAAGGCATTAGTGCTCGCCAGATTATTACAGCAGATTCTATTTATAACGCAATGGTCTATCTGCTGGCGACCGGTGGCTCCACCAACGCCATCCTCCATCTTCAGGCCATTCATTACGAAGCGGAATTAGGGCACTTACCCCTTTCCGCTTTTGACAAACTTAGTCATCAGGTACCTCTGGTCACTTCTCTCTATCCGGCTTCGGAATACGACATGATCGATTTCTGGGAAGCGGGTGGTGTTCGCGCTGTCGAGCATGAAATTGCAGGGTTGATGAACTGCAATACACTGACCGTCGTCGGAAAAACCAAAGCTGAACTTTTGGCTGAAGGGCACAAAACTACGCGTCCGGAAGTAATTCGTTCGCGGGCAATCCCGGTGCGCAGTGAAGCAGGTGTAGCTGTTCTGCATGGCAACCTTTCACCTCTGGGCTGTGTAGTGAAACCCGCAGCAGTCCCTGAAAATCTGATGACTTTCCGTGGCCCGGCAGTGGTGTTTAATAGTGAACAGGCGTCGGTCGACGCTATTATGTCAGGAAATATTCATCCTGGCAGTGTATTGGTGTTGCGCTATGAAGGCCCCCAAGGTGGGCCTGGCATGCCGGAAATGTATAAACCGATGAAGTGCCTCGAAGGGATGGGACTTGCTGACAGCTGTGCGCTGATCACCGATGGCCGTTTCTCCGGTTCCAACCGTGGATTGTTCGTCGGTCATATTTCTCCGGAAGCTACTGAAGGTGGCGCACTGGGGTTGGTAGCGGATGGCGATGAAATCTCCATCGATATTCCAAGACGTTTACTCACTCTGCATGTTGATGAAGTGACCCTTGCACAACGCCGTGCAAATTGGAAACCGGTTTATAAAGAAGTGCCACGAGGCTTTCTGCGCCTTTACCGCCGCTGGGCGCTGCCCGCGGCACAGGGAGCGGTACTTGCCGATAGGGAGGATATGGAATGAACAAACAGTTCACTGCTTCAGATATCGTGGGCGTCAACCCCATTGTGGCAATGCCGTTTACCCAAAATGGGGAAATCGATGAATGTAGCTTTATCCGCCTGCTGGAGCATCTCGTCACCAGTGGCGTGAACGGCGCAACACTGTTTGGTGTCGCGAGCGAGTTTCCAAAGCTTGATGATAGAGAGCGCGATCGCATGGCTCAACTGATGGTCAGCACCTTGGCAGGTAGTCCGGTGTATCGCGCCTTTTCCGTGACGGATCACAGTACGGAAATCGCTATCAAGCGTGCAAAGCGCTATCAGGTACTGGGTGCCGATGCGCTGATGCTGCTGCCACCGTTCTTTCTATCCCCGAGTCCACGGGCCGTTCAGGAACATATTTTCGCGGTACTTGAAGCCGTTGATATTCCAGTGATAGTGCAATATGCGCCAGGCGAGACCGGGCTATCTATTACGCCGGAACAACTTGCCATCGTGGCGGAACGTTATCCACATGCGGTATTTAAAATCGAGTGCAACCCACCTGTGGAATACACCCGCGAATTCCTACGTCATGCTCCACAGGCTTGTGTTCTGAACGGCTATGCAGGATTGTATATGTTGCAAATACTGGAAGCGGGCGGCAAAGGCGTAATGCCGGGCTGTTCGTTTACCGAAGTGTATGTGCAAATTTATCGACACTGGCAAGCAGGGGAAATTCAGCAGGCTTGGGCTTTACACCAGCAGTTGTTGCCCTTTATTCAGCGCTGGATGGGACATTGCGAATACATCATTCAGGCAGAAAAAACGCTACTGATGCAACGCGGGATTATTGCCAGTGACTACTGTCGCCGTCCAGGATGGACGCTGGACACAGCCGATCGGCAAGCGATTACTCAACTGCTGCATGATTTTAACTTAGTGTAGGAGATAAACATGACCATGCGACATATGACCATGCGTCACCCTAGTTACCTGGAGCAGCAAGGACATCTGCGAAACCATCCTGCCTTTGCTTCTCATCTTTAGCGAACCGAGAGTTATTCTCAATGACAATCCTAGCCAACAGATTAGAGTTGTCATTTGCTTTTGTTTTTGTGTTATTGCACTTTGGCCTTTTGCCATCAACAGTTGGATGCGCAATTTCACCCCAGGAGGGTGTTTTAACACAGGCTTTAACCGACCTGCCCTGCTTGCTGACGCTGGTGTAATTCCGGTACGCCCATCAGGGCAAAAAGAATCAATAAAACCATACGCAGCTGCAGGGTCAGCCGAAATAAGCCTTTAATCGCAAGGACAATGATAATAGCAAGCCCAGAATCATGCTGAGGTCGTCCCCGTGATGAGGGAGCGATTAAGTCATACTGGGCCTGAATTGCCACGTCATCCAGCCAGTAAGTAATGGAGCCACGGTGAATAAGGGCTTTGTTATAGCTGCGCCAGTTGTGATTCTGAACTTTTGCTTTGCCTTAGGACGGTTCGTGTTGCCGGATAATGCGTGATCTAATCCTTCAACTTATCAAAAGTTCAATTTATTCAACAAAGCTGATCAAAGAAGATAATCCACGCAAACAGGACGATCTTGCCAGATATTTTTCTCGGCAGCATGCAGTAGAATACTACGCATATAAGCTCTCGCTTCATTTGCCTGACGCATACGAATTGCTTCAAACAATTGAAAATGCTCATCCACTGCAGTTTTAGTTTCATGCAAGTCATCTTCCAGTGTCTGACGGAAAGAGAGCAGCATTGCGGCATTAAGCGCATTGCCTAGAGCCAGTAGAAAGGGGTTATGTGTGGCTCGTAGCATTGCCTGGTGAAAGGCCAGGTCACCGGCTTCAAATTTGGCTTTTTCAGTTTCTAACTGACCGCATCGCATCAGCGTGAGCGCATCCTCCATTGCGGCCAAATCGTGGCAATTTGCATTCAGCGCTGCAATTGTGGCGACATCGGGTTCAAACATCAGACGCGTAACCATCAGATGTTCGACCAGTTCGGCATCTACTTTGTCTTTTCTTAGCCAATTTAGAACATCAATATCCAGTAAATTCCATTGTTCGCGGTCAGTAACGGTACTGCGCTTTTTTGCCTGAATAGAGATAAGCCCTTTGGCTGCAAGTGTCGCCAACGCATTACGCAGTGAAGTACGCGAAACATTGTACTCTGTTGCCAGTTCATTTTCGCCAGGTAGCACGCTACCTGCTGGCAGTTCGCCGTGCAGGATGCGCTCGGCAAGATGCTGAGTAACAGATTCGGAGAGACTAGTCTGCACAATTTTCATTGCATTTCCTAGCTAAAAAACGTCACAGTGATGAGCCATATAATAAGCTAAATAACAGCAAACTTACTAATTGTGAAGCAGGTGAACTCCCGCCCCTAGTCAGTTCTTATCGTTGCTGGATACCCTCAAAGCAGTGTAATGCTATCCAGAATAGGCATGCTTAAGGAAGAGCTCACGGGTAGAACCCCGACTTTGGCATCGCAGAGGATACTGATGAACTGTTCATCAGAAAAACGCTTCTTTATGGGGATGTCCTCATATGGCTTATGAAGACATTACTAACATCGATGTGTATTTGTAGGTTAGGGGATCGATATAACAGCTCTCCTGTATCTCTGTAAAGTTAATCCTAACAAGAAGAAATTCCCTAAGCTTGACGCAATCCTGCTATCGTTCAAACATCTGAAGCTGATGAAGAGCCGCATTTCTGCTCGTGCTGAGTTTGAGGATGTCATTGAGACTGGGCTGGGAATCACTGAATCTCTTCATGGGTGCTATTCGGCAGGAGGTAAGGAAGTTATTGCCCTGATCGAAGAAATCAATCATCTGATTGAAAGTAACAAACAGCAAGGTGTATTTATTGAGTATCCATATAGTATCCTTGGGGGGATTTGTTGGATATCTTTGGGATATCCAACAAATATCCTGCACTATCTCATGAGAAAAGTGAAATTTAGTTCACAGGATGATAAACTGAAAAACTTGGTGGATTCCGCCAGATTACACTGCCGTAACATTAACAGTCCCGTCTCAGCCAAATGAATATGGTAGTTCTTCTGTCGCAGATGAAATTTCAGTTAGTTTCCTGACTGCTTAGACGAAGACTAAGAACCCCAGGGCAATACCACTGTCGTATTTGTAAGTTCATGCGAAACTTAAAGCGATCAGTAAAGCATCTCTGGACTTTAACTAATACATTATTGAGGCAATAAAAGAGAAGTTTGAACGAGACGACGCAATAGTTCAATAACTTGCTGGATACCTAAAGGATGTCTGATGTGTGCCAATAAAATACTTTATGGGGATCCTTAGTGTATCTGATGAATTTCCATCAGACATCCTAGATGGAGGAAACAGGACTATAGACGCTCTACCTTATTCTCCTGAACCTGTGTTGTTTCGCGGCGTCTTCCTGTAACGACTACTTCTGACGCTGGCGTTAAATTATTACCTGTTGAGATAACGCCGAATGAACAGAAAAATACGATGATGTCTATTGCTCCATCTTTATCCATTTCCCCCATAACACAGTCAGTGTCAGTTCCTGTAAGGTTGAGTTCCGTCTCAGTAACATGATGTGTTGGAAAATCCTTCACCGGAGCTGCTCAAGGAGTTAATCCGTTAGTTAGCCAGGAGGAGACGATGATCTCACTACCATCCGGTACCCGTATCTGCCTCATTGCCGGGGTAGCTGATATGCGTAAATCCTTCAACGGACTGGGAAAACAGGGTCAACATGTGCTGAATTATAATCCCTTCTCCGGTCACCTGTTTATCTTCCGAGGCCGACGGGGTGACACTGTTAAAATACTCTGGGCTGATGGTCTGTGTCTTTTCACCAAGCGCCAGGAGGAAGGCAATTTATCTGGCTTGCGGTACGTGACGGCGGGGTATCCTTTACCCGCCCGCAGCTGGCAATGCTCCTTAGTAAGCTGGGCTAGCGTCAGCCAAAAACATCACGCCTTAACGCGCTGACAATGTGGTAAAAATATCATAGCCGGATTATAAAAACGGTCATGAATCAGAACTACCTCATTCGCATCGCTGACGCTGGAAAAGCTGCTGTCTGAGTACTAAGTCGTTGAAAGCATACTTTTCTTTCCCTCCTGTTTAGCGCCTGATATCCCTTTTCCATTTCTGCCCGACGCATGTAATTTTTTTATGAATTGTTCTTTTTGTGATCTAAATTGTAGTACAGCAATATAAGCTTGTACTACATTACGCACACGGCAAACGCGAACGTTATCACGCTGGTACTACAAAGTTGCCGCGTTATGCATCGATCGGGGTAAAGTAGAG
>ERZ894232.2997-NODE-2997-length-10692-cov-5.929961_pt1 | contig 10692 bp, 9 predicted proteins | sample MGYA00380296_ERZ894232 | MGnify/ENA primary metagenome ERZ894232 (study PRJEB32331, sample SAMN06328433) | human gut metagenome | biome: human gut microbiome; feature: stool | host: Homo sapiens | collected 2014-08-14 ... | reverse complement strand
TTACACAGGTATCCACAAAGAAAGAACGATCGTTTACACAGAAAAGACTGTTGAAACGGATATTTTTTTCCAGAAGAAAATGTCTTTTATAAATTCCGTTCCACGGAACAACCGCCATATGATCCATGAACTTCTTCGGAAAATCCTTAAAATTAAGGAGCGTTCCAAAATATCCCTCATACATTTTTTCCATAGAATATCTTGGATTTTCTATAGTTTCTCCTGTCTCATCATCAAATCCCTCTGATGTTGTTTTCACCCAATCCAGGTCATTCTCCTTTGCAAGAGTGTACAGCTTTTCATACGCATTGTCCACAACATAATCGTCGGAATCAAGAAAATGCACATACTGTCCCTTTGCAGCCATAAGCCCTTTATTTCTGCAGGTTCCCGCATACAGGTTTGTCTCGTTTCGAATCACCGTTACATTCTCATATTTATCCTGATATTCTTTTAAAACAGCAGGCGTTCCGTCTGTGGAACAGTCGTCCACGCAGATAACCTCCAGAGAAATTTTCTGCTTTGTAAGAATACTGTCAAGACACTGTCGGATATATTTTTCCGCATTATAAACAGGAATTACTACAGAAAGCTTTGTATTATACTCTTTAAAATCGTAACTTAAAATATCCGCAAGCTGTTTATACTCTTTTTTATTATAGAAGTAATCCTCATCATGCCCTGTAACCTCAAGTTCCCTAAACCATTCCTCGTGAAGCTTCGTATAAAGCTTCTCATAACACTCTCCTGTAATGGTATTTAAATTCCACAGGCTGAAATGAACGGCATAATTCACAAAATCCTTTTTCAGTTCTTCATAAAGACCTTTTTCCTTCAGCACATCACGAAGAGCTGTCAGCGCATTATAAAAACAAAACCAGGATTTTTCTCTTGTGTTGGAAAGAGATTCCCCGTTATTTCTTCTCTGGTGGGCAAGCACCGTATCAAGATATGTGATGCGCTTTGCAAGAACGAGGGCGCTGAATACAAACAGCATATCGTTGCTTGTCCTCTGCTCCTGGAACCTAAGGTTATGCTTCATCACGAACTCTCTGTCATATACCTTGTCCCATGCCCAGCCAACAAACGCCTTAAACACGTTGTCTGTGATCTGACGGAAATTAAAAGGCGTATAAGGGGGAAGCGTCTGTTTTTTCAGCGTATACGCCGCTTTCTTAAAGGTATTCGTATCATTCAGATAATGATCGCAGCGGAAAACTACAAAATCGGCTCTGTCTGCCGCAATCTTTTCCACTGCCTTTTCCAGCATATCCGTCTCAAAAAAATCATCGGAATCCAGGAAAGAAAGATACTTTCCGGAAGCCTTTGAAAGCCCGTTGTTCCGTGCAGCCCCTGCTCCTGCGTTCTCCTGCTGCAGCACCATCACACGCTCATCTTTCTCCGCATACTCTTTCAGGATTTCAACAGAACGGTCACTGGAGCCATCGTCCACGCAAATAATTTCTATCTCTTTTAAAGTTTGGTTTACTACACTGTCAAGACACTGTCTGAGGTACGTCTCCCCATTATAAACAGGCATAATGACAGATACGATTGGCTGTTTCAATGATTTTCCTCCTAAAACAAGATTTTTACTCATAAGTAGTTTTATATTACCATTTTTACGGAAAATCTGCAACTACTCATATTTTGCCACATCGCCCCGCTCGTCCACAAGCCGAAGCCCGATGCTCTCCACACGCTTTCTTAAATTTCCCCGGCTCTCCGCCGCCTCGTCTCCTGTGCAGATTTTATTATCATAAAGCTCATACTGCTTCCTGTTTCTTAAAGGAGAAAGATTGGGCATCACTACATTTGCCCCACAGAGAAGCCCCTTCTCCCTTCCGTTTTCGTCCATTGTTCCAAGAGCTGTTGTTGCGGGAAGGAGAACATTTGGAAGAAGAATCCTCACAACAGATAAAAGATACAGCGTCATTTCCACACTTCCTGCCGTCTCGTCCTTAAAAACCGTATCATGATGAGGAATAAACGGACCGATTCCAACCATCTCCGGCTTCAGCTCTTTTAAAAACACAAGGTCTTCCGCAAGACAGGATAATGTCTGTCCCGGAGAACCCACCATAAAGCCTGCCCCCGTCTGATACCCCAGCTCCTTCAACATAAAAAGGCATTTCTTTCTGTCAGAAAGCTTCATGGAAGCCGGGTGAAGTTTTCCATAGTGAACCTCGTCCGCCGTCTCATGGCGCAGAAGATACCTGTCAGCACCCGCCTCCCGAAATTTCTTATAACTCTCATAAGACTTCTCTCCGATGGAGAGCGTCAGGGCGCAGTCCGGATAGTTTCCCTTTATCTCCCGGATCATTTCTACCATGCGCTCATCTGTAAACCAGGGGTCCTCTCCCCCCTGCAGCACAAAGGTGCGAAAACCGAGAGCATACCCCTCTTCGCAGCATTCCAGGATTTCCTCCTTTGTAAGCCGGTAACGGATCACATTTTTATTGCCGCCCCGGATTCCACAGTAATAACAGTTATTTTTGCAGTAATTTGTAAATTCGATCAGTCCTCTTGTAAAAACCTTATCCCCATAATATTTCCCACGAAGAAAAGCTGCTTTCTCGCGAAAAGCAGCTCTCTCCTCTTTATTTTCGAATCCCTTTAAAAGTTCTTCAAATTCTTCCTTTGTAAAATCCTGGTCTTCCAGAAACCGTTTTGCAATCTCTCTCATTTTTCACTCTCCGCTTACTGTTTCTTCTCCTTCTTCTCCGCGGAAAGGCTTTGCAAATATAAAAATACCGAAGAAAAGCAGATTTACAAGAAGCGCCGGAACAAGGCTTCCCCAGGTGATCTGCTGATTCTGAAGCGCTTCGGAACCGCCTCCCGACAATACGGCAGCCATGTTGTTATTCAAAAAATGCGCGATCACAGGAACCCAGATATTCTTTGTCTTCATATAAATATAGGCAAAAAAGATTCCAAGGGTAATACAGGTGATCTGCTGTGCCACAGCCGCCTGAAGTCCCATCTCCGGCGATGTGTAATAAAAGAAATCAACCGGAAGATGCCAGAGTCCCCACACAACGCCAAGAATCAAAACGCCGCCTTTCAGCCCGAATTTTTTCTGGAGAAGCGGCTGCAGATAATATCGCCAGCCGTATTCCTCGCCAAAAAATGCCGGAACTGCGAAAAAGAAATTGAGAAGTATTAATCCCATCATAACCCATGTGGAAGGAGTTGTCAAAACAAGAGTGAAAATCCCCATCTGTCCGGCAAGCGCACAGGACAGAGCCGTTCTTCCCAAAAACAGAGCCACAAAAAGAAGGATCATGAGAACGGATTTCTTCCACATATTTCCATTCAGCCCGAAAGCCTTCCTTCTCTCCTTCCCTGCTGCCAGAAGAAGGATCCAGAATACAATGCTTCCTAACACAAGAATATAATTAATGGCAAGACTCCACACAGAAATTCCCGCTCCGCCAATTACCACGATCTCATCCGGCATAATGACAGAAAGAATCGAAACTGCTGCCATCACTCCTGTAAGCGCAATAAAAAATATATAAAATCCTTTGGGAACCGTCTTATCTCCCTTTCTTGTAAGAAGAAAACCAAGGGCAACGCCTGCCGCCGGATACATCATCTGCGCGTTTGGAAAAGCGCTCACGTCCATTCCCTTCGAATTTCCATACCACATAAGAAGTCCCATCACATATGTCACACCGTATGCGATCAAAATATAAATCAAAAGTCTTTTTTTCTCTGTTTTTTCCATTTATTCCGTCCTCCCTCACAGGCTTTTGTTTTACCTCATCTGATGTACATTATTTAATCAGAAACTGGATCATTTCCATATCTTCATCAAAGCTTACGGTAAACTGGATTTTTCCATCTTCATACTCGCCTATCATCACAGCCGTTGCATAATCGATTTCCGAATTTTTGTCATGCCCTCCTGCAAAAACAGTCTTTGTGATTTCCTCAAATTCCCCGCATTTGTCAAGATAGGGATCGCAGGCCTCTGCAAACTGTTCCTCTGTAATGCCTGCCTTCAGTTCCTCAGAACCCATCTCGATTAATCCGGCATAATCCCTCTCGTTAAAAAGCGCGATGGATTTTCCGCCTCCTTTTTTACCTCTTCCTCCGAAAAACTCTCCGGAAGCTTCGCCTGACCGCAGCCTGCTGTAAAAACCGCTGCCAGAACTGCCATTGTTGTAAAAATTCCCGCTTTTTTCATCATGATCCTTCCTCCTGTTCTCTGCCCTGCCCCGGAAATACCAGAGTGACAGAAAAAATATTTTCTTTGCATTCTATTTTCAGTTCCCCGTGATAACGGCTCACTGCATGGCGCACATTGGAAAGCCCCAGTCCCTCATGCCCGGTTTTCCCGGACTGCCCCGGCTCATACTGCTCCAGGGTCGGATTCCATATCTTGATCACTGTGAAATCCTGGATCTGCTCTCCCCGTATCTTCACCCAGAAACCGGGATTTCGCTCCCTCTCCTCCACTGCGTTATCAAGAAGATTTGCAAAAATCGTCGTAATGTCCATATCCGAGATAAAACCGAGACGAACGCCTCCAAGATTACATTCCACCTGTTCCGGGGCAAGCTTTTTCAGCTTGTCATTTAAAATAATATTCAGCATTTTATTCTCAGAATAAAACTTTAATCCAAGAGAATTTAACATTCCATGCACGTCTTCAAAATATTGATTATCCTCTATCTTTGCCGACTGCTCCAGCGCATGAAGGTGATTTCTTATATCGTGGATAATCTTTCTGGAACGATTATAATTTTTCTCCAGATCCTCATAATACTGGTGCGTCAGACCGCTCTGCTGCTCCATCAGATCAAGCTTATGCTTTAACTCCCTGTTTGCCGCCACATCATACCACACATAAACACACCAGCCGTTTACAATAAGAAGGAGAATACAATACACAATGATCCACTCATACCCGTATCGTACAAAAAAGATTTCTCCCGCTCCCAGATATAAAAAAATAAGCGCAAAACTGATAAGCGGAACAAGCATCATTCCCTTTACCTTCAGGTTTTTTCTGTCAGAAACACCCCGTTTCTTTACAAGAATCCGAAGCCCCGCTGTGACAGCTATGATCAGAAGCGCTTTCATAATGAGAAACGCATAGCTTATAACAATCTGGTCCATCGCGATCCACTGCGTCATTCTCATCACAAAAAAGATTGCTATGATCTGCGCCGCATAAGTCGCCATATAGAAGAACACCTGATACAAAAGCCAGTTTCTGCTTCTGTGGTAAAAGAACCAGCCCACTGCCAGATAATAACCGCCCACCACGATTATGGTGATCGTATCATTCAGCCACATATTTGGAACAAACCAGTTTAAAAAGCCATACACCACCCAGATAAGAACTCTCACCCATCTGGGACCTTTTGCTTCAAAATCTCCTGCCCATAGAAACCACACAGCACAAAAGGTATAAAAGAACAGGGAAAGAAGCATCAGAAAAATAGTTACTGCCGTCATTTCATTCCCCCTCTTCCTTCCAGCCGCTGGGATAAATATCCCATCAGCTCCTGCTTCCATGTTTTCTGTTTTTTCTGAGAAAGGGGGATCTCCATTCCGTTATCGAGAAAAATCTGCTGATTTTTTACATTCTTTACATGGAACATATTGACCACAAAGCTCTGGTGCGGCATGGAAAATCCAAACTCTGTCATTCGCTTTGCCACGTTCCCGATTTTATCTGCCATGTAATACTGCTCCTTATCTGTCACAATCCGGATTTTTCTGTTTTCATATTCAAAAAAATATATGGATTCTACAGGAAGACAGAGCGCTCCGTCCACTGTATGAAAATCCAGGATTATTTTTTTCTCCGCAGATTTCATATACCGGAAAATCTCCTCCAGCACATTCCATATGGCTTTTTTATTTACCGGCTTTAACAGATACTGAAAAGCGTGAACCCCAAAAGCCCCGGAAACATAATCTCTGTACGCAGTCAGATATACAATTTTTGTATCCTTATCCAGCCTTCGGATCGCCTTTCCCGTCTCAATGCCGTTCATTCCCGCCATATCAATATCGAGAAACACCGCCTCGTAAGACTGATAATTTTCAAGAAGCGCCTCGCCTGATGAAAAACATACCACGTCCACAGCAGGATTCCACTCTGCGATCAGATTTTTCACCTGCTCTGAAACAGCCTCCTCATCGTCACAAACTGCAATTTTGTACATCTCTTACAACCTTTCCTTTCTCTGATTTACAATATACTTATTATACTGTAAATTGTAAATACAGGATACATAAAAGATGGAATTTGTGTATTAAGGGACGGAAAAAATATTCTTTCTTAATTTACTTTCCCTTTCCGTTCTGCTACAATCTTCTTATAAGGAGGTCCAACAAAACACCATTTTACAAAAGATAACCTGCTTTTTGCAGAACAAATACAAAAGCCGACATTTTCACTGCACATAAGATAAGCATACTTAACGAACAATAAGGAGGTGCACCTGTAGTTGCTCCACGGAACAATTACAAAATCTTATGGGAAATACGAAACACGAAGATGCGTTTATGAAAATGGGCTTTGATTATTTTCGCGACACTATTTTAAAAATCCTGGGAATCAACTACGAATTTCTGGAATCCTCTCCAACAGAGCTGGTAGATTTAAAAATCTATTCTCTGTATATGGATTTTACCTTTCTTACTACGGAAGGATTTTATGTACATTTTGAATTCCAGACTACAGATGACAAAGTCATTGCAGATCTTCGAAGATTCCGGGCTTACGAGGCGCTTTATTCCCACAATACCGGCAAAAACGTAATTACTTATGTAATTTACTCCGGCGGTATTAAAAATGTTCAAACCCGGCTGGACTGCGGAGCAAATATTTATCAGGTCATTCCAATCTATCTGGCAGATAAAGATGCGGATAAAGTTTTTAAACGTCTGCAGGAAAAGCAGGAAAGAAAACAGCCTTTCACAGAAGAAGACTTTGCGGAACTTTCCCTAACACCGCTTATGTCGGGAAGCCTCAGTAAAAAAGATACTATTAAAAAAGGAATTCTGATAGCAAAGCAGTGTAAAACCACTACATCAGAAAAAGTAACTGCCATGATTTATACACTGGCGGACAAATTTTTAACCGGCACAGAACTGGAGGAAATTAAGGAGGCGATCAGAGTGACCAGACTTGGCGAAATGCTCATGGAAGACGGACGTAAGGAAGGACGCAAAGAAGGCGTAGAAAATAGCCGCAGGAAAATCGTCCTGAATATGCTTTCCAAAAAGCAGTTTTCCTACGAAGAGATTGCAGATTTAGTCGATATTTCCGTAGAAGAAGTAAAACAAATCGAAAAGGAACAACTTACGAAGAATTAATCAGAAGAGCCGGCTGGATTTCTCCAGTCGGCTCTCCCATTTTCTGTATCTCATAATATAACTTTGTCTCTACTTACTTCTCCCCCATACCGCACTTCACAGTCTTTTCTGTAAAAAGCAATTCCATAGCACGCAATCTTCCTGTAGCCTTCTCCACGCAGTTCTTCCATATATTCTCTGTCATATACCTGTTTTACTGCTCTTTCTGCGTCAGGTCCCAGGTCGTCGATACCGTCCGATACTTTTATCCCAATTATAAAAGCTCTTCCTCGAAGAGACGGCGTCTTTAAAACTAAATCTGATCTTCCGTTTCCCGTCTCCCTGTTTGACTTTACCAGATACTTACTGCTCTGGCTTAACACCCCGGCAAGAAAGCCATGATAAAAATTTTCTGCACTGTCATAAAAACTTATTGTTGATATAAGCTGTTCGCTTAAAATTTCCTGAACTTTTTCTTCGTTTCCTGATTCTACTGCCTCATACAACTCATGAAAATTTTTCTTTTTTACATTTTCCCGGAACCAGTTCAAAACAGTTGTTTTATATATCATTTTTATTTCCTGATTGGGAATACAAAGTCTTAGAAAAATCGTATTTTCTCTCATGTACTCCTCTTCCTTTGTGAGATAACCTGTGAAATACAGAAAATTCCAAAGATTTTCTTCATTATCATAAACATCACCATACGTAATTTCTTCGTGGACAGGAATCTCTATCGTTCCTCCGTCCAAAAGCGCCTCTATCTGCTCTTTTGTTTCTCTCTCTGACCGCATAACAAGACTTTTCACAATATCATTTGAACTGGTATTTGCCCAGTAAGGCTTCATAAATGCCTTTTTATCTGCTGCAAGGTCATACAAAAACTTAACGACACTCCACGGATTGTAAACTTCTATATCTCCAAATCGATACCCGTCATACCAGCTCTTCATGTCTGGAAAACGCTCTTCCACTCCATAAAATTTCATAGCATCTTTTACTTCTTTTTCTGTAAATCCAAAATGCTCACTGTACTGCCTGTCCAATATCGTAATGCTGTTCAGGTGATTCAGACCTGTAAAAATACTCTCTTTCGACACGCGAAGGCAGCCTGTAATAACTGCAAACTGAAGATAATCATTTGTTTTTAAAGCAGATTCCAAAAGCGAACGAATAAAACCTGCCATTTCATCATAAAATCCTGCAAAATAAGAAGTTTCAAGCGGCACATCATATTCGTCTATTAAAATAATAACCCCCTTTCCATAAATCTCATAAAGTATCCTGCTTAAAAGCTTTAATGCTCCTGAATAATCATCATATCCTGCCCTGCCGGATACAATGTTTCTATACGTTTCTCTATCCTCTTCCGAAAGCCAAGATTTCAAAATCTGCTTTTCATGGCGTTTAAACTCCTCTGCAATTTCCTCTTTCAGCTTATAATAAGCAGACTCAAATGTACTTTGCTTCGCAGACTTTAAGGTAAGTGCAATTACAGGATACTGTCCCATCTGTTCTGTATATTTCTCCCCTGCAGACATGATTTTGAGTCCATGAAACAATTCTCTGTTTTCCGCATTTCTCTCTTCACAGCCTGTATCCTCAAAAAAATATCTCAGCATACTTAAATTCAGCGTTTTCCCAAATCTCCTGGGACGCGTGAAAAGATTCGCTGTTCCCTTTAAATCCAGAATTTCTTTTATAAATAATGTTTTATCTACATAATAATAATCTTCTGTAATAATTCTCTCAAAATTATCAACACCTACAGGCAATGGCTTTTTCATCCTTCCACCTCCATCTACACCCTGCTCAGTATCACATTCCTCAGCTTCCTCGTAAGCCCAAAGGTTCCCCCATTTCTCTTCTGGGTTCCCATGAGAATCGTCATCTTCTCTTCCGGGAAATTAGCAAAATACGCTCCAAGCCAGCCGTCCCAGCCATACTCTCCCTTTCGCGTCATCATGCCTGACTGAGATGGATTTTTACATACTCTCATAAGATTCCCATAGCTGTACCCTTCCAGTCCAACCCAGTTCCGGAAAGAATCCTGCTGTGCAGGAAGAAGCTCGCCGTTCTTGAAAAACTCTACTGTTTTCGGCTGCAAAATCTGAACTCCCTCCAGCGAGCCGCCATTTAAAAGCATAGCGGCAAATCTGCTGTAATCGTCAAGTGTAGACGCAAGCCCGGCGCCGCCTGCCTCATACGCCGGGGAAACTGCCATATCATTTCGCACCGCCAGGTTATCGCCTGTATATAAAACCAGTTCTTTCCCGCCGTTTTCTTTTTCCACTGTCTCATAAGACTTTGCGAGACGCCCCTGTTTCTCCTTCGAAACCCAGAACGCTGTATCTTTCATTCCAAGCGGATCAAAAATTTCCTCTTTCATAAATTCCGACAGCCTTTTTCCGGAAACCACTTCTATCACAGCTCCCAGAACATCGGCGGAGGCGCCGTAAGTCCAGGAACTCCCCGGTTCAAAAGCAAGCGGGCAGGCAGCAAGCTTATCTGCCAGTTCTCTCGTTGTCATTGGGCTTTCACCGTGAAGCCGACTGCATGCCTCTCCAAATACCTTATCTGCTGCCCGTCCTGCTGCTGTCTCTTCGTCCGGGTATACAAGACCGGAAGTCATATTCAAAAGATCGTTTACAAGAATCTGTCTCTTACAGGGAATGTATTCTTCCCCTTTCACTACATACATTTGCGCAAAAGCAGGCAGAAACTCTGACACAGGCGCGTAAAAATCAAGAAGCCCTCTCTCCATCAAAATCATGGCAGCCGCGGAGGTCACCGGCTTTGTCTGAGAATACAGCCGGAAAATCGTATCTCTCTCTATTTTTCTTCCAGTTTCTCTGTCAGCCAGACCTTCCTGAACATATACCATCTCTTTTCCATCTTTTACCACAAGGAAGTTTGCCCCCGCAACTTCAGAATTTTCTACTGAAGTCTTTATAATTTCTTTTAAAATACTTTCCAGTTCCATATAGTTTACCCCTTTTCTGTTTCATCTTTCCAATTATAGAATCTAATATCAGATTAACACAATTCCGGAAAAAAACAAGAAAGAAAAACGCGCAAAATGTTGATAATTATGCACGCCTTGTCGGCTGTTCTTTAGACTCCCTCTTTGGAGATCTGGAACCGGAATATTCCGAAACAGCACTTGACAGAAAGCTTTATCAGACTATTCTAAAATTAGATACAAAAACAAAAGAAAAATTACTGCAAACGCTTGAAATTTGGAGCAAATAAATAAAAAATCCATTGACAGTATGCATTGCTCTTGCTACAATGAAATTACATATCTGGGAGAACTATTCTTGGCCGTTCGGCTCTAAATCCCCATATGAATTATTAATTGAATATGGCGGA
>ERZ894232.2992-NODE-2992-length-10708-cov-26.945086_pt1 | contig 10708 bp, 6 predicted proteins | sample MGYA00380296_ERZ894232 | MGnify/ENA primary metagenome ERZ894232 (study PRJEB32331, sample SAMN06328433) | human gut metagenome | biome: human gut microbiome; feature: stool | host: Homo sapiens | collected 2014-08-14 ... | reverse complement strand
CATGTACATGGCGATCTGGGCGTAGATGATGTGGCCTGCGGGGCAGGTGAGTTTTTTCCTGAAGCGAACCAGGCCGTAGCAGGCCGCGCCCAGAAGGGCTCCGAAAAAGATCATGCCGAAAACGCCGAAATCGTAGTAGGCGTCGTAAAATAAGGTGACCGTCGTCAGTTCCTCTTTTGTTACATATAATGGAAAGTTCACGAGAGACGGAAACAGGAATTTAAGGCCTGTCAGCGCCCATAATGGAAACAGTCCCTTGAGTCCGAAGCTGTGGCGGCCCAGCTGTTCTACCAGGCAGTTGAAGTTGTCGTAATTATTAGCAATGTAGATATAAGGCTGGGTGATGAAAATGGGCATATGGCTGTTTTTCATCTCAAAGATGCCGTTTAAATATTCTACACTGTGGCTTCTTAATACGGTGAGGATCAGGTAGGCCGGGATTAAAAGGACGATCAAAATTCCTGCGTGTATCAGACTGAAGCTTCCGGTCATAGAGATATAGGTGAATACCGCCATGCCTGCTGCAAGGATCAGCTGAAATCTGGATACGCATAAAAGCGGGATAGAAAGAGCCACCACATCCAAAACCACTGCCAGCCAAAAGCCTCTGTCTCTTGTAAGTCCTCTTCCCCGTCTGGCTGTCATTACGCTGTAAACCACGGAAAGACTGGGAACCAGTACGCAGGATACGGTAAAGTAATGAACTCCGCTGATGTGGAACTCTGAATAGGCGTGAGGTACGCCGTAAGAAAACATGGGAACAAAGCCCAGTCTCCAGGCCTCAAATAAAAAGGCCAGAAGGGATACTGCAGTGATGACGCTCATGGAAATCAGGAGGCGCTTTGCCTGCAGGGGCGATTCCCCGGAGGAAAAAAAGCGGTAAACTGACTGCATGTCCTTTTCCGACCAGCCGTCAAAAAGACGGGTGAGTATCTCAAAGACCGTCCAGAAAAAAACGACAGCCAGAAAAAGGCTGATCCAGGTCATAAGCGCCCAGTCAGTCTGAAGCCTGGAAAGCTTAAAGCAGGAGATCCCCTGTCCGCCCACAAAAAAGAGACAGAACAGTCCCCGAAGATGGATCAGGTTTCCTGTTCTCATATAATCCTTTATATACAGCCACAGAGCTGCTCCTAAGAGCACAAGGCCGGACAGCACATAAATGTGCTGCCAGGCCAGGATAAAACTTACAATGTAACAAATGAGGTAAACTAACATCAGTCGGTCATCTTCTCCATAAATTCTTTCATATAAGCTTCCACTTCTGCCGCTGTAGCAAAGCTCATTGCCTTCTCTGCCACTGCCTGCAGCTCCTTAATGCTGAAGCCTGTTACCAGCTTTCTGGTGCGCAGCACTGCAGAGGCGCTCATACTGAACTCATTTAAGCCAAAGGCAAGCAGCAGCGGAACCATCATGGGATCGCTGGCAGCCTCGCCGCACATTCCTACCATAATGCCTGTTTCCCGTCCGCAGGCAATAATATGGCGGATACTTCTAAGGACAGCCGGATTAAAGGTGGAGTAAAGGTAGGAAATCTTTTTATTTCCGCGGTCTACCGACATGGTATACTGGGTCAGGTCATTAGTTCCGATGCTGAAGAAATCTGCTTCCTTTGCAAAAATATCAGCGATCAGGGATGCTGCCGCAGTCTCCACCATGATGCCTACCTGAATATCCTTCTTATAGGCAATTCCCTTTTCATCCAGTTCCTTTTTGATCTCTTCGATCAGGGCCTTTGCCTCTCTGAACTCATCGATACAGGTTACAAGAGGAATCATGATGCGGATGTTTCCAAATGCACTGGCTCTTAAAAGGGCGCGCAGCTGAGGCTTATAGATATCCTCCTTACGATCCAGGCATAACCGGATAGCACGGTAGCCAAGGAATGGATTTTCATCCTTTTCAAGTCCCATATAAGGAATTTCCTTATCGCCTCCGATATCCAGGGTACGGATGATCACCGGCTTTCCGTTCATAGCGGCAGCTACCTTTTTATAAGCCTCAAACTGCTCCTCCTCTGTAGGCATTGCAGTGCGATCCATGAATAAGAACTCCGTACGGAACAGACCGATTCCCTCTGCGTCATACTGAAGCACCTTATCAATATCCTCAGGCTTTCCGATATTGGCTACAATCTCAACCTGTACACCATCCTTTGTCACAGAGGGCTGTCCGATATATTTTTCCAGCTCCTTCTTATCCATTAAAAACTGCTCTCTCTTTGCCTCGTAGGCAGCCTTTACCTCTGCCTCCGGATTTACATAAACCTCTCCGGCGCTTCCGTCAAGGACAACCGTGTCTCCATCCTTTACCTCATCTAACAGGCCGTTTACGGCAACTACCGCAGGAATCTCCAGGGCTCTTGCAAGAATTGCACTGTGGGAGGTACGTCCGCCAAGTTCTGTTACAATACCGGTTACATTCGCCGGATTGATGCCTGCTGTCATAGACGGGGTCAGATCCTTTGCCACCAGGATCGTTCCTGCCGGAAGGGCAGATACGTCCACAGACTGAAGTCCCATCAGGGTACGCTGCATACGCACCTTAATGTCCCGCATATCGGTCGCTCTCTGCTGCATCAGCTCATCGCCCATGGACGCGAACATATCTGCATACATATTGCAGACATTTTCAATGGCAAACTCACTGTTTACCTTATCATTCTGAATAGAATTTTCAATCTCCCCTGTCAGCATCGGGTCAGATAAAAGCATCATATGGCCCTGCATGATCTCGGCTTCCTTTTCACCCACACGGGCAGCCAGATCCTCAGCCATTTTTTGGGTTTCAGCAATGGTTGTTTCCAGCGCTCCCTTAAAACGCTGCACCTCTGCCTCTGTATCGTTTACTTCTCTCCTTGTAATGATAAGCTCTGCTTCCTCCACAATCACCGCAGTACCGATGCCGATACCGTCAGAAGCATTTGTTCCCTTATACATATGTATTTCCTCCTTAATATTTTGAAATCCCGGCCCATACCGGTATTTCCTTATTTATACTCACAACCTTTGGTTGCCGTCATCATTCTCCCAGACGGTCGTCCACCAGACGGATAATGGCTTTAAGAGCCTCTTCCTCATCGGAACCATCACAGATAAATTCCACTTCCTCACCGCATTTGACACAGGCTCCAAGAACGCTTAAAACACTCTTTGCATTGGCCGTAACATTGCGGACCCTGAAGGATATTTTTGATTTAAACTTTAACGCTTCCTTGCACAAAATTCCTGCCGGCCTTAAGTGAAGGCCGGATGGATTTTTAATTATAGTTGCCTCATTTACCATATAACTTCACTCCTGTCTTATCCATAATACACGCTGCTATGACTGCTCGGAAGCAGAGGCGCTTTCTTCCTCTGTCTCTGCCTGGCTTTCCGTTTCCATGCTCTCTTTTGATTCCTCTGTCCGGTCATGGACAATGATCTGAAGAGGATCACAGCTTACCAGCTCATAGGCGGCTCCCAGCTGGAACGTTACTTCTGCCGTATGGGTTCCGGGCTGCATATCGCTTACATCCACCTCTGCCTCCAGGCTTTCCTCGGTCAGCTGATCCAGATCCTCCGCCAGCCCCTTGATGGTAACCGTGATCTGATCCCGGTCAAACTGATAGCTATAGTGGCTGGATGCACCTACCTGGCGGACTGCATCGGCTCCCAGCACAATATCCTTTGTTTCAAGAGGCTCTACCTTGATGGTAACCGTAATCTGACTTTCCTCTCCTGCAAGAGATACTCCGTCCGGCAGATACTGTTTCAGATCAATATTGACCTTGCGGTCTGAATCAGCTCCGTCCATATTCAACTCTGTCTTCGGAATGGTAATGGAATTGATTCCCGCCAGATCGGATTTAAGTCCGACTACTTCCACCGAGTTAATGCTGGACTCAATCCCTGTATAGCGGTATCCTTCTGCCACACGGCCCTCTGTTTCAAAATTCAATCCCAGATTCTTTACCTTGAGAATAGACTGATCATAATCCGCCTCCGTCCGGCTTAAAGTAACCCGTTCATCCAGGGCAATCTCCTCGCCATTGGCATCGTAACATTTAATGGGCCTGGTACCGGTAAGATCCTCCGTCGCCCCGCTTAAGTCGATTTCAATCCCCACGCTGCTGATCTGTCCTACCAGAGACTGGGGGCCGCTTACAACGATCTTAGAGGGTGACAAACTGACGCTTCCCTGGCGGTAGCCTTCCTCCGCCTTTCCTACATATTTAGGCGTAAGCTCAAAAGGCTTCTCCTGCAGATCCTCTGTCCTTACACGGATCACTCCCGGCTTGGGCTCTACCGAATCCACACGGTTATTTTTAACCTCTATCTTGACAGGAACTGCACCTGTAGGCTCATACATATCTGCCAGATCAATATAGGCTCTGAAATCTGAAGGAGAAACACCTCCTGCGTCCAGAGTCCGGACCTTGTAGGAAACAGTAACCGTACTCCTGTCGTCTAAAAGCTCATAGGTCTTTTTACTGGAGGTAAGCACAGATTCATTGATCACATCCAGAGACACGATCTGGGTTGCTGTAATATCAGGGTTTGATATATTTACCACAGCCAGCCATACAAAGAAAGCGATGAATACGGAAAGAATTTTCAGTTTTAAATTATTTATCAGCTTTTTTTCCATTGATCAGCCTTCCCTTCCATAACCTAAACCGACTGCCAGACGGTTCGGCTGTTTCCCGGATCCCGGACAGGATCGTTCTGAGGGTTTCCGCGTCAGATACCGTCTGAAGATGTCCTTCCTGAGCAACGGAAACACGTCCCGTTTCCTCTGATACAACAATCGTCAGGCTGTCTGTACTTTCACTAACGCCTACTGCCGCACGGTGGCGTGTTCCCAGAGCCTTGTTGATGGACATATTATCCGACAGAGGCAGGTAGCAGGTAGCTGCTGCTACCCGATTTCCCCGGATCACCACTGCTCCGTCATGAAGAGGGGTATTGTGCTCAAATATATTGATCAGAAGCTGGCTGCTGATCAGTCCGTTGATCTCAATTCCCGTACGCTCAATCTCCTTTAAGGAGGTGCCGCGTTCAATCACCATCAGAGCTCCCGTCTTTACCTTTGCCATTTCAAAGGTGGCGCGAACCAGCTCATTGACCGTACGCTCATTAAATCCGCTTCCTTCTTTACCGGAAGAGTCTACCGGAAGAAAATTGGTAATAATATTCTGGCTTCCCAGCTGCTCCAAAGCCTTTCTGAGTTCCGGCTGAAATACAACTAAAAGAGCCGTTACCGCAATGGCTGTAATATTTTTGATGATCCAGAGAATGGTATCGAGCTTAAACAGCACCACAACCACTGAAAAGGCAAAAATCACCAAAAGGCCTTTTAGAAGAGTCCAGGCTCTGGTGTTTTTGATCCAGACCAAAAGCTCGTAGACAAGAAAAGAAATAATAGCGATCTCCACTATATTTTTGGCTGAGATCCTGGGCAGCAGAGACAGCCAGGATGACAGCTTATCCAGCACTTCCAGAAAAATATCCATCTTCTATCGCCCTCCTCTCTCAAATATCATATGTTACGGCTGCCTTGTTCCTCCCGGCTCACGCTCTCTTGCGCTCCGCCTGTGCGTATTGATCTTTTTTACCCGCACATCTGTGGTGCTCATAGTCATCTTTGGAACAGCTTTTACATAGTAGTAATAGTCATCGTCCTCAAACTGCACATACTCCGTGCGGGAGTAGTCTACTGAAAAAATAAAGAAATTATACAAAGCCGCCAAAGCCGCCGACACCAGCATCCCCACAACCATTTCAAGAGGTGCTGCCGGCACGCCAAACACAAAATCACCGATAAAGATCACCACAAGCTCTGCTACAGAACCTGTCACAATGGCTGCCAGCCAGGCATAGTCAATGGAAAGGCGGCGGATCAGGTATACCACAAGAATACCTACCGCACAGGTAGCGATCATCACCGTCATGGTCTGATTTAAAAATACGGACCGCACAATCTGGCTGTAGCGCTGTACCATGTCCACGGCGGCTTCTCCTGTGAGAACGCCTGCATTCTGCTTTACATACATGATAAGGTAGTAAAAAAAGATGCCGCAGCCCACAGGGATCACGGAACTTAAGCTTCCTCCCAGTCCTACCAGAGGCGGAACCGCATAAGGGATTTTAAACAGAAATGCCAGCGGCGTAAGAACCATAAGCCAGCTGTCTCCCGGTTTAAAGCCATAATAAAGGATGCCTATTATCATCATCACAAGAACCGCGATCAGCGCCATTTCTACAGACACCGCATACAGATGAACTGCCAAAAATCCCCCTATGAGAAATACCAGCATACAGTTGGGAAGCAGCGTTCCGACCAGGCAGACCATAAAAACCACCAGTGGATTCTTAAGTTTTGCCATATATCCAACAGTAGAATTGATGCTTAAAACAGTGCACAATGTAAACAGAAAGCGGATCAGCGGATGGAGCAGCTGATTATATTTCTGATAAAATCCCTTCAGATGCTCTTTCCAGAGCAGCAGTCCTGTCATATAGCTCTTCCTCCCCGTTTTTCTCTGCCTGTATCCGGCTGGTCTTTTCCATATCGTCTGATCAGATGTTTTAAGCGGGCTGTAAACATCGTCTGGCTCCGTGCGGCTATCTCATAGCGCCGGGAGCTGATCTTCCAGGTAACGGCAAGATATAAAACCAGACCTCCCACATATGCAAACGTCCCGTTTTTAATCCAGCCAAGAACCGTGTCGGGCCCGGCCCCGCCCAAGATCACATCCAATCTGTACATCGCCCAGGTGAAAACGATCAAAAGGAAGCTGAAGGTATAGCCGAAAAAGCCCCTGAACATCTGACCGCCCACATAATCGCTCCTAAAAAAACGGTTTACGGGAAAAATCTTTCTGCCTTCATTCTTTTCAAATATGGCCAGCTCTGTCATATAGCGGATCTTCTCTTCATTCAGCATAGGAACGCTCCTTATTATATGCCCGGAAATGATTTACAGGCACAGGATTCTCAAAATATGTCAATTCAGTATACCACAACTTTTTATATTTTGCGACACTTTAAATGAACTTTTATTTTTGTATGTCCGAAAAGGACAGACAGGTTTCTTTAAAGCAATCGCCCGGAAGCGGCTTATTAATATAGTAACCCTGGATCATATCGCAGCCCATTTCTTTTAAAATATCTGCCTGTTCCTTTGTCTCCACGCCCTCGGCCACCGTACGGATCTTAAGGCTTTTGCAGGCCGCAAATACGCTCTGGGCCACAATTCCCGCCTTTGGATTGTGGAACATATCTGTGACAATGCTTCGGTCTATTTTCAGGATCTTGATCGGGAGATCATAAAGCACATGGATATTGCTGTACTCCGTTCCGAAATCGTCCAGGGAAATACCATAGCCGGCCTCTGTAAATGCTGTGGTAATGGCCTTCAGGCTGATATTGTCTACTGCGCTGATAGTTTCTGTAATCTCAATGGAAATAAGCCTGTGCGGAATACGATAACGGTCTGTAATACCGCAGGTTTCTTCTAATATCCCCGGCTCTAAAATCGTAATTCTGGAATAATTAAGAGAAACAGGAAATCCTTCCCAGCCTTCATCCAGCCACTGGCGCATCAGGCGGAAGCTCTCCTCCAGCACAAAAAGGTCAATATAGCGGATCAGCCCGGCCTTTTCAATTTCCGGCAGAAATTTATCCGGCGTAATTACACCCTTTCTTCCATGTTGATAGCGCACCAGCGCCTCTGCTCCACAGATACGGCCTGTTTTTAAGTCTGCCTTGGGTTGGAAAAAAGCAGTAAACCCGCCTCTTTTTATCGCCTGTTTAAGCTCAGAAAGCATTCGGGCTGCGGCAGGCGTCCTTCCGCCATAGGCCCTGGTACTTCTCTGGTTCATGGCGATCTGCAGTTTTTCCTCCACCTGCTGCTGAAGCTTCATGGGCGCCTGAACCTGAGCTGTCCACACATATTCGCAGAGAATCTGCCCCGGGCACAGCGTTTCTGCTTCCATCTGAAACCGCCTGCCTTGTTCCTCAAACCGGTCTTTTGTTACATCTGCAAAACGGATCAGAAAGCCCGCTCCACTGATGCGGTAGCAGTCCGCCCCCTTAAAAATTTCCCGTATCTTCTCTCCCAGCTGTGCTAAAAGCCGGTCGCCTCCTGCATGGCCATAGCGCTGATTATATCCCTTAAAATCCCAGATATGGATCCCTGCTACTCCCATGGATGAATAGATTTCCTGATTTTCGTGGCTCAGGCACCGGATATAGGACTGATAATTTAAAAGCCCAGATTCCCTGTCATGGGTCATAACATAGCTGTATTTTTCCTGCATCAAACGGTACTGGGCCATCTTTCCCACAAAGCCGGAAATTTCCCTCAATACTCTGGAACACTGTTTCTTATCCCATACCCCTTCTGCTACAAGCAGGCCTGTAAGGCAGTCTCCCCAGCAGCCAGTCCACAAAAGCGGGAATTGATACGATGTTTCTTCCAGCAGGCCTTCCAGCTCCCCATAGGCAGCTTCCTCCCTCTTTTCTGCTTCAAACACCTGTTCCTGTCCAGATCTTGCACCCAGACGTTCCCATAAAAGAGAAGCTTCTTCTGCTGGAATAAAAGAAAGCCTCTGCGCAGCCGCTGCTTCTCCAAAGGCCGGTGGTATAATACCGGTATCCCCAATTTTGAAGCATTCTCTTAAAAGCTCCCAGGAAAGCTTCTGCCTCTCTGCTGTCTCACTCCTCTCCCCATAGACCTTCATCTGGTCTTTGCCCTCATATTTAGCCCGTTCCAGAGCTTTTAAACTCCTGTGATACAGCTGGTCGTATGTAACGGTTTCCTCACAGCTGCAGCAAAGACCTGCCGACCAGCTCATATACAAAAGCTCGTCCCCCGCCTGATACGTCCGGCACAGCAGCCTGCGCAGTCTGCCAGCCTCCTCCCTGATCTCATCTGCTGAGGAGATATCAAAGTAAAAGATGAGAAATACATCCTGCTCCAGCCGTCCTGCCACGGAAAGGGGCGGAAGGCTGCTGCGCAGGATCGTGCTGGCCTGACGGAGAACCTCTTCCTTTTCGCCTCTGGACCAATTTTTTCCTGTTTTTGAAAAATCATCCATATCCAGGATCAGCGTAGCATGAATACCGTTTTTGCTGTTTTTATTTTCCAGTATGCTCTGGATCATAAGGCGGACGGTTGTCTGATCATAAAAACCGCTGACAATATCAGTTCCGGCTTTGTATTCCAGCGCCAGCTCTCTCTTTTTCTGCTCATCAATGTTTCTGGCATAGCCATATAAAAGAAGATCTCCGTCATTCTGCCGCACTGCATGGAAATCCATTCTGGCCCACCGGATCCTTCCTTCCCTGTCCTTTTCCCTGAATTCAAAGGACGGAACTGCCCGTTTTAAAGTGATATCCCGCAAGATCTCTTCTCTGTTATATCTGAGTCCAAACCGCTTCCTGTCATCCTCGCTGGCAATATGGCTGTTGATGTAGCCTAAAAGGAAGGAAAGGCTTCTGTCACTGCTCTCTCTGTTAAGCTTCTCATCCAACCCCCAAAGCTCCTCCAGCCGTTCTCTGGTCAGATTGAAACGGAAGGAAAAAAGAAGTTCCTTCTCTCCCAGAGGCTTATCCGCACTTCCCTTCGAAGCCCGTATAATAGCCGTCGTCAAAAAGGAATCCAGCTCCTTTTGTCCCACCGTAGTTCTGGCAATTCCCGGTTTTGGAGCCATCAGGCTCTTTTCATGTTCTTTATCCAGATTGCGGATCACCCCTGCAAACAGCTCCGGGCGGCCATTTCCATCTCTGTACATCCGCCCTCTGCATAAAAGATGCTTCCATGTGCCGTCTGCTGCCTTCGCCCGGTATACAATGGCATGGCGGTCTGCCCTTCCGTCTGCAATCTCCTGATTACTGTCCAAAAACATTCTTGCGTCATCCGGATGGATCCTGCGTTTCCAAAAGGAAGCTGCATTTTTTACCACCTGCCCGGGAAGCCCAAAGTCCTCCGCCATCTGCCAGGTATAACGAAACTCTCCTGTCTTCAGATTGCCTACAAAGATATAATCGTCAATACTCTCCGACAGGGCGTCTAAAAGCTGGTCTTTATGATAGGAAAAAGCGTTTCCTCTCGTCGCCGCTTCTTTGCTGAGCCGTCTGGCTGCCTGCTTTCCGGATAATATGTGATAATCTCTCTTGCGTATATACATCTGCATATCCGCTACGGAAAGAACGTCGGAAACAGAGAGCCTGTGGCCTCCATTCACAGTCACCAGACCGTAGCTGAAGGTTGCCTCATAATCGATGCCAACGGACTGTCTGCGCTCCTTTAAGCGCGCAAGGATTTCCTCAAGAATACCGGCTGCCTGATCAGAATCCTTATTCTGGAAAACCAGAATGAACTCATCTCCGCTGAGGCGGAAAGCAAAATCAGAAGCCTCCATTCCTTCCTGCATGGTACAGGCCGTAACCTTTAAAAAACGGTCGCCTTCCAGATGGCCATATGTGTCATTGACCCATTTCAATCCATTTAGATCGCAAAGAGCTACCGTACAAAGCCCGTCCTCCTTTAAGGAGGAAAGAACCTCGCTTAGATGATTTTTTCCCGCATTTCGGTTTAAGAGCCCGGTCAGTTCGTCAATAGAGGCCTCGATGGACAGCTGAAGAAAAGAAGTAATATCCACAGAGTTCTGTATGTGATACCTGCGCCCGTTCCATTCCTCCAGCCAGTCATAATTGATATAATC
>ERZ894232.2990-NODE-2990-length-10713-cov-4.879902_pt1 | contig 10713 bp, 8 predicted proteins | sample MGYA00380296_ERZ894232 | MGnify/ENA primary metagenome ERZ894232 (study PRJEB32331, sample SAMN06328433) | human gut metagenome | biome: human gut microbiome; feature: stool | host: Homo sapiens | collected 2014-08-14 ... | reverse complement strand
CGGTCGATGTGTGCAGGAAAGGCCGCTCCGCCAAAGGCGGCGGCCAGCCGGGATACCTCCTCCAGGCCGATGTCGGTGTGTCCGGCGAGGAAGCGGGGGTCCTCTCCCAGCACCAGGTCTCCCGCGTCCATATAGATTTGATGGCCAAAGACGGCGGGGTGATTGGACAACGGGGGCAGGCGGCGGGATACATACGCCTCGAACTCCTCCCCGTGATAGGGGGTGGGGAAGAGACAGACTACGTGGATCTCCTCCCGGGTGCACAGCTCCATCCCCGCCAGAGCCAGCAGGCCCCGCTCCTCCGCCGCCCGGCAGAAGGCGGCGCAGTTGCCGCAGGTGTTGTGGTCGGTAAGGGCCACAATATCCAGCCCCGCCAGCGCGCACATGGCCGCCAGGTTGACGGGGGTCATGTCCTCACTGCCGCAGGGCGACAGGCAGGAATGGAGGTGGAGATCGTAGTAATACTTCATGTAGAACTCCTTTTCGAGATAACGGGAAGGCGTCGTGCCTGTCGCCCGAAACGCGCCGGAAGGCGCGCCCGAGCGTTTTCGCCGGAGCGAAAACCTCGCCGCAGGGCGGATTCACTCCGCCCGAGGGAGAAAAAAGGGGCCCCCGCCCGGCTGAGCCGGGTGGGGTGACAGGCAGGAGTGAAGGTGGAGATCGTAGTAATACTTCATGTAAAACTCCTTTTCAGGATAACAAAACGGCATCGTGCCTATCGCCCGAAGCGCGCCACAAGGCGCGCCGAGGGTTTTCGCGGAGGCGAAAACCTCGCCGCAGGGCGGATTCACTCCGCCCGAGGAAGCAAAAGGGGGTCCCCGCCCGGCGTTGCCGGGTGGGGCGACAGGCAGGAGTGTAGGTGAAAATCGTGGAAATACTTTGTGTAGAATTTGCTTTTAAAATAACAAAATGATATCGAGTGAGGAGGCATTACCCGGCAGCCAGCGCCCCGGACAAACGGGCGGCGGTGTCAAAGGTATCCTGTCCGGCCCCCAGCAGATTGACGCCCTTCTCCTGAGCGCGGCGGAGCAGGTCGCCGTCGGGGGCGACCCCCTCGGTGAGAATGACGCAGGAGACCTCAGCCATGAGGGCCACGGCGGCCACATTCTGGTTGGACATGATCGTGAGCCAGGCGGCGTCCTGTCCGGCCCGGCCCAGCACCCAGCTCAGCAGGTCTCCGGCGTAGCCGCCGGAAACCGGGCGGTCGGGCTGGGCCAGATGGAAGGGGGTCAGGGAGAGGGCCTCGGTCAGTTCGCGTACCGTCATAAAAAACTCCTCCTTGTTGTATAAAGAGGCCGCCGTGAGACGCAGGGCGCTTCACGGCGGCGGTAGGGTCTATTCGGACGGCTCCTGGCGGCGGCGGAAGGGCGGGGGCAGGTAGTCGTCCGCCTCCTCCTTGCTGCCCGCCATGGAGCGCATGCGCTCCCGCACCTTGAAAATGCAGTCGTCCTCCGAGGCGCGGCCCAGCACCACGTCCTCCGCGAAGGCCCGGCAGGAGGGCGCTCCGCAGGAGCCGCAGTGGAGGCCGGGCAGGTGGGACTCCAACTCCTGGATACGCAACTGTTTGCTGATGGCCATCTCCCGGTCCTGATCCAGCACGAAGGCAGGTAAGTACTGTAGCTCCTTGTCCCTCCGCACAATATCCCGCGCCTCTCCATGAAAGAGGAAACGGTTGCGGGAGACCGGCAGACCCTTGAGCAGGCCCTTGATGCGAAGCTTGGCCGCGTAGGGATTCTCCACATTGAAGCAGCCCCCTACGCACCCCTGGGTGCAGGCTGACAGCTCCAGAAAATCGGCCTCCGGCAGACGGCCGTCTTCGATCTCCTCCAGCATGCGGATGACGTTCTGAATACCGTCCACCGCCACGCAGCGCTCCCCCAGGCGGGCGGCGCTCTCGCCGCCGCAGGAGGCCCAGCCCAGGCCTAGGATACCGGCGGAGGCCATGGGGGTGATCTCCTCCAGCTCCCGCATGGGATTGAGCAGGCGCAGGTAGATGTCCCGGATGGCGAAGGCCCCGTCCAGCACCGGGCGGCTGAGCCCCTCGGAGACCCGGGCGGCCGTCACCTTGGAGGAGCAGGGCACGATGGCGAATACGCCGATGGCCTCCGGCGGCAGGCCGGTCTCCTCGGCTGCCTCCCGCCGGGCCAGAATGGCGGCCAGCTCCATGGGCAGAATGGTACAGGCCACATGGCCCATGAGCTTGGGGAAGCGCATGCGGATGAGGCGGAGCACTGTGGGACAGGAGGAGGAGATCTGGGGCGTCACCTTGGACGGGCCGCCGCTGATACTCTGCCGCTCAAAGTCGGAGATCATCTCGGCGGCCTTAGCCACCTCATAGACCTTGTGAAAGCCGATCTTCAACAGGCCGTTGAGCACAATATCCACGCTGTCCAGGTGCTGGAACTGCCCATACAGGGCGGGCTCCGGCAGGGCCACGCAGTATTGGTACTGCTTCAGAATGTCCAGACTGTCGCCCACCGACTTGATGGCCTTGTGGGGACAGATGCGGATACAGCTTCCGCAGTCGATGCACCGGTCGGGCAGAATGGTGGCCTTGCGGCCGCGGACCCGGATGGCCTCGGTGGGGCAGCACTTGATGCAGGTGGTGCAGCCCCGGCAGCGCTTCAGCTCCAGGACCACCGAATGTCTCATGGACATGGAGCCGCGTCACCTCGCTTTTCCAAGCTCATCGCGCTCAGGAAACCTTGATTTTAACCGTAACGGTGGTACCCTTGCCCACCTCGGTGTCAATGGTCATCTCGTCGGAGTAGCGCTTCATATTGGGCAGGCCCATGCCAGCGCCGAAGCCCAGCTCCCGGGCGGTCTGCCCGGCGGTGGAGTAGCCCTCCTGCATGGCCTGCTCCACGTCCGGGATGCCCGGCCCGGTATCGGTCATGCGGATAACAATCTGATTGGCGTCCACCTCCACCTCGGCCTGGCCGCCGTCGGCGTGGATCACCATATTGATCTCGCCCTCATACATGCAGATGGACGCACGGCGGATCACGTCCTGGGGCAGTCCCAGCTTCTTCAGCGTCAGCTTCATTTTGCTGGAAGCCTCGCCGGCCTCGATCAGATCGCCGCCCTCCACAGGGTAAACCAGTCTAATTGTCTCCATCACAATTCCCTCGCAATCCATTGGAATATAACAGGCCGCACGCCTCGTACATACGCTTGGGGCAGGTCATAACTACAATGTCACGCTCCTCCGCCAGAGACAGAATGTCCGGCCCCGGCACCTTACCCCGCACAAAGACAATACATTTCATCTCCACCATATCTGCGGTGCGCACCACCTGGGGGTTGACCAGGCCGGTGAGCAGCAGCGCCTGGTTCTTGACAAAGGCCAGCACATCGCTCATGAAGTCGCTGCCGCAGGCGGAAAAAACCTCCCGGTCCAGATGCTCCTCCCCCCACAGCACCTCGGCGTGCAGAATCGTCTTGATATCAGACAGCCTCATTGGCCACTCCTCCTCCCGGAAGGGAAAACTAAACTGTAAGTTCAATGGTATTGTACCACAAACCGGCGCAAAGTGCAAAGGGTTCGTTGAAATATTCACAAAGTTTTGAGATTGAACGGCTTGGTTTTAGTCAATCCGTGCAGTTGACAGTTGGATAGGGCATCCGATATAATATACTTTAACGGAGTAAAGCGATAACCCGGTGCGAAGCCCCGTTCTATTTCAAATTGGAATATCGAGGAGGCCATCTGTCATGGGAAACGAACGTGTTTACAACTTTTCCGCCGGCCCTTCCATGCTGCCGCTGGAGGTATTGGAGCGGGCAGGAGCCGAGATCACAAACTACCAGGGCTCCGGCATGTCCGTCATGGAGATGAGTCACCGCTCCAAGGTGTTCCAGAAGATCTTTGACGACACCAAGGCCAAGCTGCGCGCCCTGCTCAACGTGCCGGAGGGATACCAGATCCTCTTCCTCCAGGGCGGCGCCTCCACCCAGTTCTCCATGGCGCCCCTGAACCTCATCGGGGCCACCGGCAAGGCCGACTACGCCGTGACCGGCAACTTCTCCAACATCGCCTACAAGGAGGCGCAGAAGTACGGCCAGATCCATCTGGCCGCATCCTCCGCCGACAAAAACCACACCTACATTCCCCAGCAGAGTCAACTGGAGCTGGACCCTGAGGCCAGCTATTTCTACTACTGCGCCAACAACACCATCTACGGCACCGAGTGGCAGTATGTCCCGGAGACGGGCGGCGTGCCCATCGTGTGCGACATGTCCTCCGACATCCTCTCCCGCCCCGTGGACGTGTCCAAGTACGGCGTCATCTTCGCCGGCGCCCAGAAGAACATGGCCCCTGCCGGCCTGACGGTAGTGATCATCAAGGAGGAGCTGGCCGGGCATGAGCTGCCCTTCACCCCCCTGATGATGAACTACAAGACCATGATCGACAAGGACTCCATGTACAACACCCCGCCCTGCTGGTGCATCTATATGCTGGGGCTGGTCCTGGACTGGCTGGAGGAGCAGGGGGGCATACCCGGCATGGAGGCCATCAAGCACAAAAAGGCGCAGATGCTCTATGACGTGATCGACTCCTCCCGGCTCTTCACCTGCGCCGTGGAGCCCGGCTCCCGCTCCGATATGAACGTGGTGTTCCGTACCGGCAGCGACGAGCTGGACGCCAAGTTTGTGCAGGAGAGCGTGGCCGCCGGCTTTACCAATCTGAAGGGCCACCGCTCCGTGGGCGGCATGCGGGCAAGCATCTATAACGCCATGCCCACCGAGGGCGTGGAAAAGCTGTGCGACTTCATCCGGGCATTCGATAAGAACAACTGAGCGTTCGGCTTACCCTGGGGCCCTGCAAAGTGGGGCGCGGCTTACGCCGCGTACAGGCATTTTGGCCAGCGGACAAAATCTTGCCGCAGGGCGGATTCACTCCGTCCGGGGAAGTAAAATCAGGGGCTCCCATGGAAGGCGTGTAGTTTCATCCAGGCATTTGATAAAAACAATGAAGGGGAGAGGGCTATATGTATCGCATCAAGACACTGAATAAGATTTCCCCCGCCGGGCTGTCCGTACTGGACCAGACCCGCTACACCATCAGCACCGATGTGGAAAACGAGGACGGTATTTTGGTCCGCTCGGCGGACATGCACGACTATGCATTCCCCGATGCCCTGCGGGCCGTGGCCCGGGCGGGCGCGGGCACTAATAACATCCCCATCGACCGCTGCTCCGAGGCGGGCATCGTGGTATTCAATACCCCCGGCGCCAACGCCAATGCCGTGAAGGAGCTGGCGGTGTGCGCCCTGCTGCTGGCCTCCCGAAAGATCAGCGACGGCGTGGCCTGGGTGAAGGAGCAGGCCGCCGCCGGGGCAGACGTGGAGCAGGCGGTGGAGAAGGGCAAGAGCCAGTTTGTGGGCCCGGAGCTGTCCGGCAAGATGCTGGGCGTCATCGGCCTGGGGGCCATCGGCGTGCAGGTGGCCAACATCGCCACCAAGCTGGGCATGACTGTGTTCGGCTACGACCCCTTCCTGTCGGTGGACGGAGCTCTGTCCCTGTCCCGGCTGGTCCACCGGGCCATGGATCTGGAGACCATCTATAAGAACTGCCACTACATCACCCTCCACGTGCCCCAGACCCCCGAGACCAAGGGAATGTTCAACGAGGACGCATTCCATATGATGAAGGGCGGCGTACGCATCCTCAACCTGGCGCGGGGCACCCTGGTCAACGACGACGACATGCTGGCCGCCCTGGACAGCGGCAAGGTGGCCTGCTACGTCACCGACTTCCCCAACGGCAAAATCCTGCGGGGCAAGAACGTGGTGGCCATCCCCCACCTGGGGGCCTCCACGCCGGAGAGCGAGGAGAACTGCGCCGTCATGGCGGCCCAGGAGCTGAAGGACTATCTGGAGAACGGCAACATCCAGAACTCGGTGAACCTGCCCACGCTGGTGCAGCCGTGGAGCGGCGTGTCCCGCCTGTGCATCATCCACCGCAACGCCCCCGGCGCCATCGCCAGCATCACTGGAGTGCTCTCCAAGGACGGGGTAAATGTGGCCAACATGACGAACAAGTCCAAGAAGGACTATGCCTATACCGTGGTGGACGTGGACAGCCGCATTGGCGAGTCCGTGGCCGACACCATCCGCGCCCTGGACGTGGTGTTGCGGGTGCGCCTGCTCAATCACTAAACATGCAACGGAGGATCACTGAGATTCTCTTTCACGTTGGAGCAAACGACTCCTGAAAGCGCTTTGAAATTTAAAAAGTCCAACAGGTTTTATCAGAGTTTCGCCGCATACAGGAGGCGGAATCAAACGAAAAGACGAAAATTCCGGGGACATGTGCCTCGGAATTTTCTTTTCTGGGTCCAAACGTATATGTGCGGCGGGCCGCATCTCCACTCAAAAATTCTTGCATGATAAGAAATGTCTCAAAGCGTTTCTGTACGCTGGGCGGCGAAGCGGAGCTTCGCCGCCGTTTGCGTTTGCAAGGAGAAGGATCTCCTGCATCAACAGGAAAAACAAATAAAAATATGAATCTTATATTGCGGGTATTTGGTAAATCCGCTATATTGAGAGACGGACCCGGCATCTGGTTGGAGTGTGGAGCACGTCCTGCGCAGCGTGTCTGTGGGGGACGTGTATTGGTTGAGAAGGGAGGCGGCAGTGAGAGATAGCCGGGGGATGTCATAGCCTGGGCTCCATGGCCCAGATCCCTGCGGAGTCGGGAGGATATTTCAAAGGAGGATATACGAAGTGAAACTGCACAAGAAGCAACTTGGTAGTGCGCTCTCCCTGTTCCTGACGCTTTCGATACTCTTATCCATGCTGGCGCTGCCCGCCATGGCAAAGGCCCCGGCGGAGGGCGCCACCCTGACCCTGGACGATACGCTCCTCACTTTGGATCAGAGCGAGGAAACCTTTGTTGCCACCCTGAAAGTCCCTGTGTCCCAGGAGCAGAAGAACTGGGCGGATAATCAGTGGAAGGACTGGGCGGACTCCATCCAGTGGAGCCTGACCCGTGACAAGGTAGATGTTCAGAGTCCGGAGTACTATCCCAATATCTATACCGGTGACGATCTGGAAATTGGATGAGCTGGGGCCACATCAACCAGCACGGCGCCGACGGCGAGCCTTATTTTTCTCTGGAGGAGCCTGAATTCTCCGTCCGGGATGGCTTTGTCACCGTGGTTCAGCAGTTCAGCCATGGGATCTTTTTCAACATGAAGGATGAAACTCTGCCCCTGGTGACGAACTCCCTGCAGGCCATCGGCAGCAACACCTTCCGCTACGCCCGCAACGTCTGGCCCAGCTTTATCGGTAACTATGAGCTGGCCGCCCGCGTGGACGGGGAGAAGCTGGCTGGTACTCCGATGGAGATTAACGTCTATGAGAGCAACGTCCGCTATGACGAGCTGTATCATGAGCTGATGGAGATTAAGGGGCTGGCCGAGGCGAATGGCCGCTATTTCGACGTGCAGTCCTTCGGCAAGAGCACTGACGGCCGCGACCAGTGGTATGCCGTGGTGTCCGACAGCGCCGAGTCCGTTGAGAGCTTCAAAAAGATGAATGCCCAGGCCCAGTCCGACCCCGAGGCCGTGCTGGAGGCCATTGAGGGCGGCATGGATTACCGCATGCCCATCATGAGAACAACTGCCACCCCGATGAGGCCGGCGGCGTAGATGCCCACACCAACCTGCTGCGCACCCTGGCCACCGAGGACACGGTGACCTGGAACACCATCACCGGTCTGACCGGCGGCAAACAGGTGGACATGGGGATGTACGATCCCAAGATCGTGGACTTCGCGCTGGAGAGCGATGACGGCGGCACCGAGTACGCCTTCACCGGCTACGGACTGAAAATCAGCGCTACCACCATCAACGGCAATGGAAACGACGGCCGCACCGATGCCAGCGAGTACTACACGTTCAGCGAGGATAAGCAGATGAGCGTGGACGAGATTCTGGACAACCTGATCATCATTGTCGTGCCCGATGAGAACCCTGACGGCCGTACCTACAATACCCGCCCCAACGGCAACGGCTTCGATCTGAACCGTGACGCCTCTAACCAGACCCAGGCGGAGACAAGCAACATCGCCCGCCTGATCTGCCAATGGAATCCCGTGACCTTCATCGAGTTCCACGGTTTCACCGCTCAGTTCCTGTGTGAGCCCTGCACCCCGCCCCACGAGCCTAACCTGGAGTATGACCTCTTTGTGGAGCAGTTTCTGCTGGGGGCCGAGGCCTTCGGCAATGCCGCCCTGGCCACCATGTCCGTGCAGCACAAGGATGAATTTGAGACCAAGTATCAGACCTACTATACCCCCCTGCGCGATAGCTATGATGCCGAGACCGGCTGGGACGCCTGGGATGACCTGAGCACCAACTACACACCCAGCTATGCCATGCTCAACTGCGGCTCCATGGGCTTCACCATCGAGACTCCCTCCGGCGGGGAGAGCTCTGTCCGCTTACTGGAGAGCGGCATGTATGGCCTGTGGCAGTTCCTGTCCGACTGTAAGGATACCTGCTATGAGGCGCAGCTGGAGTTCTTCCGCCGCGCCGTGAACAACGAGGATCACCGCGACAAGATGGAGCAGTGGTACGTGGACATGAGCAACCAGACCCTGACGGAGGATACCTGGCGGGTGCCTTATGCGGGCAATGGCAAATACTTTCCCGAGTACTATGTGCTCCCCGTGGACGCGGCCGCCCAGCGTGACCCCGCCGACGCCTATGCCATGGCAGAGTTCCTGATCCGCAACGGCGTCCAGGTTTCCCGCCTGACCAGGGACACTGCGGTGGACGGCGTGACCTACAAGGCCGGCTCCCTGGTCGTGGATATGTATCAGGCCAAGCGCAACTACGCCAACTGTGTCCTGAACCAAGGCTATGACGCCTCCGCCTCCGGTTTCCCCAGCCTGTACTCCGAGTCGGTATCCAGTTTCCCCAACATGCGCGGCTTTGACTGCGCCCCCATCGACACCGTTGGGGCCTTTGAGGGGGCTCTGGAGGCGGTCACGGAGGTTCAGTCCGCCAGCCAGAGCACCGGCTCCGGCTCTATCGCCCTGCTGGCCAACAACGGCACCGAAACCGTCCGTACCGTCAATGCGTTGCTGGCCTCGGGCAAGACGGTGGGCATGGTAACCGAGGGCGCCAATAAGGGCGACTTTGTCGTGCGCGCCTCCGATCTGGCCGCCGTGGAGCAAGAGTATGCGTTGGTGATTACCCTGACCGAGCAGATGCCCGCTGCCCGCGCTATCTCCGCCCCCACCCTGTATCTGGCCGGCCGCCACGCCGCCTTCGGCGACGACAAGGTGACTTCCGGCTACTATACCAAGTGGTTTGCCGACGGATACGGCTTCATCAACTATGACAACATCCATAACAACGGCACCTCCAACTACGATGTGATGGCCTACACCAAGCACATGGGCTTCCGGGTGACCGACGATCCCGCCAAGGCGGATGTCATAGTGGGCTCCGTGGCGTTGGACAGCGGCACCTGGGGCGAGGCCGCGGTGGAGGCCGTGAAGAGCGGTACCCCCTACATCGCAACCGGTGCCTCTACTTTGGACTACCTTCAGACTCTGATTCCCGGCCTGACCTACGAGGAGAAGGGCCAGGAGGCCCTCCACCGCGTCACCTACCCCAGCGACAGCCTGGTGACCGCCAGTCAGACTGGCGACGGTGATCATGTCATCTACACCCTCAACTGCGCGGTGCTCACGGGCTACCCGGAGAACGCCGAGGTGCTTATCCGCGCCCAGGAGAAGGACAGCTTCATCGTCGGCTGTATGGCCGGCGGCAGCATGGACAACGGCGTGGAGGCCATTGCCTGGACGGACGGCACGATGGATATCACCGTATTTGCCAATTCCATTGTCAACCGCGCCCACCAGCAGGACGACTACCTCTTTGCCTCTAATGCCATCTTTTCGGAGATGCTGGCCGACGAGCCCCTGGAGTTCTCCGCCGTGACCCGCGGCACGCTGGCCCAGGAGCTCTATGAGCGGGAGGGCAAGCCCACCGGCGGCGCGGCCGGCTTTGACGATATGGCGGAGGACGCAGCGTACGCGGACGCGGTGAACTGGGCGGCCTCCGAGGGGATCATGAAGGGTTACAGCGCCGCAGCGTTTGGCCCCGGGGACAGCCTGACCCGTGAGCAGCTGGCAGTGGTTCTGTACCGCTATGCGCAGAAGAAGGGCTATGAGCTGGCGCAGGACGGCCCCGCCCTCAAGGACTTCACCGACGGAAATGCGGTGTCCGGCTGGGCCTTGGAGGCCATGACTTGGGCAGTGAACACCGGCGTACTTACCGGCAAGGAGGACGGCACACTGGCGCCTCAGGGCGCCGCCACCGCCGACGAAGTGACCCAGGCGCTGGAGCGCCTGGCCGCTGCGGCCGGCTGAGCCTGTTTTCCCGCAGGACCGCGGCCCACACGACACAGAGAGAAGCCCGGCGCATCTGCGCCGGGCTTTTCCTGTGGGGCAGAGCAAAAAATGGGGCGGATGCGTCAGGTTTCCGGGCTTGGAACCGTACTGTAAGGTGAAAGGGGGCGAACCAATGGAGGAGGTTTTGGATCATAACCAGGAGGCGGAGCAGATTTTCCGGCAGTACGGCAGGCTGCTGGAGCTGGTGGCCGCCGCTCAGCTCCCCGGCCGCCCGGAGGACGCGGAGGAGTGCGTCCAGGACGCCGTCTGGGCCTTTGTAGAGGGCAGGGCGCCGTGGGACCC
>ERZ894232.2972-NODE-2972-length-10787-cov-6.904212_pt1 | contig 10787 bp, 9 predicted proteins | sample MGYA00380296_ERZ894232 | MGnify/ENA primary metagenome ERZ894232 (study PRJEB32331, sample SAMN06328433) | human gut metagenome | biome: human gut microbiome; feature: stool | host: Homo sapiens | collected 2014-08-14 ... | reverse complement strand
ATATGTCACATTACAGATTGGCCATCATTAGAAGTGAGGGCTATTGCACAGACATTTTCCTGGTATGCAGGATATGGAAGATTTGGATTTGATAGTCAGTTATGGGGATTTGAAGAGTGGAAACAATATTTGAATATTTGTCTGGACAATAAAATTAATCAGTTTAATTTGGTTATGTATGGATATTGGCCATTTGAAATGAAAAAATATCCAGAGACAGTATTCCGAAATGTGCCAATTAAAATTTGGAATGCAGAGAATAGACGATGGTTAACAGTGAGATATACACATCCTAATTTAGAGGAACCATTTTTGCAGAAGTTTATTGAATTATCTCATAGATACGGAGTGAAAATTTTTGCTTATGTGGGTTTGAATTCATACAATGGAGGATTTACGATCAAACATCCGGAAGCAAGAATGAAACCGCCAAAAGATAGCGATTTTAGGAATGATTTTGATTCGCTTTGTTTAAGTTATCCGGGTAATGTGGAGTATATTGTAGAATCTATGAAAGAGATTGCAAAGATTGGATTTGATGGATATACATTAGAAGAAAGTGAAGAGGGATTTTGGTTTTGTGAATGCGATGATTGTAAAAAGAGATGGCATGCAATTTCAAATAGTCCGGGAGAAGCAAAGCATAAAGCAAATATGTGGCTGCTGAAAAAAATTTATGACGAGGTCAGAAATATCAATAAAGATGCGGTCATTGGAATTAGGGCATTTAGACAGCCTCCGCTTGAAAAAGATCCTATGTTTTTAAAAGAATGTGTGGATTCAATGCCAGAGGATATCATGCTGTTTTGGGCACCAGGTTTGTATGTACCAGAGAGTGAGTTTGAAAAATGGTGTGACGCATTTGGAAGAGATCGAATATGGGCACGGGATACAGAATCCAATTCAATTACTTCTACAATGGGAAGATTGTATCGAACATTTAAAAGCAATGTGATCCGTTACGAAGATGAGACAAATGAACAGGTCATTGAAACTGATATCAGGCAGCATAGAGGAAGCGTAAAAATGGGAGTTCATGGTATCAATGGTTTTATGTTTGAATGGTATGGTTTATTTATGCATTTGTTTGCTCACGGTAATTATGGATGGGGCTCTCAGATGGACAATGAGGAATTTTACCATATGGCATGTAAACAGAATTTTGGAGATTTAGGAGAAACTGTTTTATATGTTATGAAAAATATGGTTACTATACATGAAAGTCAGATTCCATTGTATACAACACCATTTCCATTCCAGAAAAATAAAATGCAACAAGATGATATACCAGCAATTTTGAAAGCAAAGCAGAATCATGAAAATATTTTAAGTAAGATAAAGATGTTACAAAAAGAGGCGTATTTGAATGAAAAATTAAGACCTTGGCTGCCTCATTTTGATAAATTGGAAAATGCAGAACGCAGAAATGCAGTTATTTACGATATGGTGTTGGCAGCATTGGCATATGAGAAGGAAGATGATGAAGAGAAGAAAGAAAAATTGCTTGATGAAATTTTATATTACAACGAGCAAGATTTTGATATCGTAAAAGAAATGTTTTTTGACATTAATCCGGTGACAGAAACGGGTGTGGGAAGTTGTATGTTTCCGTATCATGAATTAAAAAGAATTATACATAATATGAGGCATCCAGAAGATAAAGATGAAGAGGTTATCAGCTCTGGGGTAGAAGCATTTGGGTGGTTATGGTTATAGGAAGGAGTAAATGATGGCAGAAGGTAAAATAAAAATGACTCCTTTAGTGGAAATACATGATGGCGTTATGGAATTTCCTGGTGTAAAGGCATTAGATCAGGTTAATTTTACACTAATGCCTGGGGAGTGTCATGCTTTGGTAGGGGAAAATGGAGCGGGCAAATCCACATTGTCAAAGTGTATTACAGGCGAAAACCAAATGACCAAAGGTGATTTAGTAATTAAAGGAGAAAAAATTAAGATCCCAGCATATAGCGTCAGAGAATCCCAAAAAGGGGTGTTGCAATTGTACATCAAGAGTTTACTTTGATGGGAGATATGACGGGAGTGGAAAATATTTTTGTAGGAAGATATGAAAAAAAACATGGTCATATTAATTGGAAAGCATTAGATAAGAGAGCAAAAGAATTGTTGGAGTACATGCAGTGTGATGTTAATTTAAACATTCCGGTAAAACATTTAAGAACGGCAGAGCGGCAGATTATCCAACTTGCAAAAGCCTTATTGGATGATCCTAAAATATTGATTTTTGACGAATTGACTGCTGTGCTGCAGGAGAAAGATATTGAAAATATTTTTAGAATTATATCTGTTCTTAAGGAAAAGGGCATTGGAATTATTTACATTTCACATCGATTAGAAGAAGTGTTTGAATGTTGTGATTCCTATACCGTATTATGTGATGGCAAATATATCAATTCTGGAAAAGTAAAAGATATTGATTATGATGGTCTTGTCAAAATGATTATCGGAAGAGAACTGGAAAATGTATATCCACCTATCAATGAAGAATTTGGTGATGTAATTCTTGAAGTAAGGAATTTGACAGCGCCAAAAGCTTTTAGAAATATTAATCTTCAGGTAAGGGAAGGTGAAGTTATAGGGCTGGCGGGTCTTTTAGGGGCAGGAAAGACGGAATTAGTTCAGGCAATATTTGGAAATCATAAAGTGACGGATGGCGAAATATTGATCAAAGGAAAACCAGTGAAAATTAAATCACCACAGCAGGCTATTAAGCTAGGAATGGGATTAGTTCCTGATGAAAGGCGGACATTAGGATTGGTTATGAAATTTGATATCAAAGATAATACTGTTTTACCATCTATGAAACTTTTTAGAAAAGCAGGAGTATTTCAGGATCATAAAGCAGAAATGAAAGCTGCGTATGAAATTAATGAAAAAATGAATTTAGCATATCATTCATTGTGGCAAAACGTTAAAAAATTATCTGGAGGGAATCAACAAAAGATTGTAATTGCAAAATGGATGCTTCGAGATACAGAAATTTTTCTTTTAGACGAACCAACCAGAGGAATTGATATTGGTGCTAAGTTTGAAATTTATAATCTGATCCATGAACTGACAAAACAAAAGAAGGCAGTAATATTAGTGTCACCAGAAATGGAAGAACTTATTGGACTGTGTAATCGAGTATATGTCATGTATGAGGGAGAAATTTTAGATGAAGTAGAAGGTGAAAGAAAGACTCAGGAAGTTATCATAAACAATTTGTTAGGAGTGAACGCAGAATGAATGATTACAAAGTAAAGTCAAAAAAATATAGCGGTGGTGTAAAAGCGTTATTAAGTGATTGGATGATCGTATTTTTGTTTGTTGTATTATTTGCGCTATGCTGTTTTAATGCAAATTTTAGAACAACAACGAATATCATGAATGTGTTACGTCAGGCATCATTTGTTGCAATTATTGCAATGGGAGAGTTTTTTGTAATATTGATTGGTGAAATGGATATGTCTATTTCGTCAACTATAGGTATGGTATCCATTTTTTTTGCAGGATTTTCTGTAAAAAATGGATTACCACTTGGAGTAGCATTCATATTGGTGATTTTAATGTCAGCTTTAATTGGCGTTGTAAACGGATGTCTGGTAGTATACGGAAAAATGCCATCTTTTATTGCAACACTTGTCGTAATGAATATGTTAAAAGGCATTAACTATATTTACTCAGACGGATTACCGATTTCTGGTTTATCTGAAACATTCGGAAAACTGGCTTTAGGAAAAATTGCAGGTATACCAATTGCAGTAATCCTTATGCTGATTGTTGCAGTCATTTTATATTTTTTCACTGCCCATACAGCAACCGGAAGAAGCTTCTTTGCAGTAGGCGGAAATAAAGAAGCAGCAAAATTATCTGGATTAAATGTTAAATATATTTCGATTCTTGCATTTGTAATATGTGGTGTGTTATCCGCGATTGGTGCATTGGGGCTTACATCCAGAACACAATCAGGAAATGTATCATTAGGAGATGAACTTTTATTTGATGTCATGACAATTTGTGTACTTGGCGGAACTTCTTTAACAGGCGGGAAAGGAAGAATTGCAGGAATTGTTGTTGGAGCATTATTCCTTCAAGTAATTTCTAATATCATGGTTTTGATGGGAATTAACACATATTGGCAGTGGGTTGTAAAGGGAATTATTCTTGTTGTCGTTGTATTGATTGATTCGTTTTCTAAAAAGGAGTAAAAAGTGGGGATAAATAAATTTGGTCAAATAGGGAAGTTAAAAGAAGAAAAAATAGAGGAATATGAAAGGCTCCATGCCGATGTTTGGCCAGATGTACTGAAGAAAATTTCGGAATGCAATATTAGGAATTATTCAATATTCCGATTTCAATCTTACGTATTTTCTTATTTTGAATACATAGGAAGCGACTATGAAGAAGATATGAGAAAAATGGAAGCAGATCCTGTCACAAGAGAGTGGTGGATGCATACCCATCCATGTTTTCAAAAATACAGTATGGATGAGCAAAGCGAATTCTTTCATGATATGAAACAAATTTTTAATTATGCTGGTTAAGAAAAAGGAGGTAAAAATGACATACGGTAGTAAAGTTTGGATATTTCCAGATGCAGAACTTCCACCAGAAGGGGTAAATAGTATACCAGGGCATGAGTCAATTATTATTACAAATGTCAGTGATGAAGACGCATATATTAAAATAACGCTTCTTTACACAGACAAGGAGCCTGTATCGGATTTGGAAATATGTGTAAAGGCAAGAAGAGTACGGTGTCTCAGAACAAATGAAGAAAAAGATTTTGGAAAATATACAGCAGAATTTGGAGAACAGTATGCGATTATGCTGGAAAGTAATACCCCTGTAGTTGCACAGTATGGAAGGGCAGAGCCTAGAACAGTCGCATTTTATACAACGACAGGATATTCAATTTAAAAAAGAAATTAGGAGGATAGTTAAATGTCAAATCATGGTAAAATTTTTATTCCGGATCACGAGTATAAGGAGAGAGTTGCAAGAGCGGCAAAAATATTACAGAGAGAAAAGCTGGATGTAATGATTGTTAATTCAAATGAAGCAGATTATGCAAATGCAAGATATTTTTCGGGATTTTGGCCATTGTTTGAAAGGTCAGGGGTTGCTATTTCAGCTTCTGGAGATGCCGCTTTAATGGTAGGACCAGAAAGTAGAGAATTTGCAGCAGATCGTTCTCGTTTGGAAAAAATTTTTGTATTAAAAGAATACAGGGAAAGTGCAGATCCAGCATATCCAGAGTTAAAAGCTGATACATATCAGGATGTATTTCATGCAATCGGAGTAAATGAAAAGAAATTGAGAATTGGTGTTGCCAGTTATTTGGATACTTCAGTTATTATTATGGATGGTATTAAAGCAGCCTTTCCGGAAGCAGAGATTGTAAGAGCGGATCATATAATGGTAGAATTACGGTCTATCAAATCGGTAAATGAGATTAATTGCTTACGAGAAGGATATCGAATTGCTGAACTGGCGACTCAACAGGTAATTAAAGAAATTCAGCCTGGAATGACAGAACTTCAAATGGTTGGAGTTGCAGAAAGAGTAGTATATGAGCAGGGAGCAGAATATGAAGGACTTCCTATGTATGTATTTTCAGAAGCATCGACACGACACGCAATTTCCAGATCATCATACAGAGAGTTTCAGAAAGGAGATATTGTTCAGCTGAACTTGTCGGCTAAAATCGATGGATATTCTGCAGCAATCGGATATCCAATTGTTTTAGGAAAATTGGAAGGTAAAAGAAGAGATGTAGTAATGTTTGGACTTGAAGCTCATAAATGGACACAGCAGCAGGTAAAATCAGGTGTTCCGGCTTCACAGATTGCAGAAAATTTTTATAAGTATTATGTAGATAATGGATATAAAGATAATTTTGTATATGGTCCATTGCATGGAACGGGTATGATTGAAGTCGAGGCACCATGGGTTGAAACAACATCTGATTATGCTTTGAAACCGAATATGACATTCCAGATTGATACATTTATCTCAACAGATACATTTGGGGTACGCTGGGAAAAGGGGATTGCAGTAACAGAGGATGGATGTGATGTTCTCTCTCCAGAAATTGGAAAATTGTATGAACTTGAGTTTTAAATGGTATAAACATTAAAGAAGGAGGATGTGCTATGCAATTAATTGATATGCTTTTTGATGAAATTGAAGATGCAAAACGTAGAAAAGTTCCGTTTATTATCCCAATTGGAACAATTGAATATCATGCTCATCATGCAAGTTGTGGATGCGATACAATGGTTATCAATGGAATCTTTAGGGAGCTAGAGAAAACGAAAGAAGTTGTAGTTTGTCCTCCGATTTGGTATGGAGTTGCAAGTTATGCAGTAGGAGGACCTGAAACAGGGACGATACAAGTTGATGTTGATGTATATGAACAGTACATTTACAATATATTGAAATCATTATTATATGGTGGTGTGAAAAATATATATTGTGTAGCTCATCATCAGACTGAGGAAGCTGGTTTGATGCCAATGACTTTAGCGTGTCATAAAGCCGCAAAAAAATTAACTATGGAATATATGGAAGATACTCGTGGACGTGGTTGGTGGGGAAGCAATGATTATGCCGATTACTATGAAAATCTTGGATCAGGTGATGACCCATTTTCCTATATCAAGGTAATTCCATTAATCAGTCAAGAAGCGCAGCATAAGTGTGGTGGATTTGATCATGCTGGAAAATTTGAAACTAGCTTGCTATATGCTCTTTATCCAGATCATGTCGATTTAGAAAAAACAAAAGAGAACACAGAGTGGTTTGCAGAAAGTGCGAAAGAAGCAAGCAAGGAACTGGGAGAGCATATGGTAAAATGTACGTTAGAGGCACTAGAAAAGATCATTAACTAGGATATTAGAGAAAAAAATGGAGTAAATAATCAAGCGAAGAAGCAAGTAATGCTAAAAGTAACAGATAGCATTGCTTGCTTTTGTATTGAAAGCAATTTTGAATTAAAAAATTATAAAAAACAGAAGGACTTCGTGTTATAATATTACAGACACAAATCAACGAGATACGGAGAAAATTATGCAGTTACGATACGAGATCCCGGACACATTCTGGAGTTTGTTCCGTTCGGTAAACCGGGAGATTTACATGGAGTCGCTGTTGGTGATTAATGAGGAATATCAGTACAGTAATTATTTTCTGACGAAAGAAATCTGTGTGCAGGTATTGAGTGATATGAATGCACAGAAACAGGTTTTGCTTCAGCGGGAGGAGAACGAGACGGATTTTGACATGCTGGAGACGACAGCATCCCGCATTTTACGGTGGCTTTTAAAGACCGGATGGCTGAAGAAGATAGAAGATTACAGTACGATGACCACAAATATTGTGATACCGGATTATGCGGCGGTTTTTATTGAGGCATTTGAGCGACTCACGTCCGAAGAGCTGGAAGAAACAGAATTATATATTCAGAATGTATATGCCACACTGTTTTCCTTTCAGAATAATTCCAGAGTAAATCTGAATATGCTCAGGACGGCCCTGATCAATACAAGAAAGCTGAACAAAGCGCTGCAGGATATGCTTCATAATATGGACAAGTTTTTCGAGAGGCTTTTGGATCAGGAGTCTTACGGGGAACTTTTGCGGGAGCATCTGGACGGGTATGTGGAAGAAATTGTCAAGAAAAAGTATCATATCTTAAAAACATCAGACAATTTTTATATCTACAAGATGGACATCAAAAAATGTCTCCGGGATATGCGGGAAAATGAAGAATGGATCGAAAGCATCCGGCAGAAAGCAAAAGCAGCAGGAGATACGAAAGAGGATGTGTTAGATCTGCTGGATCTGATCGAACGGGGATTTGATGACATTGAACACAGAATCTCCAATATGGACAGAGAGCATTCCAAATATGTGCGGGCAACTGTGAGCCGGATGAATTATCTGTTAAGCGGAGAGACTGATACCAAAGGGCTGGTGGTGCAGCTTCTGAATAAAATATCTGCGCAGGAAGAACCGGAGAAGCTGCTTACAGAAGCGGGAAAACGGATGAACCTGTCTCTGTTTGAGATGATTTCCGAAAAATCATTGTATAAGAGAAGAAAGCAGAGGACAGACTTTATCAGCCAGATGGGACAGGATGAAGAATATGAAGATCTGAACCGGGAGGATGTGCTGAAGTTAAACCGGATTCAGATGCGCTACAGCAGACAGGAGATTGAGGATTTTATCGAAGAGCATATGGAAAACGAAGTGATGGACGCCGGAACACTTCATATTACAGAAGAGACAGCATTTGAAAAACTGATCCTGGCATATGACTACAGTACCAGAAAGAACAGTAAATATCGGGTATTGAATGAGGATGAGACAGTCATCCAAAGTGGACAGTATCAATATCCGGCATTAAAATTTGTGCGAAGGAGACCGCAATGATCGAATATTACGAGCAGCTTTCGGAAGAAGAACAGGACGATATCAAACATGTGATCCAGACATTATATCGTCAGACCTTTCTTCTGGAACGAAAATTTGAAAAACGGACCGGGCGGATGGTTCCGGTCAGGGAGTACCGTGTATGCAGCAAGCACAGGGAATTTCTGGAGAAATATTTTGCAGTTGCCGGAATCACACTGCAGGAAAATCTGCATATGGGCGTCATGTACATCCAGGGAGAGACACTATGGGGAGAAAAGCTCTCCAGACTTGCCACAATCTATATTCTGGTGTTAAAGCTGATCTATGATGAGCAGATGGCAGCAGTGTCATCCAGCAGCCATATCGTGACCACTCTTGGAGCAGTGAACGGAAAAGCGGGAGAATTCCATGTGTTAAGCGGCCTGCCGTCCCCGACAGAGATGCGGAGGACCGTTGCATTTTTGAAAAAATATCAGATTGTGGAACCTGTGGATGTGATGGAGGAGCTGGATGAGAACAGCAGACTTGTTATTTATCCGTGCATCAATACAGTGCTGCTTGGAGATGATATCAGAGAACTATTAGAGACGTTCAGCGAGGAGGAAGACAGTGGAGACAAAACAGGCGTTCAAAGCGCTCTCGAAAATCTGCCTGAATAACTGGCATTACATAGACAGAAAAGTACTTACTCTTAATCAGGGAATCAATTTCTTTACCGGACATTCCGGAAGTGGAAAATCTACAGTGATCGATGCCATGCAGATCGTACTGTACGCGAACACGGACGGAAGAGGATTTTTTAATAAGGCGGCAGCAGATGATTCTGACCGTTCTCTGATCGAATATTTAAGGGGAATGGTGAACATCGGGGAAAATAACGAATCCCAGTATTTGAGAAACCAGAATTTCTCCAGTACGATCGTTCTGGAGCTGGAGCAGACAGATACGAAAGAAAAGCAGTGCGTGGGAGTGGTATTTGATGTTGAGACAGCCACAAATGAGATCAATCGCCTGTTTTTCTGGCATAAAAGCGGGCTTCTGGAAAATCAGTACCGGGCGGATAAGCGCTGCCTGACGACATTTGAAGTCAAAGAATATCTGCAGCGGACATTTTCAAAGGAAGAGTATTATTGTGGTCCGAGCAATGAGAGATTCCGCAGACAGATGTATGACATTTATCTGGGTGGTCTGGATATCGAAAAATTTCCTCGTTTGTTCAAGCGAGCCATTCCGTTCCGTATGAATATCAAACTGGAAGATTTCGTGAAAGAATATATCTGTATGGAACAGGATATGCACATTGAAGAGCTGCAGGAAAGTGTGATGCAGTATGGAAGAATGCGCGGGAAAATCGAAGAGACCATGGAAGAAATCGGGTATCTTCAGGAGATCCGGGGTTCCTATCGGCAGTATGAAGAAAAACAGGAAGAGACGGCGTCCTGTACCTATCAGATTTCCAGGCTGGAAATCCTGCATCTGCAGAGTAAAATCCAGGAACTGAATGACCGGATGAAAGAGACACAGACAGAGATTGCGGGACAGAAAGCGAAAAAAGCCAATCTGGAAAAAGAGCAGGCAGAACTTCAGAAAGAATACGAAGCAATAATTTTGAAGATTGCGGACAGTGGTTATGCAGCCATGGAAAAAGATCTGGAGAGTCTGAACGAAGCCCTGGAACGGCTGCAGAACAGTAAGGCAAGATGGAAAAAGACTGCAGATGGTCTCAAAGAGTGGAAAGAAAAAGATGTGACGCCGAATCAGACCTTGTGGGATATTGACCGGTTTGTTTCTGGAAAGATCACGGAAGGTGAGCTGGAACGGCTGCAGACAAGTCTGACACAGATCCGGGAAGAACTGGAAGAAGAACGACAGGAGACAGATGCCAGACTTCGTGCGGTGAAAAAAGAAGAAAAAGCGGCACGGGAAGAATTAAAAGAACTGAAACAGGGAAGAAAAGCTTATCCAAAAGAACTGGAGGAAGCCCGATACGAATTGAGAAATCGTCTGCATGAAAAGTGCGGGAAATTTGTGAATGTGCAGATTCTTGCAGATCTTCTGGATGTACGGGATGAACGCTGGCATAATGCCATCGAAGGATACCTTGGAAACAACAAACTTCTGCTGGTTGTAGAGCCAAAGTATGCAAAAGATGCCATGGAAATCTACCAGGAGATGGATAAAAAGAAATTCTTCCGGGCAGCAGTTCTGGATACAGAAAAAGTGCAGGAGACTCCGTGGGAAGTGAAAGAAGGATCACTTGCACAGGAAGTGCTCGCAAAAGAGCCGCATGTGCAGGCGTATATCAATTTTTTCCTCGGAAACGTCATCAAATGTGAGACGACAGAAGAACTCCGAAAGAACCGGAT
>ERZ894232.2971-NODE-2971-length-10792-cov-5.750768_pt1 | contig 10792 bp, 10 predicted proteins | sample MGYA00380296_ERZ894232 | MGnify/ENA primary metagenome ERZ894232 (study PRJEB32331, sample SAMN06328433) | human gut metagenome | biome: human gut microbiome; feature: stool | host: Homo sapiens | collected 2014-08-14 ... | reverse complement strand
CCATTGAAAGCCGGGGATAAAGTCCATATCTGGAGATTATAAAAAAGATGGGGCTGTCGGAAAATAGACAGCCCCATCTTTTTAGGCGTTGAGAATATTCATGAACTCTTCGCCGGTAATGGTTTCTTTGTCATAGAGGAAGTGAGCCAATTCATCCAGTTTCGCACGATTCTCGATCAGAATCTGAAGGGCTTTCTGATGCTGCTGTTTCACCAGTTCAACGACCTTGTGGTCAATCTCAGCCTGAGTTTCAGCAGAACATGCCAGAGAGGCGTCACCGCCAAGATACTGGTTGGTGACTGTTTCAAGGGCAACCATGTCGAAGTCCTCATTCATACCGTAGCGGGTGATCATGGCACGGGCAAGGCGGGTTGCCTGTTCGATATCATTGGAAGCCCCTGTTGTGACGGAGCCGAAGATAACTTCTTCAGCGGCACGACCACCTGTAAATGTAGCGATCTTATTCTCAATTTCTTCTTTGATTATATCTACATATCTCCGTGCTTTGGAGATGTCGTGGTTAATGGTATATACATCTCTTTGTGTGATTTCCAGTTTACAGCCTTTCGCAGCGTTAAATGTTTTTCTGAGGCTCTGGCGAAGTCCGTCCTCGTCCAGCTCTGTTCCTACGCCAAGATAGTTTGGTGATGGTTTGCGATGGAAAATAACGTGTCCGCCCTGAAGACGTTCGCCCATAAATTCCTCATCGCACCACGGGGAGATGGAAACCTTGCGAAGGTTCGGAAGTTTGGAAATACAGCGATCCCAGATCGGATTTACAGGCTCGCAGCAGCCGTAGGACAAAAGACCATACTGGCTGGCAATTTTCTGATAGCATGGGAAAATAAATTCCTCGTACATATCAGGAGAAAGTCCGACTGTTTCCTGAGAATCCATAAAGCCCCAGACATCTTTTGTGGTGAGCGGACGTTTTTTTGCCTCTTCTTCACCGGGAAGCTCGTGGTTGTAGCACCATGTTCCCTGACCGAGAGCCTGCCCTGACACAGTAGGAAGAATCAGGCGTTTTTCCTCAAGCATTCTGTAATAAGCAAGCGTATCTTCTGCAATGCGGTCCATCATTTCCTTGAAAAGCTCAGGATAATCATAAATGTTGTACATCATATTTTCCATTTTCATAAAATGAACTACCATCTGGGTAGGAACGCTGTAAAGGCAGTCCATTTCAAGCTTTACAGGAAGAATATCTCCGAAGGTTTCTTCAAGAACTGCTTTTTTGGCAAGAGTAGATTCTATATCTACGCCAAAATCTGTTTTCTGGAGCTTATGATAATCATCTTCCAGATCCTCCACAACAGAGAGAAATTCGTGTCCCAGAGAGCCGTCTGCGTTATGCTGGTGAACCGGAATATTAAAAAGCGTAAAATGCGTATCATATTGAATGGCAAAATGATCCGGAGTTACGCGGTCATCATCAAAAAGCTCCTGATTCAGGAAATTGGTATAGAGCGTTGTCTCCACTTCGCGGGCAAATTCTCCCTCACAGCGAAGCAGCTGCGGAAGGATTTCCTGGGAAAAAGTCCACATTTCCAGATGAATCATGGGACGTTCCCCTTTCAGAGAGTTGTGCGCATACCATTCCTTAATGCGCTTTAAGTTTTTTTCCTCCTGGGAAAGCGCGTACTGTTTTTTTGCAACCTCTCTTAAAATCTCACGGTCTTTTTGGGAAATTGTATAAGATTTCATAAAAGTGTCTCCTTTCAGAATCGGTGTTTTCGTATCTTGTTATCTGAATTATAGCGGAGAAAATAAAAAAAGACATTTGATTAAATTGCTCACTCGTATCAAAAAATTGCTCTTTAAAAAACGAGAACTGCTTGACGCTCAAAACCCGGAATTTTATAATAAAAGATGTCAGACAAAACTGTGACAGTACGAAGTGCAAACAGTTTGACGGGCATACATTGAATTTATAAAAAAGAAAAAACAGACAAAATCTGTGGAAGGGAGATATATGGAAACTGGCTGCAGAGATGGGATTTACGAGTATTCCACCTTGTTTTTTCACACGCCGGAAAAAAATATTCCGGATTTTTTCTATTATCCGCTGTGCGTGGGACATTATTTCTGCATTCCCCCTTACAGAGTAAACAGAAGCCGGTACGACAGCTTCCTCATTCTTTATACAAAGAAGGGGAAAGGAAAAGTCTGCGTGAACGGAGTGACAGAGGAACTGCTCCCGGGAGATGTGTGCATTCTTGACTGCTACCGTCCGCATGAATATTTTGCAGAGACAGACTGGGAAATTCTTTGGCTTCATTATGATGGAGGAATTGCAAGAGAATTTTTTGAGCTTCTGACAGACCGTACTTTTCTGAAGCTTTCTCTGGAAAAAACAGAGGAATTTGAACGCGCCTGGGAGAAGATTTACAATCATTTTCTTTATCAGGAGACTTGCCGGTCTGCTCAGATTTCCCACGAAATTTCCGGACTTTTAACGGCTGTTTTAATGGAAAAAGAAGAGAATGCAGGGAAAAAAAGCCGGGATTTTATAGACGATACGTTACAATATATTAACCGGCATCTCACGGAGGATCTGACACTGGAACGCCTTGCGAAAAGAGTATCTTTAAGTCCCTTTTACTTTTCCAGGAGATTCAAGCAGGAGACAGGATATACACCGTATCATTATATTTATACCTCGCGCATACATCTTGCCAGATTTTATCTGAAAACCTCGGAAGATACAGTAAAAGAAATTGGCTACAGGTGTGGATTTAAAAGTGAGCACAGCTTTTGTACAGCATTTAAAAATGAGATGGGACAGACTCCCACAGAATTTCGGGAAGGATAATTCGAAAGGGAAACAGCGGGATACAGCAACTATAAATTTGACCAGTTAATAAAGGGGGATTTGAGACTATGAAAGAGATAAAGATAGATTCAGAGATGAAAAGATTATGGAAAAACAGCGTTCTTGGCTGTATTCAGTGTAAGGTGCAGGTGGAGGAAAGTTCAAAGGAGCTTTTGCAGGAAATAGATGATTTCTCCAAAGAGCTTCAAAACACTATTCAGAAGGTGCCGGACATTCCCAAAAGAGAAGAGATTGCAGCTTCAAGAAGAGCATACAGAGCATTTGGAAAAGACCCGAGCCGTTACCGTTGTTCTGCGGAAGCCATGTGCCGCCGCATAGTACAGGGGAAAGGTCTGTACCATATTAATAATGTGGTAGACTGCGGCAATCTGTTTTCCATAAGAACGGGATATTCGCTTGGAATATACGATGCAGAAAAGATAGAAGAGAAGATTATCTGGCGTGTTGCCCCGGAGGGCACGTGTTATAAGGGAATCGGCAAAGATGAGATTAATGTGGAGTTTCTTCCGGTTCTGGAAGATGAGAATGGCCCATTTGGAAATCCTACAAGTGATTCTGTCCGTACCCGTGTGACAGAAGAAACGAAGGAAATACTTGCGGTTGTTTTCAGGTTTTCGGAGATAACAGGTGAATTTGGAACAGATATGAGTGAACTTTTTGAAATGTTTCGAAAATACTGTCATGCAGGGAACGGAGATTTGTGGGTTGTAGGGCAGGAGTGAATTTTTCTCAGGTGCTGCAGGAAGCGTTGATCGAAAAAGTCAAATAAAATACGGAATTTCCTTTGATTTGAGAAAAAGAATTTGATATAATACGTACAGATTAACAACACGATAAGAAAAGGGAGAAGTGGATATTTTTGGAAGAGCTGAAAAAAGAGCCGGTTACAGTCGCGCTGATTGTCATAAACATTCTGGTTTTTCTGGCTGTGGATCTGGGAGGAGATTCCCTGAATACTGCAAACATGCTGCAGCATGGCGCTGCGTATACGCCCTTTATTCTGGAGGGCGGGCAGTATTACCGCCTTTTTACAAGTATGTTTCTTCATTTTGGAATCCAGCACCTTGCCAATAATATGCTTGTTCTTTTTGTGCTTGGACAGCGTATGGAGCGGGTGTTTGGCGGCTGGAAATTTCTTGTCCTTTATCTCGCGGGAGGTCTGGGCGGAAATCTTGTTTCTCTGTATATGGATACAGTGAAGCAGGAATATGCAGTTTCCGCCGGTGCGTCCGGAGCTGTATTTGCGGTAATGGGAGCCATGATATACGTTGTTTTGCGAAGAAAAGGAAGGGTGGAAGACCTGACTGTAAAACAGATTGTATTCATGGCTGTTGTTGCTGTTCTTCTGGGGCTTACGGACAGCGGTGTGGATAATGCGGCGCATATCGGAGGAATGGTCTGCGGATTTCTGGTAAGTATCTTATTGTATCATCAGAGAAAAATCCGGAATGTAGAGCCGCGACCGGGCTGACTGTCTGTTTCAATATGCCCGTTATGAGCTTCGATGATCTGTCTTGTAACAGCAAGTCCAAGCCCGGTGCCGTTTTTCTTGAAAGTGACAAAGGGATTGAAAATATTATTTTTTTCACTGGGAGGAATCCCGCAGCCGTTATCGGAAACGGAAATGCAGATTCCTTTTTCCCAGGGTTCTGCTCTCAGAAGGATTTTTCCGTCCGGGCGGGAGATGGCTTCCTGGGCATTGCGAAGAAGATTTAAAAGCGCCTGCCGCAGTTTGATCCGGTCAATGGAGAGTTCGGGCAGAAACGGGGAAAATTCTGTTTCTAAATGAATGTTCAGGTAATCAAGCGTAGGACGTACAGAGGCCAGGATATTTTCCAGATATAATTTGATGTTGGTTGGTTTTGGGGAAATCCGTCCGGCATTATTATAGCTGGAGAGTTCATTTAACAGTTCTTTTACATAATCAAGATTATCCATAATGTCATCCCAGTTTTCATAATCTGTCACATCCGGGTGAGAGCTTGCCATCATTTGGAGCGAACTGTTTATCAGAGAGATGGGATTTCGGATCTCATGAGAAAATTTCGACAGAGTAAACTGAAATTCTTCTCGTATCTGTTCTGCTGTGGTATTTGTTTTCATTCGTTATCACCTCAAAAAAAGTGTAGCATTCTGATATGGGATTATCAATGAAATTCGTGTTGGAAAGTTCGCAAAATTGCGACAAAAAAGTATAAATAACAACAGAAGGAGAGAAAAAATGGAAGGTTGTATTTTTTGTAAAATTGCAAATGGAGAAATTCCCGCAGCAACTTTGTAGGAAGATGAGGATTTCAGAGTGATTCTTGATCTTGGCCCTGCCAGCAAAGGTCATGCCCTGATTCTTCCGAAGACTCATGCGGCAGATATTTACGAGCTGTCTGACGAGCTTGCAGGAAAGGCAATGATTCTTGCAAAGAAAATGGCAGGCGCGCTGACAGAGGCTTTAAAGTGCGACGGTTTTAATATTGTGCAGAATAACGGAGAACCGGCGGGACAGACGGTCTTTCACTTCCATATGCATCTGATTCCAAGATATAAAGGAGATAATGCGGGAATTACATGGACGCCGGGAGAGTTGTCTGAAAAAGACAGAGATGAGATTCTGGAAAAAGTAAAAGCCTGTCTGTAAGGCTTTGCGGTGAAATACGAACAAAAGATGAAACATAGAGATTTTAGAGCTTTTTACAAGAAGTATTTCGGATATTCTCTCAGTATAGCAAAGGAAATCGTGAAGAATACAGATCTGGCTCAGGATATTGCACAGGAGGTATTCTGCAGCCTGTTTCAGCAGAGAGGAAATCTGAAGCTTAAAAAGAATGAGAAAATGTTGTACGGTCTTGTAAAGAGAGCGACTGTGAATAAGGCGCTGGATTATCAGAAATACGGACATATCCGGCGCGAGCTTACTGCAGAAGAGGATTTTCTGGAAGACAATCTGATAGATGAAGAGTGTAATCTGGAAGCCAGGATTCTTCAAATGGAAGAAAAGGAATACGCGAAACTTGTTTTACAGAGGCTTCGCGTGGCAAATCCCATGAATTATGAGATTCTGATAAAAGTAAAATATCTGGACATTTCGCCTGATGAAGTTGCCAGAGAGTACGGTCTGACAAGAAATGGAGTCAATAACCGTATTTTTCGGACAAAACAGTGGATAGAGCGGGAAATGTCCAGAATATATCATTAAATCAGAGTATTATTTACCTTTTGTGCAGTCTTCAATAAGATTTACAATCTGAGTAATAGAATCCTGTTCTTTTCCGGAGGACATGGCATCTATATAAGACTGGCGGTTTTCGTACAGTTCTTTAATTGCCTTTAAGAGAACTTCTTCTGTGATTTCTTCTTCCTCAAGAACCATGCTGTATCCCTGTTTTTCAAAGGAACGGGCATTTAAAATCTGGTCGCCTCTGCTCGCGTTTGCAGAGAGAGGAATGAGAAGAGCCGGTTTATGAAGGGCTTTTAATTCACAAATGGCATTGGCGCCTGCGCGGGAGATCACAATGTCTGCAAGGGCGAATAAATCGGGAAGTTCCTCTTTGATATATTCAAACTGAACATAACCGGAAGTACCTTTAAGACTTTCGTCCAGCTTGCCTTTTCCACAAAGATGGATCACCTGGAAATCGGGCAGAAGCTTTGGAAGGATTTTTCGCACATTTTCATTGACAGATGCAGCGCCGAGGCTTCCGCCAATGATCAGAAGAACTGGTTTGTCCTCTGTGAAACCACAGAATTTGCGGGCTGCTTCTTTGCTGCCATTCATCAGTTCCTTACGTATCGGAGTGCCTGTGAGAACTGCTTTTTCAGCAGGCAGATTTTTTACGGTCTCCGGGAAATTGCAGCATACTTTGGTTGCAGAGGGAAGGCACAGTTTGTTTGCAAGACCGGGAGTCATGTCAGACTCGTGGATAATAGCCGGAACTTTGCATTTTTTTGCAGCGATAACAACGGGGACGGTAACGAATCCTCCCTTGGAAAATACAACATCAGGTTTTAAATCTTTTAAAAGTTTTTTTGCCTGGCCAAATCCTTTTAATACGCGGAAAGGGTCAGAGAAATTTTTTAAATCGAAGTAGCGTCTTAACTTGCCGGACGAAATTCCATAATAGGGAATGCCCAGTTCTTCAATCAGTTTTCTTTCAATTCCCTCATATGACCCAATATAGGAAATTTTATATCCTTTTTCCTGGAGCATTGGGATAAGGGCAATATTTGGAGTTACGTGTCCGGCTGTACCGCCGCCTGTAAGTACAATATGTTTCATAGGGGTTCCTCCTGAAAAATCGTAATAAAGCTTTTACGCCATGATACATACGGTATCATTTATAATATGCCCCCCGAAACCAGAATTGTCAAGGAAAGATAGGAGGACAGGAGAAAAAATGTTCAAGAAATTAAGTGATGAAGAGCTGCGCGAGTGGGTTGAAAAGCAAATGGAAAAAGAAAACAGGGCAATGGAGAATAATTTTTTTTCCAGAGTTTTCAGAAAGAAAGATGACATTACAGATGAGGAACTGGACCGCTTTTTTGCAGATGCAATCAAACGCCTTGAAATGCAGGAGGAATTAAAGAAGGAAGAAGAGGAGAAAGAACGCCTGCGCAAAGAAAAATGGAAAAAGCGTTTTTCTTTCAAGGGGGATTCCGCTGTCGGTTATCGGAAGCTGTCTAAAGTGGCAGGATTTGTTATTGTAGGCGCACTCGCCGTTTTCGCAGCAAGTATGACCATTGAGGCAAACAGGAATTATTTTGTGGATAGTGTGAAATATCTGACGGGGAATGATACGAAACTTCTGATAGACAATGATGCAGAAAATGAAAGACCGTCTCTGGAGGAAGAGCAGGTTCGTCAGGAAATAGAAGAAACTATGGGAGTGGAAGTGCCGGAGTTTTTGTATCGGCCGGAGACGTTTGAGTTTTATGATTGTTTTATAAGGGAAGAAGCTGAAACTGTTAATTTGCAGTATAAATATGAACAGAATATAGTAAGTCTTTATATTGATAATAGCCGGATTAAAACACAGAGTAATAATTTAAGTATTATGGAGAATAGTTCAGAAGTGATTTATAGTGCCAAAGAAGAAATACCGGTCAATATTTCAAAAATTCAAGAAAAGGGAGATTTAGCACCTAATTATCTGGCAGAATGGGAGTGGAAGGGTTGTTATTATCAGCTTAGTGGAAAGATACCAAAAGAAATATTTGAAAAAATTTTAAAAGAAATGATTTTTTAGCGTGATTTTTCTCAGTTTCAGTCGTATTACTATATGTAAGGGTAATTTGCAGATGCGACAGGAGGTGAGAAAAGAATGAAAAAGGGATTTTTACACAAAGCAGTTGTAATGATTCTGGCAGGTATGTTGGCTGTATTAAGCGTGACGCCGGTTTCAGCAGCAAGTCTTTTGGAGAAAGTAACGCCATTGGAGACAGATGCAGACTTTGCAGAAGATACAAGCTATAGTCTTTTACGAGGAAACAATCTGAATTTCGGCAATGCGAAGATAACAAAGCTTGCAAGTAATAAAATTAATGTATATGGGTTGACACAGGGACATCGTCTTTGCGATACTATCTATCTTTCCTTGTATTTAGAGAGAAAGGTAGATGGAGTTTATTCTACATATAAAATGTGGGATTTCACAAAGAATAATGTAACTGCATTAGACCAGAGTATTAATGTGATTGTTCCAAGCGGTTATTATTATCGTGTGCGTGGATACCATGCAGCAAAAGAAGGCGGAGTGAAGGAATCCACAACAACTTTAACAAGTGGAATTTTAGTAAAATAGTCAGATATTAATGTCAGCATCCATTATTATCTGTACATAACAAGGCAGAGACCGGGATATAGGAGGAATGTTTTACGGGATTATTCAGACCTGCAAATTACATTACCGTTCTGAACATATCGGGTTTTCTGCAATCGGGAAAAAGTCAAAAATAGACAAAGGCGGCTGTTCGGATAATCTGTCCAATTATCCGGCAGCCGTTCTTTGCATATAAGCGCAAAATAGCAGAGTAGATAAATACTCCTACAAATATAAGGGCGAAATAGGCTGAAAATAATAGAATGAGATTTTTCGCTTATTATAAAAGTGGTTAGAATAGGATAAAATTGAAAGAAGAGAGGTTATCGCCTATTATGAAGCCTGAAAAAATAGGGTGAAATTCAAAAGAAGTAATATTTAACCTATTTAGAACAGAAAAAAGTAGGATAAAATCTCTGGAAGTGTCATTTAAGCTGATAATCATAAGAAAAAAGTAGGATAAAAGAACAAAAGAGAAGTTTCGGGCTTATTTCTGCTTATCTTTTCTTGGAAAAGTACCAGATTTAAAGAATATCAGAATAACATCATGATATATGAAAAATCTTGAATCTGTTAAGGGCTTGTGGTATGATATAAACGTAAAAAGAAACAACCGCCCACAAGGGGTTGACCTCATAAAGAAGAATGATAAGATTACCACCCCAGTTACTTGGCCAAAGTTCAGAGGGTGGTATTCTTATGCTTAAAACAGTATCTGATAAACGTAAAAATGAATGTCAGTAATGCTAAAATGAACATACCAAAGGCTATAAGGTCTTCTTCGCAACAGTCAGACTTCATAATAAATTCATAAAAAATTACAGAAAAAAGCTACTAAAATCCTTCTATGTCGTGTATAATAATTACATCGAGATGACAGACGAAAAAGGGGGTTTTGCGCATGAAGATTATCTTTTTGGGAGCCACACATGAAGTAACCGGAAGCTGTTATTATCTGGAAGGGGCAGGCAGGAAATTCCTGGTGGACTGCGGTATGGAGCAGGGACCAAACTACTACGAAAATGAAGAACTGCCCGTTGCGCCGGGAGATTTGGATTTTGTACTTCTTACCCATGCGCATATGGACCACTCCGGAAATCTGCCGGCATTATATGCCAAAGGATTCCAGGGGCCTGTATACGCCACAGACGCAACCTGTAATCTCTGCGATATTATGCTTCGTGACAGCGCACACATTCAGTTATTCGAGGCTGAGTGGAGAAACAGAAAAGGACGCCGCCAGGGCAAGGAAGAATTTGTTCCTGCATACACAATGGAAGACGCGCTGGGCGTGCTGAAAAACTTTGTAGAATGCCAGTATGACAGGGTGATCCGCCCGGCAGAGGGAATCAGCGTTCGTTTTGTGGATGCAGGTCATCTTCTTGGTTCAAGCAGTATTGAAGTGAAGATTACAGAAGAAGGTCAGGAGAAAACCATTGTCTTTTCCGGAGATATTGGAAATACAAATCAGCCCCTGATACGTGACCCGCAGTATCTTCACAATGCAGATTACGTTGTTATGGAGTCCACATACGGAGACAGAAGCCACGGAGAAAGACCGGATTATGTCAGGCTTCTTGCAGAGGTGATCCAGGAAACCTTTGACAGAGGAGGAAATCTTGTGATTCCTTCTTTTGCTGTGGGACGTACACAGGAAATGCTGTATTTTATCCGGCAGATAAAGGAAGAAAGGCTTGTATACGGGCATGATGGATTCAAGGTGTATGTAGACAGTCCGCTTGCAAACGAGGCAACCAGTATTTTTGCAGAGCATACTTACGACTGTTACGATGAGGAAGCAATGGAGCTGATCCATAAGGGAATCAATCCTCTTTCCTTCCCGGGACTGAAAACTTCGATCACAAGCGATGATTCCAAAGCCATTAACTTTGATGAGGACTGCAAGGTTATTATTTCAGCCAGCGGTATGTGTGATGCCGGACGAATCAAGCATCATCTGAAACACAATCTCTGGAATGAAAAAAATACGATTCTTTTTGTAGGTTATCAGGCGATCGGCACACTGGGGCGTTCTCTTCTGGAAGGGGCGACGGACATTAAGCTTTTTGGCGAGCCGGTGCACGTTGCGGCGAAAATTCTTCAGATGCCGGGAATCAGTGGTCATGCAGATGTAAACGGTCTTCTTGAC
>ERZ894232.2968-NODE-2968-length-10814-cov-6.356539_pt1 | contig 10814 bp, 9 predicted proteins | sample MGYA00380296_ERZ894232 | MGnify/ENA primary metagenome ERZ894232 (study PRJEB32331, sample SAMN06328433) | human gut metagenome | biome: human gut microbiome; feature: stool | host: Homo sapiens | collected 2014-08-14 ... | reverse complement strand
CTTCTGGGTGCAGCTGCACTCCGGGATATCGGAAGACATTTCCCGGATACAGATCCGCAGTATAAAGGAATCTCAAGCATCCTGTTATTGCAGAAAGTGGGAGCTTTATTAAAAGAAAAGGGCTATCAGATTGTAAATATTGATGCCACGATCATTGCACAGAAACCGAAGTTACTGCCTCACATCGATCAGATGATCAAAAATGTGGCAGATGCACTGGAACTTTCCGAAGACCAGGTCAATATCAAAGCAACCACAGAAGAGGGACTTGGATTTACCGGTACACTGCAGGGCATTTCGGCCCAGGCGATCTGCTGCATACAAACGGCACAGGATTGACAAAAAAGCAGGAATCTTATAGAATAATACAGACAAAGAGGTCACAGGTACTGTGGCCTTTCTTTTTTTATACGAAAGTTGCAAAGAACATTTCACTTATGAAAAAAGAGAGGGCTATTGGTTAATTGTGCTGTTTTTTTGGGATTTCCAAGGACAATTTTATGTGAAAACTGGACGATTCTATATAGCTTCTGTACGATAAAGAAGATATAATTTTGTTAAAAGAAAGGAAAAAAATCACAGACGATTGTGAAAAAGAACGAAGGAGGAAAAATATGAATAAGAAAAAAGTGGTAGCGTGTTTATTGGCAGCAACTATGACAGCAGGTATGCTGGCAGGCTGTGGTGGAAGTTCAGGAAGCAGTGATTCATCCTCTTCCTCAGGTGGAAAAGACAAACTGACTTTCTGGTTCCCGACCTTTGCATCTGCTGACGGAGAAGTGACAGACGAAGAATTCTGGAACGAGAAAATGGATGCTTTCGAAGAAGAGAACAACTGCGAAGTAAACGTAGAGATTATTCCGTGGGATAATTACGAAGAAAAATATCTGACCGGTGTAAATTCCAACGACGGACCGGATGTAGGATATCTGTACATGGAAATGTTCTATGACTATATCGATATGGGTGCCTTGGCAGACATCGATGAATACTTTACAGATGATGAAAAAGCAAATTACCTGTACTACGATCTGGGAAATATCCAGGGTGGACAGTATGCACTGCCTGTAGTTGTTGGTAATCCGAGACTTCTGGCAGCAAACATGGACATCCTCAAAGAAGCGGGTGTGGATGCTGTTCCGACCAACTGGGATGAACTGAAAGCGGCATGCGAAGCAGTAAAAGCAAGTAATCCGGATGTTGCACCGCTGAGTGCGACCTGGGGAAGTACCCATTATGGAGCACTGAACGAAGTATACTGGCCATATTTCTGGGGAGCTGGTGCACAGATTGTCGATGAAGACGGTAATCTGACCATCGACTCTGAGGCTGGTCTGAAAGCGACACAGTTCCTTGCAGATATGAAAGAAGAAGGCCTGATTCCAGAAACAAGTACTTCTACAGATGACTCTCTGGAACCATTCAAGAATGGTGAAGCTGCTATGACAGTTGCAGCATCCAGCAACCTGGCAAAAGTAGATGGAATCAACTGGGATTACTCTATTCTGTCCGGTCCGGAAAATACAAAGACATTTGTAGCATCAGACAGTCTGGTACTGTTTAACAAATGCAAAAACAAAGATCTTGCCATCAAACTTATGAAATATGTGACCAGCAAAGATGTAATGGCAGATTTCCATGAAAGAGTATCTGAGCAGCCGCCGATCACTGCAGACGATACCTACAGCGGAGATGAGAAATTTGCCGATCTGTTCACAAATCAGACAGACAAGTTCCAGTCACTGCCGGTATTCAAAGGCGCAAGTTCCATGTATGATACCCTGTATAAGAATATGCAGTCTATGATGCTTGGTGAACTGACTCCGGAAGAAGTTCTGAAAAACACAACAGAATACTATGACTCCAATCTGAAATAATCAGATGGAAATTTAGTTAGAGAAGGTTAGTAATAAGAGGGGATGGTGCATAGGAGTAACCGGTGTACCGTCCCTCTCGTTTCACAATGGGGCAAACAAGATAAAAAGGAGAATGACATGTCAAGAAAAACAAAAGAAGCAGTACAGGGAGCTATTTATATTCTCCCGAGTTTTGTATTGATTTTGATTTTTTGTATTATTCCGATTTTCATGTCCGGCTATTTCAGTTTTACAGAATATAATATTATGAATTCGCCGAAATTTGTAGGACTTGATAATTATATCAAAATGTTTAAAGACAGTTATGTGACAGATGCAGCAAAAAATACTCTGCTGTATGTGGTTATGACTGTTCCGGCACAGACGATTCTGGCACTGGCATTTGCAGCTTTTCTGGCAGCAAAGATACAGAATAAAAAAGGTGAATTCTTACGAAGTGTTATGTTTATTCCGGTTATCGCATCTGCAGTTACCGCAGGTACGGTATGGAGAATCATCCTGAATACAGATGGTGGTTTTCTGAATAACATTCTGAATTTCTTCCATATTTCTTCTGTTAACTGGCTGGGTAGTACCAAAACTTCTCTGTTAAGTATCTGTATTGTTGCAGTATGGAAAAACGTAGGATATTTCCTGGTTATCTATTATGCAGGTATCATGGGAATCCAGAAAGATCTGTATGAGGCGGCAAGAGTGGATGGAGCAACACCGCTGCAGCAGTTTACTAAGATTACGCTCCCGGTATTAAAACCGATCACGTATCTGGTAGTTACCCTTGGTATTATCTGGTCCTTCCAGGTATTCGACCTGGCTTACCTGATGACAGGTGGAGGCCCTGGTCATTCCAGTGTCACTCTGGTTATGGGTATCTATAATGCAGCGTTTAAACAGTACAAAATGGGATATGCATGTGCAATGGCCATGTTCCTGTTACTTATGATTATTATCATCAATGTAGTGGAAGATCTGTTCTTTAAAGAGAAAAAGGAGGCGAAATAGACATGAAGAAAAAACAGAAATGGACCGTCTTTTCCATCCTTGGAGTATTGATTTTGTTAGTCTTTGCAGCTATCTGTATCGCACCTTTTATCTACATGGTAATCATGTCATTCACCCAGTCTACCACGCTGATGTTACACTGGAGTGATATTAACTTTGGAGATTTTACAAACTTTAACTACGTACTGAAAAAGACAGGATTTATCAGAGCACTGACAAACAGTGTGATCGTTGTATTCTGTTCCTGTCTGTTTAACTGTATTATTGCATCCATGGCAGCCTATGGATTTGCAAAGAAAAAATTTCCGGGCAGCAAGATGATTTTTCGTATGTATCTGCTGACCCTGATGATTCCGGGACAGGTAACGATGATTCCGGTATTCATCATGATGAACAAAGCGGGACTGACCAATACATATTTTGCTCTGATTGTTGTCATTTTGAATGCATTCGGTGTCTTCCTGATCCGTCAGTTTATGGATACGGTACCGGATGAACTGCTGGAAGCTGCGAAAGTAGACGGATGCCCGGAGTACCGGATCTTCATTCAGATTGTTATTCCGCTGATCAAACCCGTACTGATTTCACTGGTTGTATTTACCTTTGTAACTTCCTGGAATGATTTCCTGTGGCCGTTGGTATCCACATCCAATTCCGATATGTATACCCTGACGGTAGCATTGTCTCTGTTAAAAACACAGTACCAGACAAACTATGGTCTGATCATGGCAGGTGCAACGGTATCTTTCCTGTTCCCGTTCATCATGTATGTGTTCTTACAGAAACAGTTCGTGGAAGGTATTGCGCTGAGTGGTATTAAAGGTTAAAAAATTAAAAATGTATAAGGGGGTAGCTATGGAACTGTTAAAAGTTAAAAAAATCACTTCGCTGGAAAAAGTGTTCCCGGATCAGGAGCCGAGTGGAGAGGGAATGGAAGATGTGATCACCGCACTGAAAAAAGAGACGGTATCTTTCCAGATGGCTTACTACTGGGGTGGTGAGAGGAAAGGAAGAGCACAGGTGCAGGTGACGGCCGATGACAAAGAGCAGGTACGTGTGAGAAGTGTCCGCCTGGTTCCCTGTGAATATCCGGCACATATGGTGGCAGATGAGGATTATCTGACCACCAAACCGGGTCTGTATCCTGATCTGCTGAGTGAGATCCAGCCGTGGGGTGTGGAACTGATCAGCGGACAGTGGAAGAGTCTTTGGATCGATGTGGACACCACAGGACTCGCTGCCGGAGACCATACCATAAAAGTGGATATGGTAGTGGAAGGAGAAGTTCTGGGCAGTTCGATAGAGTTGATTCATGTAGTAGATGCAGAACTTCCGGAGCTGGCAGTACCACACACAGAGTGGTTTCATTCGGATTGTCTGGCAAATTATTACGGCGTGGAAGTGTTCAGTGAGGAATACTGGAAGATCGTGGAAAATTTTGTACGTACAGCCGTAAAAAGAAAATGTAACATGTTGCTGACGCCGGTATTTACTCCTCCTCTGGATACAGCAATCGGTGGAGAGAGACGTACCGTACAGCTGGTAGATGTACATGTGACAGAGAACGGATATACCTTCGGTTTCGATAAGTTCGAGCGATGGGTAGATATGTGTAAACGCTGTGGTATCAAATATTATGAGATTTCTCATCTGTTCAGCCAGTGGGGAGCAACGATGGCTCCGAAGGTTATGGGTGAGAAAGATGGAGAACTGGTGCAGCTGTTTGGATGGGACACAGAAGCAGCAGGAAAAGAATACAGTGAGTTCCTGCATCAGTTCCTGGCAGCACTGAAACCGGAACTGGAGAAACTGGGGATCTCTGAGGTGGCATATTTCCATATTTCTGACGAGCCTTCCCGGGAGCAGTTTGATTCTTATAAAGCAGCCAAAGAAGTTGTGGAAAAAGATCTGGAAGGTTATCAGATGATGGATGCGCTGTCCGATTACGAATTCTATGAAAAAGGTCTGGTATCTCAGCCGGTATGCGCAGTCAACCATATTCAGCCATTCCTGGAGAAACGTCCGGAAAAGCTGTGGGGATATTATTGCACCGGACAGTACGTGGATGTAACAAACCGTTTCATCGTACAGCCGGGTTACCGAACCAGAATCCTGGGTACGCAGATGTACAAATACCAGCTGGATGGATTCCTGCACTGGGGCTACAACTTCTACAATGCAGAACATTCCATCTTCCCGATCGACCCATATCGCTGTACGGATGCAGCAGGGGCATTTCCGTCAGGAGATCCTTTTTTGGTATACCCGGGAGCTGACAAAGAGCCGGAAGAATCTCTGCGTATCATGCTGATGGATGAGGCAATGAGCGATCTTTGTGCCATGAATTATCTGGAAGAACTTGCAGGAAGAGATGTGGTTATGAAGTGTATCGAACCGGAAGGTGGAGAGAAGGTAGAGTTTGAGTCTTATCCGAGAAGTATTGCTTATCTGGTGGAGATGAGGAAGAAAGTGAATCGGGAGATTGAGAAGAGAGTGAAATAAGTTGTAACAAGACGGACGCAGCAAGCAGTCACCTGCCGCTGTTTTGTTGCAACTGGGAGAAAAGAGTGTGTGAAAAAGGGAAGGCATTCGGTTTTGGCTGAATGTCTTCCCTTTTGTTTTTTATTGATTTATGTTATTTGTTACCTGCACGAATTATTGATGATAAAAGCCGCGTCGTGTAGGTTGGTGCTTTAGAGCGTGTCTGAAAAATCATTTCCGCAAACTGGGATTCGCAGCTCACGAAAAGCCTTTTTCAGACACGCTCTAGTTGCTATTCTGTGCCGGAAAAATTCTTTACGGATGATGCATACTCGGATGGAGTCATCCGGGTGAATTTTTTGAATTGCAGAGAAAAATACTGGTAGGAGGAATAGCCCAGCATATCGGAAATCTGTGTGTAGTTATATCGTTTCTGGCGGATCATTTTCTGGGCGGTTTCGATTTTCAGACGGCAGAAGTAGTCGATAACGCCGCAGCCTGTTTTTTCATGAAACATTTTCTGCAATTGTGAACGCCCTACAGAATTTTCCTTGCAGATCTGCACAACTGTCAGATGCTCAGAAAGATTTCGCTGCAGGTACTGTACGATTTCCTGGAAAACCTCATCGGTATCTCTGCGGATCATCGGGTGATCGCTGAATGGCTGGCTGGCAACCGGATCGATAGCAGGCGGTGTGCTGTAGCGGCGCTGCAGACTGATCAGCAGTAGTTCAAGTGACAAAAAAATAATCTGTTCACTGCCGAAATCATGAACGGAATTACGTTCCAGCAGGCAGATGTTAGGATTGTTTAATGGTGTATAAAAAGTTTTTCTGGTTTCAGAGATAATCTGCCCCAGATAAAACCGTTCGTTCTGATTCAGAGATACCCGGCAATTTTCAAAGAACTTCATGCAGGGATTTGTGCATTCAAAAGAAACTACGACGAGATTCGGAGAAGTTTCTCCGTCTCCCCGTAATGCATGGAATTCGTTTGGTTTATGAAAAATCATTTCATTAGAAGCAAGAAGGACTTCTTTATCACCCGCGGTCACGAAAAGATTACCGCTGTCGACGAAGACAAATTCCCAAAAATCGTGAGATTCCCCGTCGAATACATAGTCTTTCATATATTCAAAATAGTGAATAGAATAGATCTTGCGGATATGAAGATCTTCCCTCAGAGTAATACTTTCGTAATTTGGCATTCTTGTCACCTCAAAAGTTATGAATACTAACAATACTTGTAACTGTTCAGCATCTTTATAGTTACAAGACAAAACAATTTCCATTATTATAGCATAAATAAAACAAAAGACAAAAGAAATTAGAATCAAAATCCAGGCGGTAGGAGTTGACAAAACTACTTTTTTTTCATAAACTATAAGGCAGAAAGCATGAGAAAAGCGAAGAACGGAAAGAGTATCTGAAAGAGGAACCACAGAGAGGGACAGTCACTGGCTGGAAGCAGTCCCGGGGAATCGTCGGTGAAGTGCATCCGGGAGCTGATACGGTGAAAGAGAGTAGCCGGATCCGCAGGCAGGCGTTAAGGGCAGAAAGTGGAAGACGGATCCGGAAGATACGTCTTCAAAAAGAGTGGAACCACGGATGACTTCGTCTCTTATTGAGACAGTCATCCTTTTTCTGTTTACAGAAAATAAAATGGAGGGGAACAATGAGTTTTATCAGTCATATCAAAGAAGAGTTCCAGGTGATTCAGGAACGAGACCCGGCAATCAAGACACCTTTGGAAGTGCTTTTATATCCGAGCTTTCGGGTGATGATCAAATACAGACGGGCACACAAATTATATCTGAAAGGTCATTACTTTCTGGCACGGTGGATCTCTCAGCGTGCAGCCAGAAAGACCGGGATTGAGATTCATCCGGGCGCTACGATTGGAAAAGGACTGTTCATTGACCATGGAAGCGGTGTGATCATTGGAGAAACTACGATCATTGGCGATAATGTAACCTTATATCAGGGTGTTACCCTGGGGGGTAACGGAAAAGAAACCGGCAAGCGTCACCCGACTCTGGAAGACAACGTTATGGTAAGCGCAGGAGCAAAAATCATCGGTTCTTTCACTGTCGGAGCCAACTCCAAGATCGGAGCCGGATCTGTTGTGATCGAGGAGGTGCCACCGAACTGTACCGTAGTAGGTATTCCGGGACGTGTGGTTCGTCAGAAAAATATGAAAGTACCGAGAACCAGTATGGATCACTGTCATCTTCCGGATCCGGTGCTGGATGATCTGAAAACGTTGCAGAAGGAATACACGGAAGTGACCAACCGACTGCTGGAAGTGGAAAAAGAACTTCGTTTTATCAAAAATAAAAAAGGAGAATAACAAGATGAAACTGTATAATACACTGACAAAGAAAAAAGAAGAATTCGTACCATTACAGGAAGGTAAAGTTACCATGTATGTCTGTGGACCTACGGTATATAACTTTATCCATATCGGTAACGCCCGTCCGATGATTGTTTTCGACACCGTGCGCCGTTATATGGAATATAAGGGATATGAAGTGAATTTCGTATCTAATTTTACTGATGTAGACGATAAAATCATCAAAAAATCCATCGAAGAAGGTGTGAGTGCAGAAGAAGTTTCAGAACGTTATATCAAAGAATGTAAAAAAGATATGGCGGATATGAATGTAAAACCGGCCACTACCCACCCGCAGGCAACGCAGGAGATCGATGGTATGATTGCCATGATCGAAACACTGATGGAAAAAGGATATGCGTATGATGTAAACGGAACGGTATACTTCCGTACCAGAAAGTTTGAAGAATATGGAAAATTATCCCACAAAAATCTGGATGATCTGAGATCCGGTAATCGTTCTCTTCTGGTGTCCGGCGAAGATCAGAAAGAAGATCCGCTGGATTTCGTCCTGTGGAAACCGAAAAAAGAAGGAGAACCTTTCTGGGTATCTCCATGGGGTGAAGGACGTCCGGGATGGCACATCGAGTGTTCTGTGATGGCAAAAAAATATCTGGGTGAGGAAATCGATATTCATGCCGGTGGGGAGGATCTGATTTTCCCGCACCATGAAAATGAGATCGCGCAGAGTGAGTGCTGTAACGGAAAGACTTTTGCTCATTACTGGCTGCATAATGGTTTCCTGAATATTGATAACCGCAAAATGTCCAAATCCCTGGGTAACTTCTTTACCGTAAGAGAAATCGGTGAACAGTATGATCTCCAGGTGCTGCGATTCTTCATGTTAAGCGCACATTACAGAAGCCCGATCAACTTCAGCAGAGAGATCATGGAAGCTTCTAAGAATGCTCTGGAACGTATTGTGACTGCGGTTTCCAATCTGACACATCTTGCACAGGAAGCAGCAGTGGATGTTCTGTCAGATGCAGAGGAAAAACTGCTTGCAGAGATTCCTGTGTACCGCAAAAAATTAGAAGATGCCATGGATGACGATCTGAATACCGCAGATGCAATCTCTGCAATCTTTGAACTGGTTAAATTTGCCAATACCAATGCAAATGATGCTTCTTCCGGAGCATTTGTCACAGCACTGAAAAAGGAGATTGTTGCATTAAGTGATGTACTGGGTCTTCAGGTAGAAAAGAAAGAAGAAAATCTGGACGCTGAGATCGAAAAAATGATCGAAGAACGTCAGGCAGCAAGAAAAGCCAGAGACTTCAAACGTGCCGATGAGATCCGTGATGAACTGCTGGCACAGGGAATTATTCTGGAAGATACCAGAGAGGGCGTAAAATGGAAACGAGCATAACATATCTGAAAGAACAGTTTCAGCTGAAGGATCCGGATATCCGTTCTTACTCTCCGCTGACACTTGCCTATATCGGAGACGGGATCTATGAGTTATATATCCGCACCATCCTGATCAAACAGGGCAACTGCCAGGTGAATAAGCTGCATAAACAGGCAAGCCGGTTGGTAAAAGCTCAGGCACAGTCAGAGATGGTGCAGGTGCTGGAGCCACATTTTACCCAGGAAGAAGAAGCAGTCTACAAGAGAGGTCGAAATGCAAAGTCCTACACTACAGCGAAGAATGCCACTACAGGGGATTATCGCCGTGCGACGGGATTTGAGGCGGTTATGGGGTATCTGTATCTGACGGATCAGTACTGCAGAATGATCGATCTGATCAAAATGGGATTGGAGGCACTGAAAGATGGAAAATAAAATCGAAGGAAGAAACGCGGTTTTAGAGGCATTACGCGCGGGAAAACCGATTGACAAATTATATGTTCTGGATGGATGTCCGGACGGACCGGTGAGAACCATTATCCGGGAAGCAAAAAAAGGCGATACGATCATCAATTATGTAAAAAAAGAACGCCTGGATCAGTTATCTGAAACGGGTCATCACCAGGGTGTTATTGCGATGGCGGCTTCGTACGAGTATGCTACAGTGGAAGATATTCTGGAAAAAGCCAGGGAAAAAGGGGAAGCTCCCTTTATTTTCGTACTGGATAATATCGAAGATCCGCATAATCTGGGAGCTATGATCCGAACAGCGAATCTGGCAGGCGCACACGGTGTAATCATTCCAAAACGAAGAGCAGTGGGGCTTACCCCGACTGTTGCCCGTACTTCAGCAGGGGCAATCAATTATACACCGGTTGCAAAAGTAACCAATTTAAAACAGACCATGGAACAACTGAAAAAAGAAGGCATGTGGTTTGTATGTGCAGATATGGATGGTACGTCGTATTATCAGATGGATCTGAAAGGACCGATGGGTCTGGTAATCGGAAACGAAGGAGAAGGAGTCAGCAGATTAATCAAAGAAACCTGTGATTTTGTAGCCTCGATTCCGATGAAAGGAGATATTGATTCCCTGAATGCTTCTGTGGCAGCAGGGGTTCTGGCTTTTGAGATCGCCCGTCAGCGTGGATAACAGTGAGGAAAACAGGATGAAGAAATATACAGAGTACACAGACGAGGAACTGGTGGAACTGCTTCGGCAGGGGGATACAGAGGTTATGGATTATCTGCTGGAAAAATACAAGTTTGTTGTACGCCAGAAAGCCCGTGTTCTCTATCTTGCAGGCGGAGAAGCGGATGATCTGATTCAGGAAGGAATGATCGGACTCTTCAAAGCGATCCGGGATTATCGCGGGGATAAAGAGGCTTCTTTTTATACGTTTGCCCAACTGTGTGTGGACCGGCAGATGTATAATGCCATCCAGTCATCCACCAGGCAGAAACATCAGCCACTGAATTCCTATATTTCTATGAATGGAGAAGAATGGGAAACACAGATGGGCAGTAAAACAGAACAGAGTCCTGAGACAATCATTATTGCACAGGAAAATGCCGTGCAGATGGAAGAAAAAATCAGAAAACAGCTAAGTACTTTTGAAAATGAAGTCCTGACACTTTATCTGGATGGAAATAATTATCAGCAGATTGGTGAAAAGATGAACAAATCATCCAAGTCCATTGACAATGCTCTGCAAC
>ERZ894232.2962-NODE-2962-length-10849-cov-6.199555_pt1 | contig 10849 bp, 10 predicted proteins | sample MGYA00380296_ERZ894232 | MGnify/ENA primary metagenome ERZ894232 (study PRJEB32331, sample SAMN06328433) | human gut metagenome | biome: human gut microbiome; feature: stool | host: Homo sapiens | collected 2014-08-14 ... | reverse complement strand
GCCCAGGGCGTTGATGACCGGGATGGCCGCCTCTGTGGAGACTGTGGATGCGGCAGCCGCTCCTGCCGGCAGGACCATCAGGCCCAGCAGCAGCACTGCCGCCAGCAGGCCGGAGCAAAATCGTCTGATTTTCATCTGTGTTTCTCCTCCTTATTCATAGCGCAGGGCGTCGATGGGGTTCAGGGCGGCCGCCTTTTTTGCCGGCAGATAGCCGAACAGGATGCCGATGCCCACGGACACGCCGAAAGCCACGGCCACCGAGCTCAGGTTAGGCACCGCACTGAAGGTGCTCCCGCCGCCCATACTGCTGGTCATCATGCCTCCAATGAGGGAGCCGGCCAAACTGGCCAGACCGATCCCCACCAGGATGCCCAGCACCCCGCCGATGGCTGAGGTGGTGCCGGCCTCAATGATGAACTGCCCGCGGATATCCTTCCGCTTGGCGCCCAGGGACTTGCGGATGCCGATCTCCCGGGTGCGCTCGGTAACGGAGACCAGCATGATATTCATAATGCCGATGCCGCCCACCAGCAGAGAGATGGCGGCGATGGCCACCAGCACCGCCATCATGGTGCCCATCATGGCGTTCATGGCGTCCATCATCTCGGCGGAGGTCATGACAAAGTAGTAGTCGCTGCTCTGGAAGGTCTTGTACAGCCGGTTCTCGATGATGCCCTTGGCCGTTGCAGCTGTGTCCTTGCTGGTGCTGGTGAACATGTACATGCTGGCGTCCGCGCTCCCGCTCAGGCGCAGGGCGGTGGTGTAGGGGAGGTATATGATGTCGTCCCCGCTCCCCTCGCTCATGTCGCTGTTCTTCTCCAGCACACCGATAACGGTAAAGTGCTCCCCGCCGATGGACAGCTGCTTGCCCAGGGCGTCGCCCTGGAAGGCCTCTTCCTCCAGATAAGCGCCGATGACGCATACGTTCTGGTAGCGGGCAGCGTCGATGTAGGAGATAAATCGGCCTTTGCCCAGGTTCTGGCCGCTCATGGTGGCCCCCCTCTCGTTGAGGAAGGTCTCACCCACACCATAAATGCTGGTGCGCTCAAAATCCTCGCTCCCCTGCCGCACCGCCAGCTGAGCGGAGACATAGGGGGTCACGCCGGAGATGTACTGGGGATATTTATCCACCAGTTCATACATATCGTCTGGGTCCACCGAACGGGAGTCCCCCCCGTACATAAACAATTGGACCTGGACCAGATTGGCGCCCAGCTTCTCAAACTGCTCGTTCATCATATTCTGCATGCCGTTGCCCAGGCTGGTGATAACGATGACGGCACCCACGCCGATGATGATGCCCAGCATGGTGAGCAGAGCCCGCATCTTGCTGGTCATCAGGGACTTCAGGGCCAGGCGGAAGGACTGTCCAAAGTTCATGCGCCCGCCTCCTGTTCCGCCGGGGAGGCGTCCGAAAATCCGCCTGCCGCCGGCTCGTCCTGCTCCATCTCTTCGGGCCGCACCACGGCCCTGGGGTCATGGGCATCGCCGTCGTAGATGATCTTTCCGTCCTGGAGGCGGACGATGCGGTCCGCCTTCACCGCGATGGAGTTGTCATGGGTGATGAGGACCACAGTGTCCCCCTCCCGGTTCAGCTTTTTCAGAAAGCCCAGCACCTCCCGACCGGTGCGGGAGTCCAGTGCGCCGGTGGGCTCGTCAGCCAGGATGACCGACGGGCTGCCCGCCAGGGCCCGGGCGATGGACACCCGCTGCTGCTGACCGCCGGAGAGCTGATTGGGCAGATGGTGGAGCTTGTCGCCCAGGCCTACCTGCTCCAGTACCTCTCGGGCCCGCTGCCGGCGCTCCGCCTTGGGGACGCCGGCATACATCAGCGGTACCTCCACATTTTCCAGCAGGTCCAGCTTGGGCAGCAGGTTGTACTGCTGAAAGATGAACCCCAGCAGCTCGTTGCGGATCGCTGCCAACTGATTGGTATCCATCTGCCCTACGTCCCGTCCGTCCAGCAGATAAGTGCCGGAGGTGGGCACATCCAGGCAGCCGATGATGTTCATGCAGGTGGATTTTCCGGAGCCGGACTGGCCAACGATAGCCACAAATTCCCCCTTTTCGATGCGCATGGAGATGTGGTCCGCCGCCCGAACTGTGGTGTCCCCCATCTGATAGGTCTTGCAGACCTGACGAAATTCGATCAGCGCGCTCATCCCGGGAACCCCCCTCCGGGGCCGCCGCCGCTTGGCATTCCGGCGGGCATATCGCCGCCCATGGCGCCGGGCATCCCGCCCATCATCATGCTGCCGGACTCTGTGGAGCGGGTGACATACGCTACGGTGTCCCCCTCCTGCAAACCGCTGAGGATCTGGACATAGCTGTTGTCGCTGATGCCGGTCTCCACCTGCACATAGACGTAGCCCTCGGGCGACTCCTGCTCCACGGCGCTTTCCGCACTGGGAGAGTCCTGAGTGATGAGTACCAGAGAGGTGTTCCCGCTGCCCCTGGTGACGGCGCTGCTGGGGATGGCCAGGGTATCGGCGGCCTCCTCCAGCACGATCTCCGCGTCCACATTCATGCCCGGTAGCAGGCCGTCGGTCTCGTCGATACGGACGGTGACCGGGTAGGAGGTGATCCCGCCGGAGGTGGTGCCTGCCACCGAGACCTTGGTGACCACGCCGGTAAAGGTCTTGCCCTCCACCGCCTCCGCAGTGATCTGAACCGTTTGTCCCGCCTCCACCGTGGAGATGTCCAGCTCATCGATGTTCAGGGTCATCTCCAGATAGCTCAGGTCGTAGATGGTACACAGGGTCTTGCCGGATTCCACGGTATCGCCGGCCTTGTACTCCTTGTCGATGACGGTCCCGCTGATAGGGGATGTAATGGTGTAATTCTCCAGCTGCTTCTGTGTGTTCTCCATGGACAGCTCCGCATTTCTCAGGCTGTCTGCCGCGTTTTGGAGCTGATCTTCCAAATCATCACCGCCCAGAGTGATCAATACCTGTCCCTTGGAAACAGCGCTGCCTTCAGAGACGTGGACCGCGGCGACAGTCCCGCTGGCGCTGGCCGTGACCGTGCTCTCTGACTGGTAGGTAAAGGTCCCGTTTCCGGCGCTGCCCAGACCGTTGACGGAGGCTGTGGCTACCTGAACTGCACTGAGCCCGCCGGGATTTTGCACGGCGATGGTCACATCTCGGGTAATGGTGTTGCCGGTTCCGACGGCATTCCCGCCGGAGATCGACTGGACTGTACCGGTCAGCGTCTCAAAAGAGCCGTCCAGTGTCACCTGAGCGGTCTGCCCCACGTGGAAGGTAGCAGCGTCCTCAGCGGGGAAGGGGACGGTCAGTGTCATGGTGCTGTCGTTGCGGATGGTGGCGATGGTCTGCCCCTGACTGACCTCGTCCCCCTCTTTGACATCCAATGTGTACAACGTACCGGAGGAATTTGCCTTGACTGTCTGGTTTTCCACCGTGCTCTCATAGCTGCGCTGGGCCTGAGACAGGGAGATCTGCGCCTTTTCGATGTTGGCGGCGGCGTCCTCGCTGTCGATCTCATAGAGCACGCTGTCCTGTTCCACCATATCGCCCTCCTCAAAGTCGGCAGAGAGGACCTCGCCTTCGATCAGGGTGGTCACAGTATAGGAATTGGCGGGCTGGAGGGTACCGCTGCCGGTAAGAGAGTTGGTAATGGACCGTGGGGCGACCCTTTCCTCTGTGTAGGTGATTGCCGCCGCTGAAGGCCCTTTGCTCAGCAGGAATTTTCCGGCGAAGGCCAGGATCAGAAGGAGAGCTACAATGAGGAGTGACCACCGCTTCCCGTGCTTGGGGCAAGGGAGACGGTGTGTTCGCTTTTTCGTTTGCTCTCCCTGCACTTGGTCGTCGGACTTTGGTTTCACTAAGGTCATATGCGAGAAACTCCTTTCGTGCCGCACTTAAGTTCTGGAGTGATACGGCAGATGATATCTGATGATAACACCGTTTGCTGAATAGACACTGAAAATACGCGGGAAAGTGCTGCGGATCTTTCTGCTTTTTCAGCTTCGATTCAGTATTTTTGTGTAGTATAATATCAAAAAGGAATACCGCATCCCATCGGAGGCTGTTATGAAAGTACTAATAATTGAGGATGAAAAACTGCTGGCGGACTCCATCCAGTCGGTTTTAGAGCGCAAGGGCTTTGAGGTGGAGTGTGTCTACGACGGTGAGACCGGGGCTGAGTATGCGGAGCTGGGGATCTACGACCTGCTGATCCTGGATGTGATGATGCCAAAAATGAACGGCTGTCAGGTGGCCCGGGAGGTGCGGGCCAAGCGTTGCGGCACCCCTATCCTGATGCTCACCGCCCGCTCAGAATTGGAAGACCGCATCGAGGGGCTCAATGCCGGGGCTGACTATTATCTGACCAAGCCCTTCGATATCCGGGAGCTGCTGGCCTGCATCAATGCCCTGCTCCGACGGCAGGGGCCCCAGGTGGATCAGGTGACCCTGGGAAATACCGCTCTGGATCTGGGAGCCTGCACCCTGATCTGCGGAGAAAAGCGGGTCCAGCTCTCTGCCCGAGAATTTGACGTGATGCGCATTCTCCTGCGCTCCCAGAGCACCATCCTCTCAAAGGAAGTGATCCTGGCCCGGGTGTGGGGATATGACTCCGATGCGGTGGAGAATCATGTGGAGGTCTATGTGGGCTTTCTCCGAAAAAAGCTGCACAGCATCGGTTCCAATATCCGCATCGAGGCAGTCCGGCGGCTGGGCTATCGTCTGGAGGTGGATGAGGAATGCTGAAACGTCTGCGCCTTCAATTTGTCGCGGTCATCATGGTGATCGTCACCATCATGTTGTGTACGGTCTTTGGAATGCTCTATTTTTTTACACGGAGCAGCCTGGAGCAGGAAAGCTTTGCCATGATGCGCGCCGTTCCGGTAGGTATCATGGCCCCTGATCGTCCGCTTGCCCCCTTTGCACGCCCGGGTGAACAACCGGAGCAGGTCCGTCTGCCCTTTTTTGTGGTGCAGGAGGCGGAGGACGGAACACTGACTGCTGCCGGTGTGGGGTATTATGACCTGTCTCCTGGAGAAGCCTTTGACCAAACTTTTTTGCAGGAACTGATCCAGGAGGTGGAGCGGGTGAACCGCCCATCCGGGGAGTTGAAGCAGTATCATCTGCGTTTTCTGCGAGTAGACGCTCCGTTTGGACAGAGTGTGATTTTTGCAGATACCACCAGTGAGCAGTCCACCTTAAACAATCTGGTCAAGAACTGCATCCTCATCGGCGTGCTCTGCTTTTTTGCTTTTCTGGGGATCAGCATCAAACTGGCTGCCTGGACAGTGAAACCGGTGGAGTGGGCTTGGCAGCAGCAGCGCCAGTTCGTTTCCGACGCCTCCCACGAGCTGAAGACTCCCCTTACCGTCATCATGACCAATGCGGAGCTGCTGCAAAGCGAAGAAAATGACCGGGACAGCCAGGTGCGGTTTTCTGCCAACATTCTCACCATGTCCCGGCAGATGCGGGCCCTGGTGGAGCAAATGCTGGAGCTGGCCCGGGCGGACAGCGGCCAGGGAAAGGCGGACCTGAGGCCGGTGGATCTGAGCACTTTGGCAGCGGACGCTCTGCTGCCTTTCGATCCGGTGTTTTTCGAGCAGGGGTTGATGCTGTCCAGCCAACTCGCCGAGGGGATCAACGTCAACGGGGATGCCGGCCGGCTCAAAGAGGTGCTGGATATCCTGCTGGACAATGCCCGGAAATATACCGAGCCGCCAGGGACTGTGAACGTCCGTCTGGAGCGATGGGGGCACCACCGCTGCCGGCTGACTGTAAGCAATCCCGGCCCGCCTCTCTCGGCGGCGGAGCAGAAGGATATTTTCAAGCGCTTCTATCGGACAGATCCAGCCCGGAGCCGGGACGGCAGCTTCGGTCTGGGCCTCTCCATCGCCCAGCGCATCACAGAGGAGCACCACGGGCGCATCTGGGTGGAGAGCAGCGGTGGATACAATCGCTTCACCGTGGAACTTCCGGCCCGGTGACCAGAGAATCAAAAAAGTTTGTTGGGAACGGAGTAGCTACGGTTCGACTTTTTGCTGCTTCAGTGTAGCGCAATGCTCTATGGTATCCAGGGCCTGTCGGCTGGTTTCTTTGTCTCGGCGTCACGTTTCCTGCATGTGGCCGGCGTCCTCTTGGTGTTGCTTCCTTCGGTACTTGACCACGGAACGAGCGACAGACAAGAAACGGGGCTCCGGCGGTGGTGTTCTGCCGGAGCCCCGTTCAGGTAGCATAAAAGACAACCACCGGCTATGACGGCGGTCAAAAATAGCTTATAGAAGAGTAAAGTAAAGATTAAACTATGACTGATTCTATAAAATATTCCCGGTGTTTTTAGCTCGGGTAAACCCAGCTACCATAGACAAGACGGGTATGCATCCAGAAGACAAGAGCGGTGCTGATTAGAAACCAGGCGTCAAACACCACGCTGTCAACCCAAAGAATCAGTTCTACAGACATCGATCCTCTCTCCTTTGTGAGTGCAGATTCAGCAGTTTTTTCTCATGGTCGTTCTATACTGTAGAGAAAAAGAAGAGGGCGCCGGATAAGACCCGGCGCCCTTGCTATGTCTACATTATAAAAGTCGGCCATTCAAGAGCCAATCTGCAAAAATTCTGCATTTTTTGACAATATAATCAAAATTTTCTAGGTGGTCAACACCTTTCGTATTGCCAACATTGTCGTGGTAATATCGAAATAATGAAACTCACCTAAAGGCACTCATCGTCCGTAGCGATGGTAACATAATCGAAAAATACCCGGTTATCTACCCCTGCCTCCATCAAAACAGTTCTGCGCTCTTGCCGCCTCCTCATCAAAAATCACTTCCTGATACAGTACCTGACGAGAGTATTCTAACATAAAAGCGAAAATAGTAGAAGTACTGAGATCTACTGCCCTTGGACAGCTGAATACCTGCTGCCGGAGTGCATACAACGTAAGGAAATCATCGCTATGACCCGCAGAGGAACGTACTGACTGGGATGATGCCATAGAAGGCCCGGCGCAGGAAGGCAAATAATATGCAGCAAGTCATTTTATGAGAGAAAGTAAATTTGTTATCAGTTTTCTCAGAAATAGAGTTCAAATCTATCCCCAACAATTAGTTGCAAAGAGCGGTGGCACGGTGCTCCCGATGCATCGTAGGATACGCACGCGATAGAAATGAGCGGATATCCTTTGGAAAGAGAGAGGTACTTTGCCTGCTCATAGGTAGCATAGACCTGCTTCAAGGTTTTTGTTCCTGTCCCGGTAAAACGAATGTGGTACTTTTCGGCCAGGACCATAATCAGGGATGTGTCATTTAAATCCTCTTCAATAAGAAAAGAGAACCGTTCCGGGAAGCGGGAAAATTCGATAGCGACCGGCTTATCGTTTGCATATCGAATTCTCTCCAGTACTACAACTTTTGAGCCTGCTTCGATACCCAGTTCCTTTACATCTGAGTCAGTGGCGTCTTCAATGACTGACTTGATTGTACGTGCCCCTGGGACTAGACCTGCAAACTGACAGATCTGTGTGAAGCTTGAGTTTTCTGAAATGTTTCTGCGGAGAGAATGATCTGCTACAAAAGTGCCTCGTCCGCGATGACGAATCAGCAGGCCATCCTGTTCAAGCTCTTTCAATGCTTTCCGGATGGTAACTCTGCTGACGGAAAAGATATCCGCAAGAGCACTTTCTGTTGGTATCTGCTGCCCGCAGGTATAAACTCCGGATTTTATCTGCGCCAGAAGTGTATCTTTGATTTGCAGATACAGGGGGCCTGACATTGTAGTTGTTTGCATAAGCTTCCTTCCATTTACACTTTTGTTGCTTATTTGTATTATATATGAAAGAGATGAAAAAGTAAATACCCTTATGAAAAAGTATTATTTATATTTTTTGATTTTTCAAAAAGCTATTAATAATATGCAAAGAACGACAATATAAACTAAAATTGAACAAATATAGACGATAAAAAATGTAAAAAACAACAAAGATACAAATTTTTATAAGAGGAGACCTGTATTGACATCCCAAAGAGAAAGGTATATTGTATTAAATACAAACAAGACAAATTGCGTGGGTAAATCCACAAAACGAAAAGTGAAGGTGAAATATATGTGGACTGAAGACCTGTTTCGAGTGAAGCAGCCTGTAATCGCGCTGCTTCATCTGCGTGCCCTGCCAGGAGATCCGTTGTTTGACAAAGAAGGTGGACTCCAGAATGTGATCGACATTGCCAGAAGGGAGTTGCATGCGCTCCAAGACGGCGGGGTGGATGGTATCCTGTTTGCCAATGAGTTCAGCCTTCCTTATCAGCGCAAAGTCGATTATGTCACGGTTGCCTCTATGGCTCGTGTGATTGGCGAACTGCGCAGTGAGATCGCAGTTCCTTACGGTGTGAATATCGCGTCCAATCCCATGGCGGCTATTGATCTGGCCGTGGCTACCAATGCGCAGTTTGTTCGCGCGGCATTTACCGGTGCCTACTTGAGTGAAGCGGGTATCATAAACACGGATGTAGCTCAGGCGGTCCGCCGTCGCCTTTATTTGAACCATACAGATATTAAGATGCTGTTCAAGGTAAACCCGGAGTCGGATGTTTACCTTGCAGAACGCAGCCTCCAGAAGATCACTAAGTCCATCCTTTTCCACTGTTTTCCTGATGGACTCTGCGTATCTGGTGTCAGTGCCGGTTCTGAGACAGACGATGATATCCTGAAGGATGTCAAGGCGGTTGCTGACAGTGTCCCTGTTTTTTGCAATACTGGCTGTACTGCACAGAATGTGGCACAGAAGCTCAGCGTTGTGGATGGAGTCTGTGTGGGCACAGCATTTAAGAAAGACGGAAAATTTGAAAATCAGGTGGAACTGCAGCGTGTCGTCGAATTCATGGATGCTGTGCGTGCATACCGCGCTACAAAATAAAGGAATTTGTCATGAGTACTGGAAATGCTCCTTATTACATGGGAATCGATGTGGGGACATCAGAGACAAAAGGGCTTCTGATCGACCAGAACTGCAGAATCGTCCTCCAGAGCTCCATAAAGCATAGTATGGAACACCCCAAGCCCGGTCAATATGAGCATGACGCAGAACGTGTCTGGTGGCATGACCTCTGCATTGTTGCTAACACCCTGATTCGAGACTCTGGAGTGAAGGCAAAAGAGATCGCAGCGCTTGGGATCAGTACACTCGGGTCTGATTGTCTGCCGGTAGATGAAACCTGTAAGCCCCTTCGGAAAGCCATCCTTTACGGCATTGATTCCCGTGCACAGAAGGAAATTGAATGGCTAACAAACTACTATGGCACAGAAGAGGTGAATCGCCTGTTCGGACGGCCCATTTGCACCGGCGACGTAGCGGCAAAAATTTTATGGATCAAACATCACGAGCCTGAGATTTATAAGCGCACCTATAAATTCCTGACCGGCTCATCCTATCTTGTTGCGAGACTGACCGGAAAATATGTGATAGACCAATTTCTAAGCCAAGCCTCGTTTCGCCCTTTGTATCGAAAGGATGGCAGCATTTGTGAGGAGGAGTGCCAGCTTTATTGCAGTCCGGAGCAGCTGGCGCAGACTATGCCGGCCAGCGACATAGCTGGTTTTGTGACCAAAGAAGCGTCCTTGGCCACAGGACTTGCAGAGGGCACTCCCGTGATTACCGGGACGGGGGATTCTTCTGCAGAAGCGATTAGCACCGGCGTGCTTGCGCCGGGGGACATGATGATTCAGTTTGGCTCGACCCTGTTTCTTTACTACTGTAGCGCAAAACCTGTTCAGGATGAACGCATGCGCGGCAATAACTTTCTGATTCCAGGTACATACAGCCTGGCCGGCGGCACCAATACCTGCGGTGCCATGACGCAGTGGTATCGGGACATCCTGTTTTCGGACTATCTGCAGGAAGAACAGCAGGGCGGGAAAAACGCATTTGCAAGGATGCCGGAGGGAATCGAAGAAATCGCCCCAGGAAGCGAGGGCCTGATTACACTGCCTTATTTTGCGGGTGAGAGAACTCCTATCAACGATCCCAAAGCCAGGGGAATGATTTTTGGGTTAACACTTTCTCATACAAGAAAACATTTGTATCGCTCGGCTTTGGAAAGCGTTGGTTATTCCGTACGTCAGCACCTGGAAGTGCTGAGAGACCACGATCTTCCGCTCAAGAAGCTTATGGCTGTCGGCGGCGGGACTAAGAGTGCCGTATGGATGCAGATCGTATCCGATATCATCGGATTGCCCATCAGCGTTTCAGAAGTGTCTGTGGGAGCTGCATTTGGAGACGCGCTGATGGCCGCACTTGGGACAGGCCGTTTCAACAGCTTCCGGCAGCTCAACGAAGTCATTACCACCGCCCGAATTTATCAGCCGGACCAAGAACGGCACCGTCAGTACGAGCGTTATTACAAACTCTATTGCGAACTTTATAACCAGACGAAAAATATGATGCACAGGATAGGAGAGGTGGAAAACGTGCCTTAAGGAGATACAACTTGGATAGGAGGTAATTTTATGGAAGGACAATATATTCCTGAAGGTGCACTGGGAAAGGTATGGCGTGTGCTTGACCGCTGCATTATGTTCACTACAGTCGTTGGTTCGCTGGCTTCTGTTATGTTCATCGGCGCCATGTTCTTAAATGTCATTATGCGTTACGTGTTTAGCAGCCCCATCTGGTGGTTCGATGAAATGATCATTGCACTGCTGGTGTGGTATTCAGCTCTCGGCACAGTTGTATGCTATTGGACTAATGAGCATGCAGTTATCCACTTCTTTTTAAAATTCATCAATCGTACCGGGAAGCTCTTTTTCATGTTCATCCCGTAAGCGTCAAATATAATATGAGATAAAAAGAACGAGAGCAGCCAATACTTTGTC
>ERZ894232.2959-NODE-2959-length-10859-cov-10.023602_pt1 | contig 10859 bp, 8 predicted proteins | sample MGYA00380296_ERZ894232 | MGnify/ENA primary metagenome ERZ894232 (study PRJEB32331, sample SAMN06328433) | human gut metagenome | biome: human gut microbiome; feature: stool | host: Homo sapiens | collected 2014-08-14 ... | reverse complement strand
TGATACGGTCAAAAATATTTATTTCTGATTGCGTGGTATTCTTTGATACAATCGCCACTTTTATACAGACCATTGCAGGGTGGATTATACTGACAGGAAAGAACATGGCACAGATTAGTAATGGAATATCCAATCCTGTCGTTGCCGGAATTGTATATTGGCTGATAAGAATACTGATCTGCGGTGGATGTTTGGTGGGTGCTGGAATACTTTTAGCATTCACCGGGATAAAGATTGCCGGGCTATATAAGAAATACTGCTGGGATATGATTACAATACTGGTAACACTTATAAGCATGGCAATAGCAATCTATTTTGGAGATTGGATAAAGACAGTATTGCCGATCAATCTGCTATTTTTCTTATTATTCGTGCAACTGGTATATGTTGGAATCAGGTGGTATGTAAAAGGCTGGCGGGAAACAAGGGGATATTATTAAAAATCCGATTGTAAACACACAATTTTATATATGTGCTTAATCACACCTCTTTGTATTTTAATAAAATCCTACAAAAGCTTTGAAAACAAAGGATTCATTGTAATGTGTTCGCTTTATCCCTTTATATGATTTCACACTATGTTCCCCTTGCCCTGACTGTTCATAATGGTAAAAGCAAGGGCTGGAAAAACGCATAACGCAATACAACAAAGTGTAGCAATTGGGATATTATGAACGAAGAAATCATCTTTTCATAAGCAGTCAATAAGGCTGAAGGAATTAATCTCTGCCGCCTTATTGACTTTCAGGTGGGCTTCAATTATAATTAAATCAGCTGATTTAAAATAAGCGATTTAGTAAAAGGAGAGATAAAGTATGCCACCAAAAGCCAAATTTACAAAAGCAGAAATTATTGAAGCCGCATTAAATATTGTCAGGGCAGACGGATATGAGGCTTTGACTTCAAGAGCGTTAGGAACATATCTCGGTAGTTCGGCAAGACCCATTTTTACTGTATTTAAAAATATGGAGGAGGTTCAGCAGGATATGATTAAATCTGCTAAAGCTCTGTATAAAGAATATGTCAATAAAGGACTAACAACAGAGCCCCCGTTTAAAGGGGTGGGTACACAATATATTCTCTTCGCTGTTAATGAGCCTAAGCTTTTTCAACTCCTCTTTATGACGGAGCAAAAACAAATTCCTGACTTATCTGGTGTACTTCCGCTGATAGATGAAAGTTATGAGCAAATTCTATTGTCAATTCAAGATGATTACAAAATTTGCAAGGCAGCTGGGAAAAAACTGTATCATCATCTTTGGATATATACACACGGAATTGCAACGCTTTGTGCCACAAAAATGTGCCGATTTACAGACGAAGAAATCAGTACAATGATTACTGAGGTATGTATGAGTATTTTGAAAAAGCTGAAGGAAGGAGAAAATAATGATTAAAGCGAGAAATATAATAAAATCCTACCAAAACGGAGAAAGCCGATTCCAAGTATTAAAGGACATCAGTCTTGATATTGAGGATAATGATTTTGTGGTTATTCTCGGCGCATCTGGTTCTGGCAAGTCAACCTTTTTGAATGTAATTTCAGGTCTTGAACGCCCTGACAGCGGTAAAGTGTTTTATGACGGAAAGGATATTACAGCACTTTCTGATAATGAATTAACTTCATTTCGTAAGGAAAATGTCGGATTTATTTTTCAGCAGTATTATTTGCTATCCAATATGAGCGTTGATAAAAATGTAAAAATGGGTGCTGATTTAGCAAATAATAAAGATTATAAAAACGTCATTAGAGCGGTTGGACTCGGAGAAAAACTACATAAATATCCCAGCGAACTTTCGGGTGGCGAACAGCAAAGAGTATCTATTGCAAGAGCTTTGGCAAAAAGACCGAGAGTATTATTTCTTGACGAACCGACAGGAGCATTAGACGAACAAACAGGACGACAGGTTCTTGATTATATATGTAAACTTCAAAAGGAATATGGTTTTACGATTGTAATGGTAACGCACAATTTGAATATTGCGGAAATGGCAAACACAGTTATAAAAATGAATAGCGGAAAAATATCTGAAATTTACACAAATGAAGCACAAAAGACTGCTTATGAGATAGGGTGGTGATGGTATGCTCGTTGGAATAAAAAATGTTTCAAAACTCATCGGTATTTCCATTATAGCCTGTTGTGCTGTTCTTGTTTGTACAATGTTTCTGAACTTTTATTTTGATATTCGATTAATTGAGAGTGAAATTACATCTGAATTATCAATGTTTTTTTATAATGCTCAGGTTTCTACCGCAAAAGTCGTTTGCCTTGTAAGTGGCGGATGCTTGCTTTTAACTGCGATTGTTATGTTGTTGTTTTATATTAAGCATTATATTGACACGCATAAGAAGGAACTTGGGATATTAAAGGCGTTGGGATATTCAAATATCAAAATTGCAAAAAGCTTTTGGGTATTCGGAATTAGTATATTTATTGGAACTGTAACCGGATATGCAGGAGCATTTCTTATAATGCCGTGGTTTTACGCTCTACAAAATGAAGATAAAATGCTTCCTGAGATAACTATCAATTTTCATCCAAGCATTTTATTTTATTTTGTGGTATTGCCGACTGTGTGTTTTTCGGCACTTTCAGTTTATTATGCCTGGTACAAATTCAAAAAACCTGTGTTGCTGCTTTTGAAAGATAATATGCAAACTGCTTCTAAAACACCAAATCATAGAATCGAAAAAAGCAGTGAATTGTCGTTTGTAGAGTATTTGAAAAGGAATACCTTGAAATCTAAAAAGGCACTTGTATTCTTCATTATTTTTGCTTCGTTTTGCTTTTCAGCTATGACACAAATGTCGTTTAGTATGAAAGATTTATCAAGTGAAATGATGGGTGTGATGATGTTGGTCATCGGACTTGTATTAGCGTTTACAACTCTGTTTCTTGCTATAACTACAGTAATAAACGGAAATACAAAAACTATTGCTATGATGAGAGTATTCGGCTATTCACAGAAAGAATGTTGCAGGGCAATTTTAGGAGGATACAGACCGCTGTCCTATATTGGTTTTATAATCGGAACAGTATATCAGTATGGATTGCTTCGGCTTATGGTGGATATTGTATTTAAGGATGTCGAGGGTGTACCTACGTATAAATTTGACTTTCCTACTATGCTTATTTCTCTTGCTTGTTTTATCACGATTTATGAAATTATGATGTATATATATTCTGAAAAAATTAAGAAGATTTCTATCAAGGAAATTATGATTGAGTAACAGGGGAAAATACATACAAACAAAATGGATACAATGCCCTGTCTGGTGCAATAAAAACTGAACAATGATACTGGAAAATACCAAATTTAAAAGTTTCATCTGCATTGTCAGAAGTGAAAAAATATAGAATAATAGGGACAAATAAATCTAAAAGGGTTATTTGTCCCTTATTTATCTTTGAATTAAATTTCTAAGGAATCTTCCGCATCTACCCACATTTGCATCGTTCCATCAAGATACAATCTTGCATATTCAAGTGGTTCATCAATAGCAAGTGCATTTAACGCACAATCTGATCCAGGTGTTGTTTTTAAATTCTTTTCTGCTTCCCAGCAGTCAATGCGGAGCATATAGCCAGCACTGGTATATACATCAATGCTGTTTCTGTGTGGATTGTATTCTGCAAATATCGTTCTCATCGTATCAAATCTCCTTATCGTTCAATCAATCATTTGTTAAAAAAATAGAAGCATTTCAATCAGTTCACCATGTCGTTTTAATTTTGTGTTATACTGTTTTATAGGATTTTCTTGCCCTTGTATTTGCCCTTATCAGAGTTCGTAAACACTGGTGGGACAATATAATACAAGGGAAACAATAAGGGAAAGCTCACCTGCGATAAACTTAGTGTTTTCAAGGGCTTGAGAGATATTTGATAATAAAATATAACAATTATTAAATTCCTTGGAATACATGAAATCTCAATTCAAGTTTATCGGTCTGTTTGATCATATCATATGGCTACAATATATACAAGAACAGTCCCGGCAGACATTACTGCCGGGACTGAAACTGTTTTACGGACACCCTCCTTTGCACCGGTTCTTTTTTTTCTATAATCAGGCTTCTTCTTCCGCAAAGTTCCCAAGGGCTTTGGCCTGCTCGATGACTTTGGCTTCCAGCATCTGGGGCAGGGTTTCGTAACGGACAAAATCAAAGGTGAACCAGCCGCGGCCCTGGGTCAGCTGACGCAGGAAGGTGGTAAAGTCCTGCATTTCACTCATGGGCACTTCGGCTTCCACAACCTGCTCGCCGTCCTCGTCCGGGTTCATGCCCAGCACGCGGCCGCGGCGCTTGGTTACTTCGCCCATGATATCGCCGGTGTTGTCGGCGGGTACATGGGCTTTCAGGGTGCCGATGGGCTCCAGCAGAACGGGGCCGGCTTCGGGGATGGCGGCCTTGTAGCTCAGCTTGGCGGCCATGATGAACGCCATTTCGCTGGAGTCTACCGGGTGATAGCTGCCGTCCAGCAGGGTGGCTTTCAGGCCAACCATGGGGTACCCGGCCAGAACGCCGTGCTGGGCTGCCTGACGCACACCCTTTTCCACAGCGGGGAAGAAGTTCTTCGGCACGCTGCCGCCGAACACGTTTTCGGCAAACTCAACGTCCTCACCCGGAATGGGCTCGAACTGGATCCACACATCGCCAAACTGGCCGTGGCCGCCGGTCTGCTTCTTGTGGCGGCCCTGGGCCTTGCAGCTCTTGCGGATGGATTCGCGGTAGGGTACGCGCGGAACTTCCAGCGTGATCTCAACGCCAAACTTGTTCTTCAGCTTGGCAACGGCAACTTCCAGGTGCTGGGTGCCCAGGCCGCTGATGATCTGCTGCTTGGTTTCGGGGTCAACGGTAAAGGAAATGGCCGGATCTTCTTCGATCAGGCGGGCCAGCGCGCCGGAAACCTTGCCCTCATCGCCCTTTTTGGCAACCCTGACAGCCATGCGGTAGCAGGCAACGGGATAGCTGGGGGCGGGCAGGGTAACAACACGGGCAGGATCGCATAGGGTATCGCCGGTCTTGGCGGTGGCCAGTTTGGCAACTGCGCCAATATCACCGGCCACAATGGCGGGGGTGTCGGTCTGTTTTTTGCCGCATACGGTCAATGTTTTGCCCAGGCGCTCCGGCTGGCCGGTGCGGGCATTGATGACGTTGCTGGTTGCGCTCAGCTTGCCGGACAGAACCTTGATAAAGCTCAGTTTGCCCACAAACGGGTCGGCAACGGTCTTGAACACATAAGCGCAGGTGGGGGCGGTGTCGTCCACGGTGATTTCAACCGGCTCACTGTCAGCGTTTTCGCCAACAACAGCGGCGGTTGCGGCGCTGGGCAGCAACTCCTTCATGTTGTACAGCAGCATATCCAATGCCTGCAGGTTGACGGCACTGCCGCAGAACACGGGGGTAATCTGGCCGGTGCGCACGCCTGCGGCCATGCCGGTAACGATCTCTTCGGTGGTGAACGGCTCGCCCTCAAAGAACTTTTCCATCAGGGTCTCGTCCGTTTCGGCAATGGCTTCATACATAGCCTGGATCAGGCCCTCAAAGCGGTGGCCGATATCAGGCAGGTCGATCTGCACCTGTTTGCCGCTTTCGTACTTGAATGCCTTCTGGCTGAACAGGTTGATGTAAGCCACGGTGCCATCGTCCAGGCGGGCAGGCACAACACAGGGGCAGATAGAAGGACCGAACTTGATTTTCAACTGTTCCAGAATCTTGAAGTAGTCAGAATTTTCAAGGTCAGATTTGGTCACGAACACCATGCGGGCCTTGTTGTTTTTCAGTGCCAGTTTATAGGCCTTTTCTGCGCCGACGGTAACGCCGGAACGGCCAGAAACACAGATCAGGACACTTTCCGCAGCGGTGATGCCCTCGGCAGCGCCGGTTTCAAAATCAAACAGGCCGGGAACATCAATCAGGTTGAACTTGGTGCCGTTACTTTCCACGGGAATCACGCTGGAATTCAGCGATGCTTTGCGGCGTGCTTCTTCGGGGTCAAAATCGCTGGCGGTGGTGCCGTCCTCAACACGGCCCATGCGCTCAGTTGCACCGCTCAAATACAGCAGGGATTCGGTCAAAGTCGTTTTGCCGCAGCCTGCGTGGCCGGCCACAAGAATGTTGCGAATGTCCTTACTGGCGTATTCCATTGTCTTACAAACCTCTTTTCGCGCCGGGATAAGCTCTCCCCACCCGGCATATGTATTTATTGTGATGTGGTATGCTCCACATTTGGCATGTTTTTACTTTACCACACTTTTTGCCTAAAATAAACAGTTTTTTTGAATATTTTTGAAAATATTTGTGAACGAATAATGAGCGAGCAGGCACGGCGCAAAATTGGTGCGTTGGTGCGTGCAATGGCAGGGCGCTGCCGCCGCCGTGATTTTGCCATAGCAGGAATAGAAATCCGTTCCAAGGGGTACCGCACAATTCCTGCGCTATTTGGAATGATGCAGGTTTGCTGTCAGCTTTTCTGCCGTTCCAGCCGCACAATGGCCACGGTGATATCATCCTGGCGCGCCCCACTGCGGCGCACAGCGCTGGCGGCAACGGCTTCGGCGGTCTGCTGCGGGCTTTGGCCCAGCCGGGTGCTCAGGGTCAGCTGGTCACACAGCCAGGCGGAGCCATCGCACAAAGCACCGTCGCTGACCATCATCACGGTGTCGCCCACATCCAGCGTTAAGGCGGTGGAACGGCCCGTTACAGTGGGCAGCACCCCCATGGGCAGGCTGGCACCATCCAGCGTGCGCACAACGCCTGCCCGGCATAAAAAGCTGGGGGCCGCCCCCGCTTTGAACAGTCCGGCCCGCCCGGTGTACAGGTCCAGCGTCAGCAGGTCCAGCGTTGCACCGCTTTCCTGCCCTGCGTTTTTCAGGCCCAGTGCCACGTTGACCAGTCGGGCAGCGCTTTCGGCGGCAAACCCGGCCTGCAGCAGCTGGGCCGTCAGTTTGGCGGCCATCTGGCCGTCCACGGCGGCGGGCTTGCCGGTGCCCATACCGTCACACAGCAGCATCTGGGCGCGGCCTGCACTGTCGCAGAATTGGCGGCAGGCATCCCCGCTCACGGTTTCCGGCGGGGCAGGGCGGCTGGCCAGGCCGAACACGGCGCGGTAGAGCGGGCGTTCGCCAAAATGCAACATGGTCACGGTGCGGCAGTTGGTTACTTCCGGTGGATCAAAGTCCCGGCGGCAGATGCGGCCCATTTCCTCGGCCAGGGCGCGGCACTCGCCGGGGGTAAAGCTGGTCCGGGGCAGGGTAACGGCGGCGGTAACCCGCCCGGCCAAATCAGTCAGGACGGTACATTCCAGTGGTTCCAGCCCAAGAGAAGCAAACAACTGGGTGGTGCGGGCTTCGCGCCGGGGGTCCGGCAGGCCAGCCCGGCCCAGGCGGGCGGCCATTTGGGCTAAAGCTGTGGCCATGGCGCTGTACTGCTCGGTCAGGGCGGTGCGCAGCAATTCGGCGCGGGCGCGGGTCTGGCGGCGGCTGCACCATAGCCGGTAACCGTGGCTGACGGTGGCACACAGGTCCGCCGGGTGGACGCAGGTGGAAAGCTGCCCCGGCAGGTCCTCCAGCTCCACGCGGCCGTTGTGTTCCAGCGCGCCGCGCAGGGCGTACAGCCCATCCATGGCGGTGGAATACCCCTGAACCCAACAGGTATTGCGGCGGGCGCAGTTCTGACACAGGTGCTGGGCGCAGAACTCTACCACATAGTCATAGCTTTCGCCGCGGGGCGGCATCTGGCAGCTGCATACAGCGTTCACTGTTTCGGCAATGTCGGATAAGGTATCTGCCACGCCGGAAAGTTTGCGTGCCGCGCTGGTCAGGCTTTGGGTGCCGACCGGTGGGGCAGGCGGCGGAAACACCGCCCGCAGAGCCTGCTCCGGGCAGAGCAGAAAGCCCAGTAGCCCGGCCCCGGCGGCAAGACCGAGGGTGAGTACGCCGGTCAGGTTGGGGGCGGCCAGCGCCCCCAGCGCACACCCGGCAGCAAATACGGCGGCCCCGCTGCGGCGCTCGCCGGGGCAAAAGACCGCTGTCCCAAGCCCGCCCGCAGCCACGGCCAGCGCGGCAAAACAGAGCGCCGGGGCGGCAGCGGTCAGGGCCATGGCAAGCACAAGAGCCAGTACGGCGGTGTGCTCCAGGCTGCCCGCGCAGGCACAGCACAAAATGCAGAACGCCGCCCCCGCCAGCCCCGGTGCAAACCCCGGCAGGGCAGCGCGCTGCAAACAGGCGGCGGCCATGGCGGCCCACAGGCAGGCCCCGCGCGGGGTGCCGATGTGGAGCTTGTGGATGCCCAGCCCCACCAGCACGGCCAGCGCGGCGGAGCACAGCAGGCTGGCCGTATCCGCCGGGCTTGCGCCGCCCACCAGGGTGACAAGCCCCTGTTCCAACAGCAGAACGCCCACCCCGCAGGCCGCGCCGGGCAAAAAGCTGGTCTGGCCCAGCTGGCGGCCCACAATGCGGGCGGTCAGCGCCCCGATGCAGGCCCCCGCCAGCTTCAAGGCGGTATCCAGCGGCTGGAACAATAGCAGCCCGGCCAGGCAGCCCAGCGCGGCGGCAGGGGCATATGTATTGCCGCAGCCCAGCAGCAGGCCAAGGCCAAAGGGCGCGGCCCCGCCGTAAACCTGCCCGGCACTGAGAAGCAGCCCGGTACCGCAGACGGCAAGCTGCCATAACACGGCGCGGTTCAGCCCGTGCAAAAGCGGGGCGCGGGGCAAGGCGGGCGGTGCCGTTTTGGCGTTGGCGGTGCGCACAGCCTGCCGAATGCGCGGCGCGGTGGATGATGTGGCTGGTGTGTTTTGCATGGTGATCCCTCCCTCAACCATGCTGTGTGCATGGTGTTATTATTGTATCGGAGGGCACCCGCACTTTTTGCCGCTGTGCGCAGAAGCCCCAAAACGCCCGGTAAAGGCGGAAAAACAAGCGGACTTCGACGGCAAAAAAGCATTGCGGACAAGCCCCTGCGCAAAGCAACAGCCCCACCCGTAAAATGCGGGTGGGGCTGTTGGAAATGAGTGCTTTGAATTGCCGGAATGATTATTCGGCGGCCTTTTTGGCGTCGGCTTTCTTCTGGAACTTTTCGTTCTGGATGATAAAGCGCTCGTGGGTGGCGCGGCCAACTTCGCCGGCGTCGTCATACATCACGGCGCTGAAGGTCAGCTTGCGGCCGTCCACGGCGGTCAGTTCACTTTCGCAGCGCACCATCATGCCAACGGGTGTGGGGGCGTTGTGGGCCAGTTCCAGCTTGGTGCCAACGGTGCCGCAGCCGGGGTCCAGCTCCGGGGCAACGCTCTGCCAGCAGGCTTTTTCAACCAATGCGGCAAAGGCGGGGGTGGCGAACACATTCAGCTCACCGCTGCCCATGGCGGCAGCGGTATTGGCGGCGGTTACGGCAACGCTGGCGCTGCCTTTGATTCCGGGATTCAGCATAGTACAATACTCCTTTTATCAGCAACAATTTTGCGGTGGGAAATATGCCTTTTATTATACACGCTTTGCTGCCGTTTGAACAGCATATCTGTTTGACACGGCAAAAAAACAGGGGTATAATATCTTTTAATACAAAAGAAGTAAACGCAGCCCGTCAATGCGCTGCGCTGCCCGGCTTTGTGTTTTGATCGAGGAGAATAGAATGGAAGCAGCCAATAAGATCGCCATTATTACCGATACCTGCTGCGATTTGCCGCAGGAATATCTGAAAGAATACCCCATTTTCTGTGTGCCGCTGGTGGTGACAAGCGGGACCGAGAGCTACCGCGATAACATTGATATTACGGTAGAAACGATCTATGCCCGCCAGAAAAACGAGAATTTCAAAACCAGCCTGCCCCGCCCGCAGGATATTGAGGATGTGTACAGCGCGATCGCCCGCCAGGGCTACACCCATGTGATCGTGCTGATGATCGCAGAGTGCCTTTCCAGCGCCAACAACCTGATGCGTCTTGCCGCCGAGGAACACCCGGAGCTGACCGTGAAAGTGTTCGACAGCAAAAGCGCCAGCATCGGTCTGGGTGCACTGGCGGTTCAGGTGGCGCGCTATGCGGTGCGCGGTGTGGCGTTTGACCCGCTGTGCGAACTGACCAAGCGGCTGATCGATGACACGGTGGTGTATTTTTCGCTGGATACGCTGGAGTACCTGCAGCGCGGCGGCCGCATTGGCCGCGCCACAGCGCTGGCGGGGGGACTTTTGCAGATCAAACCGATTTTGACCTTTGACCGCAAGGACGGCATGATCTCCACCGCCGCCAAGGTGCGCGGCCGCCGTGGTGTGCAGCAGCGGCTGATTGAGCTGGCAACGGAGCTGGCAGCCAAACACCCCGGCGAGGAGTATAACCTGGTCGTGTGCGATGGCAATGTGCCGGAAGAGGGCGCAGCGCTGGAAGCAGCTCTGACCCGCGCGCTGCCCAACGCCCACCGTGTGCTGCACGGCAAAATTGACGCCACCCTGGCTGTACACCTGGGGCCGAACCTACTTGGCGTTGGGGTGCAGTTCCTGAACAGCAAGCTGCCGGCGTAACGTGGCCAGCAAAACAATTTAAAAAATAAAAACTGCCTGTACCGGGCGAGCGGATGCTCAATAGTACAGGCGGTTTTCGTTTTTATAGCGGGAAGATAATAAAAAAATAAGTAAGGTAGGGAAAGGAACCCGGACGCAGGCTGTGAGATAAAGTGCCCGGAACACCGAGTGCTGCGGCCAGCCCCAACTTTGTCGGGCCCCACTACGCATCATTCCGGGGGCCTTATCTCACAGCCTGCTGGCGAGTGGCGGGGATAGGAGGATGGGAAGGAGACGAAATATATACAGGGCAATACCGCATAATTCTAAGTGCCGATACGGCGAGCGAGGTGCGGCAGAT
>ERZ894232.2935-NODE-2935-length-10948-cov-5.447902_pt1 | contig 10948 bp, 9 predicted proteins | sample MGYA00380296_ERZ894232 | MGnify/ENA primary metagenome ERZ894232 (study PRJEB32331, sample SAMN06328433) | human gut metagenome | biome: human gut microbiome; feature: stool | host: Homo sapiens | collected 2014-08-14 ... | reverse complement strand
TTGATGCCCAGCGATATCAGTCCGCTCAGCACGCAGCCGATCAATCCGCCGAAGAATCCGATCGCGCCGGCCTCCGCAAGAAACATGACGCGAATGTCACGAACGTAGCAGCCAAGCGCCTTCATAATGCCGATCTCGCGCGTGCGCTCGGTTACGGACATAACCATTGTGTTGGCGATGCCGATGGCCGCAACCAACAGCGAAACCGCGCCGATACCGCCCAGAATCAGCTGAATCGCGCGCGACTGTTCTTCCAACGACTTACGCATGTCTTCATAGGAGGAGGTCTCGTAGCCCAACGCTTTGATCTGTGATTCGACTTCGGGCACGGACTTGAGGTCGGCGGCCTTGACCAGCACCTGATTATAGGCGGTGGCTTTTTTGGCGGCGGCTGGATCGACTTTGGCGGCCAGTTCCTTCAACGCCTGCAAATCCATGACCAGACCGTCGGAGGTGGCATAGCCTTTGTTGTAGTCGCCCGCCACAATGCCGGAAGCCCGCACATCAAAGGTGACGTTTTCCGACTGACCCGCGGTGTTGCCACCCGCACCGCCTGTGCCGCCACCGCCGCCGTACATGTTCATGGTGTACTGGTCGCCCTGATAATTGGTGCCGGTGGTCAGACTGATTTGCGTGGCGAGCGGATCGAAGAACGGATCCTCGTCCTGGTCTTCCTCGCACTGGCCGGTGGTCTGGTCAAACGTGCATGACGAATACTGACCGCCGCGTGTGCTGGTGCGTTGTTCGCCGTTCTTCAGGGTGTCCATGAAACCATAGGCGAACCATTCGCCGGCAAGCACCTGATCCTTTTTGACCGGCTTCTCGCCACCGACGAGCTTGTAGCCCATCTGGTCGAACTGGGTCATGTCGATGCCCATGATCTGCACGTAATCGTAGAGGTAACGGCCGCCCGCGCCGGCTCTGGCCGTCACGTTATAAGGGAAGTTCATCATCGGCGTCACGCCGGATACGCCGCTCATCGCGCGGAAGGATTCCACGGCCTTGTCGTCGAGCTTGGTATCGCCCATCTCGGACGAACCGCCACCGCCCATCGGACCGGCATAACCGTTGGTGTACACGGTGACGATGGACAGATCGCCCATCGATTTGAGCATCTTCTCGTTCTGCTCGTTAATGCCCTGGCCCAAAGAGACCATGAGCACAATCGAGCAGCAGCCGACGATAACGCCCAGCACGGTCAGAATCGTACGGGATTTACGCCGCCATAGGTTTTGTCTGCAAAGCCGCAGTATGTCGCCGAATCGCATGGTCGGGCCTTTCAGGCCTTGTGGGACGGGCCGGCCGGTGAGGCTGGTGAGGCTGGTGCAATAGGAGCGGTGTCTGCCGCAGCACCATCCGTCACGTCGGTATCGGTCTTATCATCCTTGCCTTCGGACCAATCATCCCAGTCCTCATCAATATCGTTCTTCTTGGCCTTCTGCTTGCGCCGGCGACGCACGAGCAGCACAATCACCACAATAATGACCACGGCGATCACGACGATGACCACATACACCAGCACCGGCAATCCCTGATTGGCGCTCTGGTCCATGTTCGGATCGGCCATGTCGGAATCATCCACCGGCTGCATATCGGTTACGGGTATGGCGAGCGGGAATTCCTTGGTTTTGGTCTGCCCGTCGGAATCCTCGTACGTGACTTTGAGCGTGGTCTTCAGCTCGCCTGACGCGTGCGGCGTAAAGGCGTAACCAATCGTGCCGGTGGCGCCGGAAGCCACATTGCCCACGTACTGGGTTTTCATCGTGGCATCGAAACCTTCGCCCTCCATCGTGGCCTCGACGTTGGCGATATCGCCTTTGCCCTTGTTCACATATTCCATCGTGACCGTGTTTTCCTGACCGGCGATCACCTGGTCGGGCACTACGGGATCACTGATTTCGAACCGGTCAGGCTGACTGATCGGCACGGAAATCTTGACATCGGACTGGCTTGAGGAGCGGGCGCTGGCGTCCACATACTCGTATCGGAAGTTCACGGTCACGGGCTGGGCACCGCTTTTCGCGGAGGCGAGCGCCTGCATCGGCACGCTTTGCGTCATGGCGTAACCGCCCCACAGCGCGTCGACGTAGAACGTGTTCGTGCCTCCCGCGATGGCGAAGCTCTCGCCGCCGTCCACGGTGATGACCATGTTCGTCACCGCCACCTGACCCATGTTCTGGAAGGTGAAGTCGAGGTTGAAATCGGCGCCGGCGGCCACGGAATCGCCGCCATAGGTGAAGTTGGTGACGATGATGTTCGGCACCGGGCCGGCGATTGGCGCGGAATCGCCGTCGCTTCCCTGAGACGTACTGTTCGTGCCGCTTGTGCCGTCTGTGCCGTCGACTGCGTACGCCTGGTGCGGAAGGGAGATGACGGCAAGTGCCAGTGACAGCGTGGAGAGCAACGCGACGATGATGGCGATGGTGCGGTGGGAGAGGTGCTTCATCGGTCAACTCCTTGGGTTCTTTGGGCGGACGGCGTGGACGGAACAGTTGGGCGGGAAAGGTCGGTGTTGAGCCGATCGCTGGTGATGCGGCCATCGAGCAAGGTGACGATGCGGTCGGCGTATGAAGCCATCTGCGGATCGTGTGTGACCAGCACGATGGTCTGGTTGAAGTCATGGGCGAATGCACAGATCATCGTCATGACCTCGGTTTTGGTTTTAGAGTCAAGGTTGCCGGTCGGCTCATCGGCGAACACCACCTCGGGCTTGGTCACAAACGCCCGGGCGATGCCGACGCGCTGCTGTTGGCCTCCCGACATCTGGCGCGGGTAATGGCTGAGACGATGGCCGAGCCCGACTCGTTTGAGTACGCCACGCGCCGCACGTTCGCGCTGTTCCTTGGGCACGCCGCGGAACATCAGCGGCATTGCCACGTTTTCGAGCGCGGTCAGATTGGGCAGCAGGTTGTACGACTGGAATACGAAGCCAAGATGCTTCTGGCGGAAGGCCGCCAGCTCACGCTCGTCGAGTTTGCTGACGGGTACGCCGCCGATTCTCACGCCGCCGCGCGTCGGTTTTTCCATGCCGGCCAACTGGTTGAGCAGCGTGGATTTGCCGGAGCCGGATTCGCCGAAAATGCAGCAGATCTGGCCTTGCGGGATACTGAGATTGACACGGTCAAGCGCCACCACCGTCTCATCCTCGACGGGGTATTCCTTGCGTAGGTTTCTTACCTCGATGATTGCTCGTGGCACGGGCCTTCTTCCCTCGTTCGTCGCCATTGGCGGACGCGCGATAGCTGGTTATTATTCAGCACATCTCAAGTCAGAGTATAGCCGTTATGCAGGAGACGCACCCCTTAAGGGTGTTCCCGGATGGTGGTGATGAGCATGTGACTTCTAATCTCAAGGTCGACAGTTCAGGCTCCAGACGGACCCAGACCGGCATAATATTCAAAAGCCCCTGCCCCTCACAAACGATGAGGGACCAAGGGCTTATTACATCGTGACCCCGGACGGGCTCGAACCGTCGACCTTGAGATTAGAAGTCACATGCTCTATCCAGCTGAGCTACGGGGCCAAACTCGTGTAAGTCTAGCCGTAGGGGTGTAAAACACCTCGGCGTAACGTCGGCTTGCACCGGTACCATCGGCGATATGGGGACAACGGAGAGCAACGTAGATCACGCCGCATCGGGCCAGACCGTCGCAGGCGATAGCGGTGAGCTCACTTTCACATACGCACAGGGTCGTTTTGCCAGTGAAGGCAAGGATTGGGAAAGCCCGGTTGTGACCAACATGGCTGCATCCGTCTCTGCCGATGCCGGTAATGTCCCCGCCGGCAGCATCACCAACACCGGCACCAACAACACCTTCACCAGCACCACCGAATCGTCGCTTGCCACCCTGCTGTCCAACCAATGCCCGTTCGTTATCAAGGCCACCATTTTCGAGGGCAATGGCAAAAACGCCATTCGCGAACGTCACACATTCACCGGCTCGGTGCTGCGCCAGCTCGACCAAGCCAGCGCCCTGCTGAACGGCATCAACGAATCCGGCCAATACCCGGCCATAGCCCTGCGCGAAGCATTGGTCAACGCACTGGAACATCGCGATTACACGTACTCCGGCCCCACACTGATCAATATCTTCGATTCCCGCTTGGAAATCGTGTCGCTCGGCGGCCTGACCGATGGTTTGGAAATCAACGATCTACTCAACGGCGTATGCCAGCCACGCACCCCGCGTTTGGCTGAATTGTTCGCCGATTTGGGCCTCTGCGAGAACTGCGGTACCGGCATTCAACGCATTATGGACGCCTACGCGCAGAGCGCGGTCAGTCCGCAACTGCGCGTGGGCCCCACTTCGGTGGCAATGGTACTGCCTATCCCTGTATCGGCCGAGGCCGCGTCCTCGCATCGGACCGATGCCGATGCTTCCGCCGCGCCCAGCACCACTGACGAAGCACAGCATGCCAAAATGTACTCATTCCCCACGATTCAGCGCATGACGGATAACGCCGCAGATGCTTTGGCCGGCGCACGCATCATCGGCTGCGCGCCACTGCAGACGCTGATTCTCGGCAGTGGATTCGGCGAACGCCCGGACGGTGACGATCAGGCCAGTACCCGCCCGCTTGATACGGCAACGCTGGAACCGTCGCCTCAAACGTTGGAACAGTTCACGCTCAATTTCCTCGCGTTCCGCGGTGTGAAGCTCAGCCGTAAAACCATGCAGAAAGCGCTTGGCCTGAACAAGGATCAGATGACGCAGCTCTTGGACCAGCTGGAGTTGAGCGGCAAGATCGAACGTCATACGCACGCCAAGTCCACTACGTATTCGCTGGCACATGCCTCAGGACGGTAGCGACCAGGGCGACAACGACCAAATCGTCAACAACCCAAGCAGCAACGACCAGAGCAATACGGCCCAAGGCGCGATAAAGCAGCAGCTCAGTTCTCGAATACGCGGTCGCGAATCATGCGACCGGATTCGTCGAGCGCGGTGGAGAACCGGCCATAGTCGGACAGAATCACGCCCATGTACAGCATGTCCACGAGCGCGGTATCGGCCACGCGCGAGAAAATCGCATTGCCATAGATCGTGTGCGAATCACGACCCGTCAGCAACGTCACGTCGGCCCAGCTGGCCAGCGGCGCGCCGATGGCATTGGTTATGGCGATGGTTTTCGCGCCATGCGACTTCGCCAATCGCAACGCTTTGACCGTATCCGCCGAACTGCCCGAATGGGAGAAGGCGACGGCCACAGCGCCGTGGGGCAGGTGCCCGGCACCGATCTGCTGCAGGTAAGCGTCGGTATTGAGACGGCATGTCAGTCCCAGGTAGCCGAGCTTGGTGAACAGATCCATCGCCGGTGTCAACGAATTCTCCACGCCGAAAATGTCGATGAACTCCGATTCGGCGAGTAGGGCGACCGCCTTGCGATAGGCCTTGGGGCCCAACGCACTGTGCAGCTCGTCGATCAGCGCCTTCGCGCCATCGGCCGCTTTACCGGGAATCTCATCTTCGCCATCCCACGGATTCAGATCGAATCCGGCCAGCGGATTGAAGGTCACTTTGTGTTCGGCGGCCGGGTTGCGCAACACGTACCGCAGTTCACGGTAACCGCCGAAGCCGAGCTTGCGGGCGAACCGAATCACCGTCGGCTGGCTGACGTGGGCGATGTCGGCCATCTGACCGACGGTCAGGTCGGCCGCCTCCTCGATATGATTCCGAATATACTGGGCTACGGCGCGCTCCGCCGGACGCAGCGACGGATACACGTGGTCGATGCGCTCACGTATTCCCACCGAGGATTGCACAGCCGCGCTCCTAGTCGTCCGTATTTTCCATTCCTGTTTCGAGGTTACCGGCTGTATACCGGCGAACAGTCGACTTGGATTGACCGCAACATGAACGGTGAGCGAACTCTTCCGTTTACCTTTCCGCTCCATTCCCTCTACAATCGAAACCATGGTGCGGATTAGCGTGGGAAGCCCCACCCATCACACAAGCGGGCGACTGTACGGCGTGTTCTTCGAGGACATCAACCATGGTGCGGATGGCGGGCTGAACGCCAACATGGTGAACAACTACAGTTTTGACGGCGTTTATCTCGACCATCACACGTGGCGTATGGCCGGTGCCGAACGGTGGCGTACGCAGGCTGATTCCCTGCGTTTCTGGGATTTCATCAACTGTTCCGCCGCCGGCCTTGGCAGTGAGATACGCGGGATTCACGGCCAGCGGGTGACCACCGACTGCCCCGCCCCGCCAATTCACGCACATAGCCGATACGCTCGCATCACGTCCGATGTTCCTTCCGAAACCGGCCCTGCATATCTGGAAAACCTCGGCTATAACGGAGGCGGCGACAACGGGGGCGAGCCCGCGTTCTCCATCGTCGCCGACCACACCTATTCCGTCAGTCTCGCGGTACGTCCGGTTCATGGGCGGGCCGAGCTGTCCGTCGGCGTGGTCGATAGGTACGGCCTGCCGCTCACCAGTATCACTCGATTGTCGTATATCGTGGACTCCGATCCGCTTGACGATACGGAAGAGACCGGTCTGAGGCAGGACGATGGGGCCGATGCGCAGGATTCCGGCGTTTCGATCAGTCCGGATTCGTCGGATGGTGCCATCGTCATCGGCCGTGACGGCTGGTACCGGTTCAACGCCGACGTAACCGGACTGAACACCGATTACGGCAAGCTGCGTATCACCATTGACGCCGGCGAACGCACCACGTTCGATCTGGATCTGGTGCAGTTCATGGATGCGGACTATTGGGGCGCGGGCGACCCGAAATGGCGTTACGGCAAGCTGCGCCGCGATTTGGTGGAGACCATTCAGGCGTTGCATCCAGCGTTTCTGCGATTCCCCGGCGGCTGCATCGTCGAAGGTGTGACGCCCGGCAATGAGTATCGCTGGAAGGATACCGTCGGCTCTCTGGCCGCGCGACGCCAACAGTATTCGATGTGGTCGTTCAAGATGCCGGATGGTTCCAGCTATTCGCAGAGCTATCAGATCGGTTTCTACGAATATTTCTGCCTGTGCGAGGACCTCAAGGCCAAGCCGCTGCCTACTCTGTTCGCCGGCATCGCATGCCAGTCGCCCGGCCGAGATCCGCGCCACATGGATATCAATTCGGCCACCTTCCGCAACAATGTGATTCAGGACTACCTGGACCTCATCGAATTCGCGAATGGCGATCCGGAGTCCAGCTCGTGGGCCGCGGTCCGGCGTGATATGGGCCATCCTGAGCCGTTCGGCTTGGACATGATCGGCGTGGGCAACGAAAACTTCGGGGCTGACTACGTGGCCAAGTTTGACATGATCAGCGAGGCCATTCATGAACGATACCCGGATATGCTGTGTGTGATGAGCGCCGGACTGTTCCCCTTCCAGCCGGCGATGAAGCGCAGCTGGGACCATGCGCGAGCGTTGGCCGCAACCGATTCCGGGGCACATGATTCCGCCACCGGTGACGCGATTATCGTCGACGAGCATTCCTACCACTCCCCCGAATGGTTTGCATCCCAGGCGTCACGATTCGACGCTTACCCGCGTTGTGGCGCCGGCGTCTATTTCGGCGAATATTCAGCCAACGGCTATTTTGCCGGCCAACCACAGACCGAACAAGGCGCGAACACGTGGAAGTCGGCACTCGGCGAGGCCGCGTTCCTGACCGGCTGCGAGCGCAATTCCGACGTGGTGCGCATGACCTCCTATGCGCCGCTGCTCGCGCATATTCCGGCTAAGGGGTGGGCGCAGAATCTTATCGAATTCAATCCGGCGCATGTGAACCCCACGGTGAATTATGAGGTGGAGCGGCTGTTTTCCACGCATCTGGGCGACACGACGTATGCCGTGTCCATCGAGCAGACCGCGTCACGCCCCGCCAAACATCTGTATGTCAGCGCCACCGGGCATGACAGGGATGACGCCTGCCGTTACATCAAAATCGTCAATATCTCCGATTCCCCGGTGGATGTGACGTTGGAAATCGCGCGCGGACTGGCCGGGCTGGGCGCCTCGCCATCGCGACCGGTGCGTTTGGAGGTGACGACGTTAAGCGCCAATCCGACGGCGAAGACCACTATCGGATACCGCGGCGAGGCTTCGGGGGCGATTGTGCCGGAACGTCGGGCTTACACATTGCCGTCGCCGTCTTCATTGCTGGCGATGAAGATCAAGCCGTACAGCGTCACGCTGGTGGTTTCGCGCTGATTGGCATCGGCCATTAGGCCGATGCCTTTGCCGTTAGAATCACCCTCAAGGATGAGGGGGAATCGTGCAGATTCAGGGAATAATAGGGGCTATCCCCCATAGCGAATACAAGCGCAGGAGGGCAGGATGGAATCCACGGCGGCCAGAAGACCGCCGGCCAACGATGAAGGAGTGTGCGGTATGTTTATCAATCTGTTCCGCAGGCAGCGTCCTGCGCTCGCCCGGCTGGCCCGCAACTCCAACGCCTATCGTCAGCCGATGGTTGCGTCCGTATCATCGTCCGCAGTCGGCGTATCCAGCATCACCTCTGAATCCAACACAGCCACCGCAGCCGGCGTATCCACGCTGGATGCCACCATCGGCCGCATCCACGACATCCCGCAGTCGGCCATGAGCCGACTGACCGGCTCCCCCACCGTATACGCGCGGTAGACCGGCCCAACCCACAACGGCGGCTCAGAGACTCGGCTCGATGATCCAGCTCAAGGTCAGCAATACGGCCAAAAACAGAACGTTGACGGCGGAGTAGACGGCCAGATACCGGCCTTTCTTGTGCGGGTATTGGCGCACGACGTTCTTGTAAGAAATAAGCGAGGCCATCGAGGCGATGAGCGTACCCATGCCGCCCAAATTGGTGCCAATGATCAGATCGCGCCATTGGTCGCAGAAGCCGGAAAGCAGAATCGTGGTGGGCACATTGCTGATGACCTGGCTGGAGCCGACCGCCACCTCCAGCGGATGGCCGCCGACCAGCGAGCGCGCCAGTTCGTAGAATTCGGGCACGCGCTTCATGTTGCCGATGAAGATGAAGAACATGCAGAAGGTGAGCGGCAGTCCCCAATCCACGTATTTGAATACGCGCCGATCGGTGAACAGGAACACGACGACCACGATCACGCACATCACCCACAGGGGAATCACGTCGGAGACGGCCAGTAGGCAGACGATGAACAGCAGCGAGGAGACGATGGTGCGCCAGCCGCCATAACCGGCGCCGTAGCCGGTGATACGAATCTCGTCGGGCTGGGGTTTGTTGCGCGCGGGAGCCAGCACGCCGGTTTCGAGGTCGCCCAGGTCGCCGACCGGTTTGCCGCCAAACACCACGGAAATCACGATGACCAGCAACACGGCCGCCGTGCCGGAATACGGTGCCATGATGCCGAGGAATTCCATGGTCGGCATGCCGGTCAGGGCTTTGAGATACAGGTTGTGCGCGTTGCCGATCGGGGTGAGCATACTGCCCACGTTCGCGCCAATGGTCATCAGCGTGACCACGAGGATGGTCTTATCCTCTTGCCCAGCCATGATGAGCACGGCCACCGCGAACGGCACAAACGTGACCAGCGCAACGTCATTGGTGATGAACATCGCGGAAAAGAACGTCAAAGCGACAAGCGTAATGACCAGTCCGCGCATGGTGCTGACCTTCTCCAGCAATCGCGAACCGATGATGCGGAACACGCCGATACGCTGGAATCCGCACACCACAATCATCAGGCAGATGAGCTGGCTGATGGTGCTGGCGTGAATGTAGCTTTTGTAATCGGCGTCCGGCGGCACAATGAAACACGAAATCAGGGCGAGTATTGCGGCGACGATGAGAATCGTCTCATTTTTGGCTACATTGATCAGCCAGCGTCGCATCCATTCCTCCGTGAATAACCCAATATCGCAACCATTCTATTTTACGCGCAGACCAGCATAAGGTACGTAGTCGCGTTGCGCTGGCGGACATGAGTTTTTGGACCGGTGCCGCACATCAGCCGCGCTCGTTTTTTTATTTGGACAAGGAAACATTGAGTTTGCATGTCTTCCATACAATGAACTGCCGCGCAATGCTGTGCCCGTATATACGGCTGCATCATTGTGTGGCAGGCCAGACACGAATACCGTACGTGGCTGGCTCATACCAATGGAACATAGTTTCATTCGAGGAAGAGGAGCGATGAAGTTGCGTATTACCCCAGTATTCCCGGTCAAACGTTTCGCCGCCGTGTCTGCACAGAACGTGAAGAACGTGCAGTTCGATTACACGAACATGCCCACGTACAACACGATCACCAAGTAGCGCGCACTGCCGCACTGATCGGCGGCACTTGCCGCATACATGAATGGCCGGTGTGCTGCGGATTCCTTACCAAGAATCCGCAGCACACCGGCCATTATGATATATGCCGCAATACAGGGGGCAATCAGCCCTGCACCTTACCTCCTTGCGCGCTACGGTATCCGAAGTTCATCATCTCGCTGTTGTAGGCGACCACGCCACGGCCGACCGCCGGCAGAACGATCATGCCGCCATCGCCATGATGCGCGGCGACTTCGTCCAAAGTGGCCGTCGCGGCATCCTCGACGTTCTCGCCGGAGAAACGCACACGATCCGACACCTGATGGGCGGCGACCACCTTGATGAACGCCTCGCCGATGCCGGTGCAGGACACCGCCACCGTGGACTGGTTGGCGAACGTGCCGCAACCAGGCAGCGGCGAATCACCCACACGACCGTGCATCTGGTTGGTGATGCCGCCAGTGGACGTGCCAGCGGCGATATTGCCCTCGGCATCGCGCGCCACGGCACCGATGGTGCCATGCTTCTCCCACTCATCGCCACCGGACTGAGCCTCGGCCAAGGACTGACGACGCTGTTCGGTGATGAAGTACTCGTTGCTTTCGGTCGCGACGCCCCAATCGGCGATCTCGGCATCGGTCGGGTCCGCGAACAGCACATGCTTGGTCTGCTCTTTGACGGCACGCGCCGCATCGATCGGGTTCTTCAC
>ERZ894232.2928-NODE-2928-length-10964-cov-10.481437_pt1 | contig 10964 bp, 8 predicted proteins | sample MGYA00380296_ERZ894232 | MGnify/ENA primary metagenome ERZ894232 (study PRJEB32331, sample SAMN06328433) | human gut metagenome | biome: human gut microbiome; feature: stool | host: Homo sapiens | collected 2014-08-14 ... | reverse complement strand
ACCTCGCTCGCCGTATCGGCACTTAGAATTATGCGGTATTGCCCTATTTCTACAATCGCAGCCGGATTCCGCGTTAAAAAGCCTTGGAATCCACAAAGGATTCCTGCGGCCTTTTGCCTTGAATCCGGCATGCGCTTGCGAAATAGTCGTCATTTTCTTTGTTTTCAGATACACCCCCTACATTTGCATTTTAGGAGTGGGAACACATGGAACGAGTTGAAATTGCATCGCTCTATAAGGCTACCCCGGCGGATGGCAGCAAAGTTACTGTCTGCGGCTGGGCAAAAACCGTGCGCGATTCTAAAAAGATCGGTTTTATCTCTCTGGCAGACGGCAGCTGCTATAAGCCCGTGCAGATCGTTTTCCAGGCGGACAAGCTGGAAAACTATGCCGAGGTTGCAAAATCCGGCCTGTACACCAGCTTTGAAGTGACCGGCACCCTGGTGCTGACCCCCAACGCTAAGCAGCCGTTTGAGATCAACGCCGATACCGTTACGGTGCTGGGCACCTGCGGCAGCGATTACCCGCTGCAGAAAAACAAGATGGGCATGGATTACCTGCGCACCCTGACCCACCTGCGCCCCCGCACCAACACCTTTAACGCTGCGTTCCGTGTGCGCGGCCAGGCCGCTTATGCCCTGCATGAGTTCTTCCACAAGAACGGCTTTACCTATGTACACACCCCCATCTTTACCGGTTCTGACTGCGAAGGCGCAGGCGAGATGTTCCAGGTTACTACCCTGGACCTGAACGATGTGCCCAAGACCGAGGACGGCAAGGTGGATTACAGCAAGGACTTCTTCAAGCGCCCGGTCAACCTGACGGTTTCCGGCCAGCTGGAAGCCGAGGCCATGGCAATGGCCCTGGGCAAAGTTTACACCTTTGGCCCCACCTTCCGCGCAGAGAAGAGCTATGATACCCGCCATGCCGCAGAGTTCTGGATGATTGAGCCGGAAATGGCATTTGCTGACCTGAATACCTACATGGACACCGCGGAGGCCATGACCAAGTATGTCATCCGCTACCTGCTGGATAACTGCCCGGACGAGCTGGCATTCTTCAACCAGTTCTTTGATAAGGGCCTGATCGAGCGTCTGGAGCTGGTTGCCAACAGCGATTTTGCCCGCGTGAGCTACACCGATGCCATCGAACTGCTGAAAAAGAACGATGACAACTTCCAGTATAAAGTAAGCTGGGGCATTGACCTGCAGACCGAGCACGAGCGCTACCTGACCGAGCAGGTGTTCAAAAAGCCTGTGTTTGTTACCGATTACCCCAAAGAGATCAAGGCATTCTATATGCGCATGAACGAGGACGGCAAGACGGTTGCCGCCGCCGATATGCTGGTGCCCGGCATTGGCGAGCTGATCGGCGGTTCCCAGCGTGAGGAGCGCCTGGATGTGCTGCTGGCCCGCCTGGATGAACTGGGCCTGAAGCGCGAAGATTATGACTGGTACCTGGACCTGCGCCGTTTTGGCAGCGTAAAGCATGCCGGTTACGGCCTGGGCTTTGAGCGCCTGCTGATGTATGTCACCGGCATCCCCAACATCCGTGACGTCATTGCCTTCCCGCGCACCTGCGGCGGTTTTTAATGGGGGCGGTCAGCGAACCGCTGATCCAATGGTTTGAACTGAATCGAAGGCTCCTGCCTTTCCGGCAGGAGCCTTCGGCATATCATATCTGGGTCAGCGAGATCATGCTCCAACAGACCCGCGTCTCGGCGGCGCTGCCCTATTACGAGCGTTTTGTGGCCGAACTGCCGGACCCCGCCGCCCTTGCCGCCTGCGACCCGGACAAGCTGCGCAAGCTGTGGCAGGGGTTGGGGTATTACAGCCGGGTGGCCAGCATGCAAAAGGCGGCGCAGATCGTCTGCCGGCAGTACGGCGGCCAGCTTCCCGCAGATTATGCCGCCCTGCGCGCTCTGCCCGGCATTGGGGATTACACGGCTGGGGCTATTGCCTCCATTGCATTTGGCATCCCAGCCCCGGCGGTGGACGGCAACGTGCTGCGGGTATTTGCCCGGCTGGATAATAGCTCTGCCGATATTACCAAACCTGCCGCCAAGCGCGAGTTCACAGCCCGTGTGCTGGAAGAAATGCCCAAGGAACGCCCCGGCCCTTATAACGAGGCGCTGATGGAACTGGGGGCGCTGGTCTGCCTGCCCAACGGTGCGCCAAAGTGCGAGGTCTGCCCGCTGGCTGCTCAGTGCAAGGGCCGCGCTGCAGGCCGGGCCGAACAGCTGCCGGTCAAAACGGCTAAGCCGGAAAAAACGCTGGTGCCGGTCACGGCCGCGTTGATCACCGGGCCGCAGGGCGTGCTTTTGCAGCGCCGCCCGTCCAAAGGGCTGCTGGCCGGGCTGTGGCAGCCCCTTGCCTTTGAGGGTACCGCCATGACCCAACCGGAACTGGACGCCGCGTTGCGCGCCATTGGCCTTTGTGTGCAGTGGCAGGCCCCACTGCAAAGCACCCGCCATGTGTTCACCCATCGCATCTGGCAGATCAGCGGGTTTTGCGGCACAGCCGCAGGCCCGGCGCCGGAGGGCTGCGTCTGGGCCAGCCGCGCGGAGCTGAACGGGGAATACGCGGTACCAAGCGCATTTGCGGGCATTATGCGCCAGTGGCAGCCGGAATAAAAAGCAAGCAGAGTGGCATGGCTTTTGGCAGGTGAAGAAATTTTCCGGAGACCATGCTGCGGAGAATGGCGCGGTATCACCTTGATACCTGAGGCAACACCGCACAATTCCCGCCTTGCGGCTTAAGCACCGCTCCGGCAGCTGCGGCACGGCATCTGCCGCACCTCGCTCGCCGTATCGGCACTTAGAATTATGCGGTATTGCCCTGAACCTTTTTGTGTGAAAAATTTACAAGGGAAAGATTGTATTCACCCGGTTAATCGGGTATAATATTTTACAGACCCATCCCTTTTAGAATACGCGGAGGAAAAGTATTATGATGAAGAAATCCACTTTTGGTGCCATTCTGGCGTTTTTGTTTGCTGCTGCCGGTGCCCTGACTGCCGCTGCGCTCTACCTGCGCCGCCGCGAAAAGGAACTGGACGAATACGAGCGCCTGCTGTACAGCGATGACGGCGACGATTATGACGATGACGACGAATATCTGCCCATCGACAATGAACCGACAGAAGCCGCCGAAGAAAAGGCTGCTGACGATGCTGAATAAGCCGGAACAGCCAGCAGAAAAGTGAAAATGGCCGGGCTTCGGCCCGGCTGTTCGTGTTTCTTGCAATCAGTAGTGATACTTATTAAATGATAAAAAGGGCTCAGATAAAGCATAAGGCGCTGCTGAAAATAAGAAAAATGACGGTAGTGACTATAAAATCAGACTGAATTTCGATTTTTCTGCTGTGCCAAGGAAAGGGAACGCCATGAAAAAGCTCTTGCTGTGGCTGGTTATGGTGGTGGTTATGCTGGCGGTGCTGCTGGGCGGTGCCGGGTACGCCATGTACGCTATGACGGGCGATGACAAACTTCCCACGCAGCACCCCACTTTGGGCGATACGGAACTGGAACCGATCGGCTATGACTGGAGTGTGCCGGTGCTGGGCAATGTGCTGAACCGCACGTTTGAACAGCCCAGCACCCTGACGGTGCAAAAGCTGGGCGAAATGACGGAAGCTGCCCCGGAGCTGGTTTTGCCGGACTGGGCGCAGCGCACGACCCTTACGCTGAAAGATTCGGCCGGCAGCGTTGTGGTGCAAGGGGATGCCGCTGCCTTTGCGATGTATGCTTACCCCAAAAATGGCAGCTATGAGCTGACCCTGACCGCTTACCGCAACACAGCGGACCCCGGCGATGCCACCGGCTGGTACCGGTACTGTGCATCTTATACCATGAACATCCAGCCCAAGGCAGTGCTCAGCAGTGAGCGCGTCAGCCAGGGCGGCGTGGCGGCACTGGTCATTACCGGCATTCTGGATGGCAGCGAGCCGACCGTGGAAACCGACCTGGGGGATGTATGGTTCCGCCCGGTGACCGGTGGGTATATGGGCTATATCCCGGTAACCTATAATGCCGAGGGCGGCCCCCATACCCTGATCGTGACCTGCGGCAGCCTGACCCAGGAGCTGACCCTGAGCGTGATGCAGAGCGAGGCCAAAACCGTGGATGTGGCCGCAGAGGCAGACATACCGGGCGCAGCAACGGAATACAAAAATGCGATCTGGCCCCTTTACACACAGGGCAGCAGCGAAAAGCTGTGGCAGGGCAATTTTGCCTCGCCGGTGCCCAGTGCGATTCTGGCGGATTACGGCGCGCGGCTGCGCACTGATGGGACCATTACCGGCCGGGCAACTGGCATCAATTATAACGCCGCAGCGGGTACCGCCGTTACGGCACCGCAGGCGGGTACTGTGGTGTACGCCGGAACGCTGGCGCTGACCGGCGGCACTGTGGTGATTGACCATGGCTGCGGGGTTAAGAGCTATCTGTTTGGGCTGGATGCCGTAAAGGTGCAGCGTGGGCAGAGCCTTGCCCGCGGCGAAGAACTGGGCGCCACCAGTGAGGAGCATACCCTGATCTGGGAGCTGCGCATTGGCAGCAAGTCCGTTGACCCTGCTGCCGCACTGACGGGCAGCAGCGGCCTTTTGTACCGCGAAACAATGTAACAAAATAGAGTTAGAGCAACGATAAATCGCAAATGTTGGTGGAGAAAGCGATGGACGAAGAGAAGGTAACACAGACTGCGATGGAGCCGGCGCAGCAGCCAAAGCCCAAAGCCAGGGGCGGACAGCGCACGCAGGGCAAAACCGCTCCAGGCACGGGGCAGGGCAGGATGGCCAAACCCCATGCCAGCAATAGCAATACTGCGCACCGCAAAACGGGCACGCAAAAACAAAAAAGCGAACCCCAAAATACAAAATCCCCGCAAGAACCAAAAACGCGGGCGGAGCAAGCCGAGCAGACCGAAGCTGCCGCCCCGGAACAGGTGGCAGCCAAGCCCAAAGCGCCGCGCAGCGGGCAGGCAGGCGGCAAACGCCGCCGCAAAAAGGCTACCCCCAAGCCGGAAGCAAAACCGCAGCAATATGTTGAGCCCCGGCCGGAAACCCCGGAAGCGCCGGAAAAACCGCAAACGCCGGAACCTGCCGCTGTGGCCGAACCGGCTGAAGCAGCTGCCGCGCCGGAAATGCCGGAAAAGGCGGTGCAGGAACCCAAAGCCGCGCAGCTGCCCCAGGCCACGGAGCCGCCGGAGCCGGAGGATGACGAACCGGAACTGACCCCGGAACAGCGCGCTGCAGCAGAGCGGCGCAAGGCGGAGATTACCCGAACGGTCCAGGTTTCGATTGAACAGATCGAGGATGCCGAAGCAGAACAGGCGGAGAAAGAGGCAGATACGCCGGAATCGACTGGCAGCAAAGTGGGCCGCGCCGTGCGGCTGCTGATCGGCTGGCTGCTGCTGGTGGTGCTGCTGGCGGGTATGATCGCCGCAGGCGGCATATACTGGCTGTACAAAAAAGCCACGCCGGATATGATTCCTGCCGTTACGGTAACAGTGGCGGGCCAGCAGCTGGACCCCGTGGCGTACCATTGGCAGGTGCCGGTGGCAGGCAACCACCTTAAGCGTACCTATGCCGAGACACTTTCCAGCACTCCCACAGCGCTGGAATCTGATTTTGGCGGCGGCACCATGACGCTGCGGGTGACCCCGGCGGACTGCAGCGCCGAAGTGACCGTTAAAGACGAGAACAAGCAGGAAGTGTTCAGCGGCAGTGCCCAGGAATTTGCCGCCTACCGCTTTACCACGCCCGGCAGCTACACCGCCAAGCTGGTGGTCAGCAGCGGCGAGGGTTACCAGAGCGAACCGACAGTTTCGGGCCACCAGACCTATGAGTTCACATTTGATGTAACGATTAAGGCTACCGTGCGGCTGAATACCCAGGCTGTTACGCCGGGTGGCGTTGTGGCCGTAAAGGTAACGGGCCAGCAGACGGATACCAAGCCAAGCCTGACGGCAGAACTGCCGGATACCGGCTTCCGTGCCAGCGCGACCGGCGATGGCTGGGTGGCTTACCTGGCGGTCCCGCTGGAAACCGAGCCTGGCAGCTATACCATCAAGGTCACCGTGGACGGCGAGGTGCAGGAGCTTACCCTGAACGTGAGCAAGAGCGCCGCATCTTTTCGGGATTATACTTCCAGGTCCAGGCTGGTCACACCGTATGTCGGCGCGGATGATACCCCGCAGGAGGTGCTGGACCTGCTGGATACGGCATCGGATACCATCTACTGGGCGGACACTGGGTTTGCTTCGCCGTTCAGCGATAAGGTGGAGGTCACCCTGCCGTATGGCCTGACCGAATATGTCAACCGTACCCAGACCGAGCGCAAGAACAACACCGGTACCGGCCGCACCAGCATCAATGTGGTGCTTTCCGGCAGGTGCGACCTGATTGCCCCGGCGGGCGGCAAGGTACTGCTGGCGGAAAAATTGCCCAATGTGGGCAATACGCTGGTGATCGAGCACGGCGCGGGCGTAAAGACTATTTACTATGGCCTGCGCAGGCTGACGGTAGAAAAAGGTGCAATCGTGGCCCAGGGCGATGCCCTTGGCACCACCGACAAAGCTACCGTGGTGGAAGTGCGCGTGGGCAAAACCCCCGTGGAGCCGCTGCGTATCCTGCGCGGTCAGTGCGATGCCCTGCGCAGCTATTAAAACGGAGCATAAATAGAAAAATTCCCCTGTCTGTATTCTTTGTGATGCAGGCGGGGGAACTTTTTTGCGGCAGGCGTTTTTGATGTTCTGACGGAACCATGCCGCCCACCCCGGCATAACATGGAACAAACGGCCAGATACAACACCGGGGGGAAGCATTATGGCGGCAGCATGTAATTTGACTTTTTGTGTGGTTGGGCGGGATGCCCGCCAACTGGCGGCAGCGCGGGCGCTGCAGAACAGCGGCTATACCGTGCTGGGGGCAGAGGGGGCCGGGCAGGCGGATTACATCCTGCTGCCTATGCCGATGGATGCCGAGGCGGCGGACCTTGCCCGCATCCTGCGCGCCGCCCGCCCCGGTACGCTGGCCCTTGGCGGGCGCATCAGCGAACCGGTGCGAAAAGCGGCGCAGGCCGCCGGGGTGGAGTTGGTGGATTACTTTTTGCGGCCGGAGCTGGCCTGCCTGAACGCAGTACCCACTGCGGAAGGGTGCCTGGCCCTGCTGATGCAGCTGCGCCAGCGCACGATATGGGAAAGTGAGTTCCTCGTGTTGGGGTATGGGCGCATTGGGCGGGCGGTGGCCCGGCGGCTGCAGGCATTGGGCGGGCAGGTGACCATTGCCGCCCGCGCGCCGGAACAGCGGGCCGCAGCGCGCTGCGCGGGGCTGCATGCCGCACCGCTGACCGCGTTGGAACAGCTTCTGCCGCACTTTGATGCGGTCATCAATACCATACCGGCCCCGGTGCTGGGGGCGGCCCAGCTGCGCTGCCTGCCCAGGGGGGCGCTGATCCTGGACCTTGCCAGCCGCCCCGGCGGAACGGATTTTGCTGCCGCGCGGGAACTGGGCCTGCGTGCGGAACATGCCTTGAGCCTGCCCGCCCGCTGTGCGCCCGAAACCGCCGGTGCGCTGGTGGCGCATACCGTGGAAGTGATTTTACAGGAGCGTGCCGCCACGGCCCGCAGCGAAAGGGGAGTGAGCTGATGAATTCCAGCCTGGAACCGCCGCGCACGGTGGTGTTTGCCCTGTGCGGCAGCTTTTGCACATTTGAAACGGTTCTGCCGCAAATCATCCGCCTGCGCGCCTGCGGGTGGGAAGTACTGCCGATGCTGAGCTATGCGGCGTCGGCGCTGGATACCCGCTTTGGCCGCGCGGCAGATTGGAAGCAGCGCCTGGAGGAAGCCACCGGCCACCGCCCGCTGGAGGATCTGCGGGAAGCGGAACCTCTTGGCCCCAAGCATATGGCACAGGCACTTGTCATTGCTCCCTGTACCGGCACAACGATGGCGCTGCTGGCGGCGGGCATCAGCGCAACACCGGTCACGCTGGCGGCCAAAAGCATGCTGCGCGGCGGCAGGCCGGTGGTGATCGGGGTATCTACCAACGATGGGCTTTCCGGCAGCGTGGGAGCGCTGGCGGCGCTGTTGCAGCGCAAAAATTATTATTTCATTCCCTTTGGCCAGGACGACAGCTACAAAAAGCCCTGCAGCCTGAAAGCGGATTTTACCCAGCTGCCGGATACGCTGGAAGCCGCTCTGCGCGGGGTGCAGCTACAGCCGATTTTGCTGTAAAACCCGTGGAACAGAGCTGTTTTGTGCGGGTGCGGCATATGATAGAAAAGGGCGCTTTGGTGTGGGAACAAAGAGGGGCGGTGCGGCAATGGAATATATCGAAGTAACAGGCGGGAACCCGCTGCGGGGGAGCATCCGCCCGGCAGCGGCCAAAAACAGTGTGCTGCCCCTTTTGGCGGCAACGCTGCTGTGTGCGCAGCCCTGCACCCTGCGCCGGGTGCCCCTGCTGCGGGATGTGCAGACCAGTTTGGATCTGCTGCGGGCTGTGGGCAGTGGGGCGGCCTGGGCCGGGCAGGACCTTGTCACCCAGCCAGCCCGGCAGATCAGCGGGCGGGTGCCCACGGCGTTGGCGGGAGCTATGCGGGGATCGGTGTTTTACCTGGCACCGCTGTTGACCCGCGCGGGCTGGGCAGAGCTGCCGCTGCCCGGCGGGTGCAGACTGGGGCCGCGGCCCATTGATATCCACCTGGCCGGGCTGACGGCCATGGGGGCACAGGCGTGCGCGGCGGCAGAGTGCGTGGTGCTGCGCCGACACGGCGTTTTGCGTGGTACGGATTTTGCTCTGCGCCTGCCCAGCGTGGGAGCAACCCTGACCCTGATGCTGGCGGCTTGCTGTGCGGCGGGCGTTACCACCCTGCGCGGTGCGGCGTGCGAGCCGGAAATTGCGGATACCGCCGCTTTTTTGAACGCCTGCGGGGCAAAGATCACAGGGGCGGGTACGCCGGTGGTCTGCATCCGAGGTACCGGCGGCGAGCTGTTGGACGGCTGTGTGCATACCGTGTTGCCGGACCGCATTGCCGCAGCGACTTATGCGGTAGCCGCCGCCATTGCAGGCGGGCGGGTGACGGTAACGCAGTGCAGTCCGGTGTGGCTGGCGGCGTTTCTGGACTTTTTGCAGGGCAGCGGCTGCGAGGTTGCCCGCGGGGAAAATGAGTTTAGCATCACGCGGGATCAGGATACAAAGCTGCGCGGCGGTCAGGAACTTGTAGCGGCTGCTTACCCTGGCCTTGCCACAGATACTGCCCCGCTGGCTGCAGCGGTGCTGCTGGGGGCGGAGGGAGCATCCCGCATTTATGACGGCCTGTTCCAAAACCGCTTTGCCTGTGCGCAGGGCTTTGCCGCCCTGGGGGCTGATGCCCGCAGCGAGGGACGGCTGCTGTACCTTGGCGGCAGCGCAAAACTGCATGGTGCCACTGTGACTGCACCAGACCTGCGGGGCGGGGCAGCACTGGTGCTGGCGGGCCTTGGTGTGGGGGACGGGAGCTGCGTGCGGGTGCTGGATGCCGGACATATCCGGCGCGGCTATGCCGACCTGGCGGGGGATCTGCGCCGCCTGGGGGCCAACTGCCGGGCAGGCCGCACCGGGACAGAAGCTGGCAGACAGACGAAAAAAATGTAAAAATATTGTCATAATTCACCAAAGCTCCGCAAAACCTGCGGGGCTTTTTGTGATACCCACAAATGTGAACATCTATTTTTTGGCTTTTTAGCGTGTGGGTATTGAAATTATTTGCAAAATTTGTTATTCTTATAAACAGTTATATGCGATATCTTAGGAAGAGCTGGCTGCACCGCAACGCGCGTAAGCAAAGTTTGGGGTGTGGGGCGGCGCTTCCTTTATGGGGGTCAGTGTGTCCGCTGGCGGAAATCCGGCCCTGTTGCATTTGCAATTTTATATTCTTTAGGGGGATACACTTATGGCGTTCGTTCTCGATGAAGAGATGCAGAATGTAACCAACATTAAGGTTATCGGTGTTGGCGGCGGCGGCGGCAATGCTGTGAACCGCATGGTTGAAGCTGGCCTGAATGGCGTTGAATTTGTAGCAATGAATACCGACCAGCAGGCACTGGTCAACTCCAAGGCTACCCAGAAGGTTCAGCTTGGCGCAAAGCTGACCAAGGGCCGCGGCGCTGGTGCTGACCCGGAGGTCGGCCAGCGTGCAGCGGAGGAAAGCAAGGATGAGATCGCCAATGCACTGAAAGGTGCCCAGATGGTGTTCATCACCGCTGGCATGGGCGGCGGCACCGGCACCGGCGCCGCACCGGTCGTGGCCGAAACGGCCCATGACCTGGGCATCCTGACCGTTGGTATTGTCACCAAGCCCTTTGCCTTTGAGGGCAAGCGCAAGATGAGCATGGCCGAACAGGGTATTGCCAACCTGATGATGCATGTAGACAGCCTGATCGTGATCCCGAACGAGCGGCTGAAGCTCATCAGCCAGGAAAAGATCACCCTGATGAACGCTTTTGAAGCAGCCGATAACGTGCTGCGCCAGGGCGTTGAGAGCATCTCCAGCCTGATCAATGTTCCTGCTTTCATCAACCTCGACTTTGCTGACGTCCGTTCCATCATGAAGGATGCCGGCTTTGCCCACATGGGCGTTGGCGTTGCCAAGGGTGCAGGCAAGGCAGAAAACGCTGCCAAGGCTGCAATCTCCAGCCCGCTGCTGGAAACCAGCATTGCCGGTGCACGCGGCGTTATCATCAACATTACCTCCAGCCCGGATATCGGCCTGGACGATGTTGAGACTGCTGCTTCCATGATCACCCAGAGCGCACATCCCGATGCGAACATCATTTGGGGTACTGCGTTTGACGAGCGCCTGCAGGATGAGATGAGCATTACCGTTGTGGCTACCGGCTTTGAAAGCACGCCTGGCGTGGACGAGCCCATCCAGGCTGTTGTGAACGCCCAGCGCGCTGCCGCAGGCGCTGCACCTGCTGTTGCCC
>ERZ894232.2925-NODE-2925-length-10981-cov-8.279608_pt1 | contig 10981 bp, 9 predicted proteins | sample MGYA00380296_ERZ894232 | MGnify/ENA primary metagenome ERZ894232 (study PRJEB32331, sample SAMN06328433) | human gut metagenome | biome: human gut microbiome; feature: stool | host: Homo sapiens | collected 2014-08-14 ... | reverse complement strand
TGCCGCACCTCGCTCGCCGTATCGGCACTTAGAATTATGCGGTATTGCCCTAAAAGATTTGGCAGGATAAAGACGACCGGGATCAAAAACAATCCCTGCCGCGCGGCGGCCACCACCGATGCTTGCCACGCCATACCGATGGTTTGCAGCAGCATCGTACACAGGATAACCGTGGGCGCAGACATTTCCAAAATCAGGCGGCACACCGGTGCTTGTGTCATATAGCGCACGCGCTCTTCCGCCACCATAGCTGTTGTTTTCATCGTTGTACCTCCTTGCCGCAGCACTACTATTGTACCGCAGCCGGGCAGGCAATGCAACGAAAATCGCTGCTGTTTACGCATAAAACCGGGGGCTTTGCGGCGGCCTCCGGTTTTATGGTTTTCGTTTACTTCTGCATGATGTGAATGGCAAAGCCGCCATACTCACCGTTCAGGTAGACGTTTTTGATGCGGCCGTCCTCAAAGTAGGCGGCAGTGTCCATGTTGAAAGTGAAGCCTTTTTCTTTCAGCTCCTCCATCGCAGCAGTCAGGTCAGGTGTGCGCATGGCAATGTGAGCGTTTTTACCCAGGAAAGGTGCTTTCATGCACTCAAAGTACGCACCGCCGAACTCGGACTTCTGGCCGTGGCGCGGCTCAAGATTGAATATCGTGCTCAGCAGCTGAGCGAGGTTAGCGGCTTCCTCGGCGTTGGCGGTATTGATGCCGATATGCTCTAACTCAAATTTATTTTTCATAGCTCTGCCTCATTATGCCATCGGGAAAATCAGAACAGCACCGACCGTCAGGAACAAAAGACGGATGAAATACTGCGGAATCGTGAACTTCCAAAATTCCTTCATATCGGTAACGCCGAGCACGACCAGCAGCAGCGCCAACAGCGGGGGCGCACCGAAGGAAAGTTTGTCGACCATCATCCACATACAAAGTGAATGTGCAGCCGCATTGCGTTGCCGCATCCGCGATTTCCGAAAACATATCGGAATAAGCATGCGGTACAGCATTTCCATCGGGAACCCGCCTATCCCCACCAAACAAGAGCAAATTATCGTACCGCAGAACAGCATGCTGGTACTGCTCCAAGCTGGCTGACCACTCCTGTTTTTTACCTGCCAACTCTGCAAGATTTATCCACAAAAAGCGCCCGGGATGTCGAAAAACTCAACATCCCGGGCGGTATCGTTTTTGTGCTTTTTAGGGTATCGGGATGATTTTATCATCCTTCTCGGTGTAGTTGCCTCCGTCCATGCGGGTGCGCACGAAGGGCACACCCGTACGCACATAGAAGGTATTATGCTCCAAAAGGGCATCCGGGTTTTGGGAGGGGCTGATCGTGCCGCCGAGGTCGTCATAGCTGACGTTGTCGCGGAACGTGTTGTGGATGGCTTCTTCCAGGCAGAACATCACGCAGCCGCCTTCATTCATGCGGCTGTAGTTGTGCTCATACACCGTACCGTCGCCAGAGTCGGCATCGTAAGCCATGCCGTCCTGATTAAGCCGTGTGTCAACGGCTTCGTTATAGCGGAACAACGCATCCTTGCACTTCCACGGCCAGATGGCAGCAGCTACCTTGCCCATGCGGTTGCCCGGCTCCCGATAAACACGGTCGTTCATCTCGCAGGCGACAGAGTCCGCCGTGTTGTGCTCGACCAGCGGGCGCAGAGCATACATAACCGTAAGACCATCGCCGCCTGCCGCTCTCACGTAGTTATCACGGAGAACGACATTCTCGTGACCGTACTGCAAAAAGGTTTTTTCTGCCAGTTCAGCACCTTGGAACTGCGCATGGGCGTAAGTATAACCCACCGCGATTCCCCAGCGGCTGACGTGGGCTACATAGCAGCCCGCGACCAGCACGTCGGCAAAGCGTGCCACGCCGGTAGCAGCCTCATTTGCGGGCTGCAACGCGGTCATGTAAATGCCGCCGTTGTTCATGTGTTTGTCGTAAACGTTGCCGTGTACATCGTGGATCAGCAGGTTTTGCAGTGTGATGCCGCAGCGCGTGCCCTTGTCTTTTGCCACCACAGCCACGCCGGTGCGCTCCAGCTTATCCGGCTGGGAATATTGTTCGCCGATGACATCATCGGCGCGGTTCGTCAGCTCCAAATCACGCACCGTGACATAGGCTGCATCATACAGCAGCACGGCGGAGGAAACATACCCGCGGTACACATGGGTGGGTGAATCCAGTGCGCAGCCATAGTCCTGATACCAAAGCCCCTGCCCGTCAGCGTCAATGCGCGGGGTGCTGCCTTCACCATAGGCAGCGATGGTGATGGGACAATTTTTTTCGCCGCAGCAGCGCAGATGCAGGAACTGCTTTTCAAATACGCTGCCGCGTTTGAGCAGCACCGTGTCGCAGGGGGCAAGTGCCAGCCGGTTGACAGCAAACAGCGTTGCCAGCGGCTTTTCCGGCGTCAGGCCGTCATTTGTATCACTGCCTATCTGCGGATTCACGTAATAGGTCTTGCACAAGGCTGTCATACACCTCCTCCCGCATCCGCTTTTCGATGATTTGTTTCACTTCCTCATAGGGAAAGCTGTCGCCAGCGTACCGCGTGAACAGATCCGGGTTCGCGTCATACCAGGCGCGGGTCTGTGCGTCGGTAAAATCCGGGCAGATGCCCAACGCACGAATTTTTTCGCGCCGTTCCACGAAATCCAGCTTAAAGCGAGTCAGTTCGTATTGCAGGTAGGCCGGGGCAGAGAAATGCCGCGTGCCATACACGGGTTTGCCGTCCTGCTCCGCTTTTTCAGCTTGTGCGTTTTTTGCAGTGCGGCGACATTCGAGCGCGGAAAAGCTGTCGTCATCAATCAGCCCCCAGCGCTTTGCCAGCGTCAGGCAGGCTTTGGCATAACGCTCTTCTTCCGGCGTCAGACAGTAGTTTTGTTTGCTCACTTGACTGCACCCGTGATGCCGTTGGCAAAGCTCTTTTGCAGGCAGAGGAAGATGATGGCGGTGGGCAGCGTGCAGATCAGAACGCCCAGCATCAGCATACCGTAGTCCACGCTGTAGCCGCTCTTAAGGTTTGCGACCAGCATCGGCATTGTGATGGATGCACCTGGTTGCTCATCCACTTGCGCAGGCCGCCCCAGCAGTTGAGGATGGCCACCTTGAACGGCGCCACGTAGGACTTTGTGCCCTGCATATTTTCGTGGATCTGGCGGAATTCACCCACCACGTTCTGAATTTCGTCGATAAAACCAGGCCAGTTGCTGGCGAGCTTTAAGTAACCGCCGTAGCCGATGCGATCCAGCGGGCTGCGCAGGATCGCGCGGCGGGCCTTCATCCAGTTGGTGCGCGCCTCACCGATCGGGTCGCCGCCCTCGGTGAACACATCGGGGAAGAAGTAGGGCAGCAGGCGGCCTTCGGTGTACTTGACACCCTTGATGTCGGAGATCATTCGCAGCGTGACGCCGCTGCCAACGGAGCCAACCACCGCATCCAGCCCAATGGAGGCGAAATATTTGCCGTAGGGCTCGGTGCCGATCCAGTGATCACCCAGGAACATCATGGCTTCCTTGCCGTAGGAGTGGACGATATCCACCATCTCTTTGGCAAGAGCGCAGACCTCCTGCTGCTGGAACTCGATGAAGTCGCGGAACTCCTTGCTCGGCACGCGGAACATCGTGTTGTGGTAGCCCTGATCCACAATGAACTCGGGGCGGAATTTGTACCCTGCCCACTTTTCAAATTTTTCCAGAATGTAGGGGCTGACGCTGGCGCTGTAGCCGAACCATTCGACGAATTTCTCGCGCTTCTGGTCGTCAAAGGTCAGCGTGAACTGGTGAAAGAAGGTCGTGAACCGCACCACATCAATGTGGGGGTTGGCCTCGCACCAGCGGCGCAGCTTTTCTTTTACATAGGCCTGCGTCTTGGGCTGGCGCACATCGTAGGTCAGCTGGTGCGGCGTATCCTTCCAGTCGTTGGTCAGGAAGTTGTACATGTGTACGGGGTCCCAAATAAGGAACGCCAGAAAGCTGACGGTGTACTCGTGATAGGGGATTGTCTCAATTTCGACCTCACCCGTTGGCTCATCGAAGAACCATTTGTCGGTGGGTACGACCTCGCCCGTCGTGCGGTCAACGACCTCCCACCAGCGCTTGGGGTCATCCAGCGTGTTGACTTTCAGCTGCTGGGTGTGGAAGCCGTCCATCAGGTGGATGCGCAGCGTCGTGCCGCGCGCCGTGTGGCGATCACTGATGAGGTACTCCTGCTGGATTTCGTCGGGGTTTGCCTCCGCCCAGGCGTTGTCCTTGCGGGTCGTATAATAGGTAGCGTACTTTTTGGCGGGGTCCGTCAGCAATTCCTGCGGCATTTCGGTGCCGTCGCAGTCGCGCAGCGCATCCGCGCCCAACAGATTTTTCAGCCGCAGGGTCTCCTCGACCACATCCGCGTCTGTGGGAAGTGTCAATCTTCCGGTCTGCTCCATCTTCATAATCCCTTCTCTGTCCGTTTTGTCTGCCACGGCAGGCATCGTTTCATTGACATCACCATACTTGTTTCTGCCCTCTTTGAACAGTAGGTATATTGTTGCACATTTGTACCATCTTGCTTTATTTCCGAATGTCGGCGGTAACATCAGAAAATAAAGAAAAAGCCGCACAAAAAGTAAGACTTTTCTTTGTGCAGCTTGCCGACTTTGGGCCTGTTTGCAGCGAAACGTGCCGATATTCTGTTTTGCATCGTGTTTTTTATGGAAAGCTCTTGCCATGCCCCCCAAATACGTATATAATAAGGACGGGATCGGAAACGGCCTGCGGTTTTTCACTTTTCCGTTCTTGCTTAATTATGTAACGATATTGCTCCGCATACTTTGGATTTTTTGTAAATATTTTGTCATTCGGAGGCGCACCGCTTATGAACACACGGTATGAATTCAATATGGACGTTCCCCCGCGGGAGGCCATCCGCCTGATGTACGTGAGCAAGAGCCGCTTCGGCGGGGACTGGAACTCGGTGCCGCATACCCACTCCTGCACCGAAGTGTTCTACTGCGTGGATGGACGCGGCCAGTTCAACGTCGAAGGCAAAATGCTGGACGTTGCCCCGGACGACATGGTCATTGTGAACCCCCGCACCCTGCATACCGAGTTGAGCTACCAGGCAAACCCGCTGGAATATATTGTGCTGGGCATCGAGGGCATTGAAATTTTGTTTGACCAGAAGGACCACGGCTACACGATGCTGAAATGCAGCCCCCAGCGGGAGGAGCTGCTGAGCCTGATGCAGCTGCTGCTGCGGGAAATCGACGCGCGGGAGGACGGCTGCGAAATGGTCTGCCAGGATCTGACCGAGGTGCTGCTAGTCAAAATCGTACGCATGGCATCGGTTTCGCTACGTCTCACCGCGCCGCCCGCCGAGAGCAAGGAATGTGCCACTGCAAAACGATATATCGATGAAAATTACAGTGAAAGCATTACCCTGGACAAGCTGGCGGAGATTGCCCACGTAAACAAGTATTACCTGTCCCACTCGTTCAAGAACGAGTATAAGGTCTCTCCAATCGACTACCTGATGAAGCGCCGCATTACCGAGGCAAAAGCCTTACTGACCAGCACCGATTTCAGCCTGACCCAGATTGCTGAGCAGATTGGCTTCGGCTCCTTACCCTATTTTTCCAAATGCTTCCGCAAGGTCGAAGGCACCAGTCCCAACGAGTACCGCAAAAGTGCCAAACAGAAACCCGCACAAGGCAGCCAGTGAATTTGTCTGACCGCTCCTATTTTTACCTGCCAACTCCGCAAAATTTATCCACAAAAAGCGCCCGGACGGTTGAAAAATTCAACCGTCCGGGCGCAGTCATTTTGCCGTTTTGGGGTCATTTTGGGGTCAAAGTTACCAGCTTGTTACCACTTTTGCCATATTGCAGAAAAAAGCTCGTTGAAACTTATCGTTTCAACGAGCTTTGTTGGTTGCGGGGACAGGACTTGAACCTGCGACCTCCGGGTTATGAGCCCGACGAGCTACCATCTGCTCTACCCCGCGATATTTAGTTGCTCTCTCTTGAGTGCCTAAATAGTATAACATCCACATCCCGCAATGTCAATACCCTTTATAAAATATTTTTTGCATCCTGCCCCAAAAACAAAAGCCCGCGCAAATTAGTGGTTGAATCCCCTAGTTAAAACGGGTACTATTATAATAGAAAAGGATCGCCAAAATCCGGCAGATATCCCTTGCCCGGCGGGCGGCGGTGCAAAAAATAAACGGTGCCCCTGGCGCAGCAGCCGGGAACGCTGTGAATGAGGTTAGGAAAGTTATGAAACGTCTGGTCGTTGGGGTTCTGGCACACGTGGACAGCGGAAAAACCACTCTTTCGGAAGCACTGCTCTACCGTGCGGGCAGCATCCGCAAACTGGGGCGCGTAGACCATCGGGATGCATTTTTGGACACCGATGCGCTGGAAAAAGCCCGCGGCATTACCATTTTTGCCAAACAGGCCGTGCTTACCCTGCCGGCCGGAACGGTGACGGGCACCCCGCTGGAAGAGACCCAGATCACCCTGCTGGATACCCCCGGCCACGTGGACTTTTCGGCGGAGGCCGAGCGCACGCTGCAGGTGCTGGATTATGCGGTGCTGGTCATTTCCGGCACGGACGGCATCCAAAGCCACACGATGACATTGTGGCGGCTGTTGGAGCGCTACCATGTGCCAACCTTTATCTATGTCAACAAAATGGATCTGCCCGGTGCGGACAAAGCCCTGCGCCTGCGGGAGCTGCGGGGCCGCTTTGGGGATGGCTGTGTGGACTTTACCCCCACCGTTCCGGCGGAAGAACGCGCCGAAGCCCTTGGCGTGTGCAGTGAACCGCTGATGGAAGCCGTGTTGGCAACAGGAACGGTGCCGCAGGCAGATCTCATCACGGCAATCACGCGGCGGCAGGTGTTCCCCTGCTATTTTGGCGCGGCTCTGCGGCTGGATGGCATTGACGACCTGCTCAATGGTCTGCAGCGGGATACCCGCATGCCGCCGGACGCCGGCAGCTTTGGCGCGCGCATCTTCAAGATCGGGGCAGACGAATCCGGCGCGCGCATGACCTACCTGAAAGTGACGGACGGCGTGCTGAAAGTCAAATCCAACCTGGTATCCCGCCCAGATGCCCGTGTGGAGTTTGAAGAAAAGGCCGACCAGCTGCGGGTCTACTCCGGCAGCAAATACCGCCTGGTCAGCGAAGCCCCGGCGGGCACCGTCTGTGCGGTGCTGGGCCCCACAAAAACCTATCCCGGACAGGGCCTTGGCGTACAGCCGGATGCCCGCCAGCCGATGCTGGAACCGGTGCTGAACTACCGGGTGGAGCTGCCGGAAGGAGTTGACCCCCACTATGCCCTTCTGGCCCTGCGCACCCTGGAGGACGAGGATCCACAGCTGCATGTGGTGTGGAACGCCGCCCTGGGCGAGATCCACCTGCAGCTGATGGGTGAAATTCAACTGGAAATTTTGCAGAGCGTGCTGCAAAGCCGCTTTGGATTGGAAGTGGCCTTCGGCAAGGGCGGCATTCTATACAAAGAGACCATCTCTGCCCCGGTGGAGGGCGTGGGCCATTATGAACCGCTGCGCCATTATGCGGAGGTTCATCTGCTGCTGGAACCCGGCGAGCCGGGCAGCGGCCTGCAGTTTGCCAGCATTTGCCGCACCGATGCGCTGGACCTGAACTGGCAGCGGTTGATTTTGACCCACCTGGCGGAGCGCAGCCACCCCGGCGTGCTGGCCGGTGCGCCGCTGACCGATGTGAAAATCACCCTGACGGCAGGCCGTGCCCACATCAAGCACACCGAGGGCGGGGACTTTCGCCAGGCAACCTACCGCGCCGTGCGGCAGGGGCTGCGCACCGCGGCGGCCCGGGGGCTGGCGGTCCTGCTGGAACCCTGGTATGACTTCCGGCTGGAAGTCCCGCAGGACTGTGTTGGCCGCGCCATGGCCGATCTGCAGCGCCGCTGCGCGGAATTCAGCACGCCGGAAAACGAGGATGGCCTGGCCGTCATTACCGGAAAAGCCCCGGTTGCCGAAATGCGGGGCTGTGCGCGGGAAGTGACCGCCTACACCCGCGGTGCGGGCCGCCTGAGCTGTATGCCCCGTGGCTATGCGCCCTGCCACAACACCGAAGCCGTGCTGGAAGCCATTGGCTACCAGCCGGATGCCGATACTGAAAACCCGGCGGATTCCGTATTTTGCAGCCACGGCGCGGGCTACCTTGTCAAATGGGACGAAGTTCCCGCCCACGCCCATGTGGCCAGCGGCCTGGGGCGCAACGCGCCCGGTGCCCAGCAGGCGAAACAGGAAGAAGCGGATGCCTCCGATGAAGCATCCGATGCCCGCCGCCGTGCTGCCGCTTACTGCGGCACACTGGAGCAGGACAAAGAGCTGCTGGCGATTTTTGAGCGCACCTATGGGCCAATCAAGCGCCGGGGGGAAGCCGCAGGTCAGCATGACCAGCTTGCCGCGCGCAAAGCCTTCCGCAGTGTGGGGCCAAGCCAGAACCGTACCCCCGCTGCACCGCCGCCCAGCGGGCCGGAGTACCTGCTGGTAGACGGCTACAACGTGATTTTTGCGTGGGATGAATTAAAGAAGATCGCGGCGGAAAACCTGGATGCCGCCCGCCGCCGGTTGATGGACATTCTGTGCAACTATGCGGGCTACCGCAAGTGTGTGCCCATCCTGGTGTTTGACGCCTACCGCGTCAAGGGCGCCGGGCGGGAACAAGAAACCTGGCACAACCTGCACGTGATTTATACCCGCGAAGCCGAAACCGCCGATATGTTCATCGAGCGCGCCACCCATGAGCTGGCCAAAAACCACCGCGTGCGGGTGGTCAGCTCCGATGGCGCGGAACAGATCATTATTCTGGGCAACGGTGCGCTACGGGTATCCGCCCGCGCATTTGAGCGCGAGGTGCGTGCCGTGGAAGCCGAGATCCGCGAATTTTTGGACCAGTAAGGGAATACTGCATCCATCCAAGCGCCGATACGGCGGGGATGATGGTAGAGTGTATTGAAAGGCAGGAAAACAATGGATTTTATGCTTAGCCGTGCCACACGGGTCACGGCGCAGTGGGCCAGTGCGCCCGTGCAGCATGCCGTGGCGCGCTTTTGGCGTGATATGGAAATGACTCTTTCCAACACCGGTTTTGTGCCGGATAACCGCCTGATGATCTGCCTTGCCCCCGCCCTGCCGCCGGAAAGTTATACGCTGGATGTGACGGAAAACCAGCTCACCCTCTGCGCGGCGGATGATTTGGGCGCGGTGTACGGCCTGCTGGATATCAGCCGTCATTACCTGGGGGTAGCACCATTCTGGTTCTGGAACCAGCAGCAGTTTGAGCCCAAACCCTTTGCCACTGTGCCGGAGGGCCGCATTACCGGGCCAGCCGCCGCTGTCGGCCTGCGCGGGTGGGATCTTTCGGATGCACCATGGCTGTCCGCCTGGGCGGATGCCACCGAAAACGGCTGGGAGATGATTTTTGAATCCCTGCTGCGCTACCGCGGCAATATGGTGCGCACCGACAAACAGGCGGACCTTGCCGCCGCCATGGGCCTGCGCCCTGTGCAGAACCCGCAGACCCCGCTGGGGGCTGCCCCGCAGCAGGCTGCGGCGGAAAACCCGGAAGAACGCCATAAAATCTGGCAGGATTCTATCCGCACTCTCAAAACCAGCCCGCGCATCTGGGCGCTGGGCATTGACGGGATGGGGGGTGATCCCGATGGCACAGCCAGCACTGCGGCGCTGCAAGAGCAATGGCAGCTGCTGAACGCCACGGTGCCCGGTGCCGCTGCCTATATTCTGCTGCAGGGCGAAACCGTTGCGCTCTACCAGGAGGGAAAACTCAAAATCCCGGATAGCGTTATCCCCGTTTTAACCCCGGCCCCCAGTGCCAGCAGTGCGGGCGGCCCTGGTCCCGGCGCGCAGCACGGGCTGTGGTTCAGCCTTTGCCGCCGCGATAAGCTGACCGGCAACCCCATGACCGCCTACCCCGGCGGCGATACCGCCGTTAACGGAATGCTGCAGGGAGCCTGGCGCGGCGGGGTGCGCAGCTTCTGGATGGTTGGCACCGGGGACCTGCGCCCCTCCCTGATGGAGTTGAACCTGACCGGTGCTTTGTGGTGTACCCCGGATACCGACTGCGCCGCGCAGCGCACGGCTTACCTGCGCTGTACCTACCGTGCGCCGGATGGCTGGGCACTGACGGACAGCGCACTGGAGGATCTTTCGGTCTGCCTGCGCGCCCGTGCCGAAAGCGCCGTGCAGGCGGGCAGCCCGCCGCAGCCGGTGGGCGAAGCGTTCCTGACCCGCAGCACCCGGCTGTTTGCTTCGGCCTGGCTGTGCGGCAAAACGCAGGGCCCGATTCAGGAACTTGCCGCTCTGCTGCCCGCAGAAAGCTATGCGGAACAGCTGGCTGCCTATCAGCAGCTCTGCACTTCCGCGCTGGAAAATTATGAAACGCTGCTGCCCGGCTGTTCTTACGCCGGGCGGGCCACCACGCCGCTCTGGCAGGAGCAGGTGGTGTTCAGCGTGCGGCTGTACCTGTACGCCCTGCGCGGGGCGGTGCGCTTTTGCACCGCGCGGGAGCAGTTTTTGGATAAGGACTGGCAGAACTGCTTTTGCACCCTGGGCCGTGCGGCGGATGATTTTGGTGCCATGGCGGCTCTGCTGCAGCCCAAAACTGGGTTCTGGGCCGGCTTTTGCAGCGATACCATGCTGGACGGCGCACTGACCGCCCGCGTTCTGACCGGTCTGATGGCGATTCCCCGCGCGGCCGGGGACGGGCCGGATTATGCCGCCTGGCAGGCTCCACTGCCTGGTGCCCCGGCGGCCCCCGTGCCGGATTTTACCCTGTACCGCGCCCTGGTGCAGGCGGAAACGAAAAAAGTGTAAGGGCCGGGCCGAAAATGCACCGAAAAATCCATGTGTTACCCGCAAAGAATGCAAGGGCAACACCGCACAATTCCCGCCTTGCGGCTTAAGCACCGCTCCGGCAGCTGC
>ERZ894232.2912-NODE-2912-length-11016-cov-48.023994_pt1 | contig 11016 bp, 9 predicted proteins | sample MGYA00380296_ERZ894232 | MGnify/ENA primary metagenome ERZ894232 (study PRJEB32331, sample SAMN06328433) | human gut metagenome | biome: human gut microbiome; feature: stool | host: Homo sapiens | collected 2014-08-14 ... | reverse complement strand
CATACAGACCTTGGAGAGGGTCTATAAACACTACTACTTTATAATACGAGGAGGAATCATATGGCTCTGCAGTTTGAGTGGTCAAAGCCTAAGGATACAGCCGCCTTTGGGCGCGCCACAGTCGACCTGTATGCCAGCGAAATAGGTCCTATGGAGGATGCGGTTACATTCAGGAAATACGTGGGAGGCTCTACTGCCAATACGGCTGTGGCCATGGCACGCCTGGGATTGAATGTAGGATATATAGGAAAGGTTTCAGACGATCCTCTGGGGAAATTTATCACCAGATTTCTGGAAAAAGAAGGAATTGACGTGTCCCATATACAAAAAGCAGAGCCAGGAATCCGTTCAGGGATTACAATAGGAGAAATTCTTCCGGATACCTGCAACTGCTTTATGTACCGGAATGACTGTGCGGATCTTCAGATGAGCCCATGGGAGCTGGATGAGGAATACATTGCAGCCCACAAACTTCTCCTGATTTCCGGAACTTCTCTGTCCCACTCTCCGGCCAGAGAAACTGTGTTTGCCGCCATAGATTTAGCCAAAAGGAATCAGACAAGGATAGCGCTGGATCTGGACTATAGGGAAGGAACTTGGGACAGTTTAGAAGAGGTGAGCGTATATCTGACTCTTGCTGCTCAGAAGGCAGATATAGTCATAGGAACCAGAGATGAATTTAACAGGATGGAGTATGTATTTCATAGAGAAAACAGCGATAATCAAAAGAGCGCTGACTGGCTTCTTTCAAAGGGGGCGGAGCTGGTTTCTATCAAAAATGGAAAAAAAGGGTCGTTTATTTTTACAGAAAATTCCTGCGTCCGAGGCGGTATTTACCCAACAAAGGTACTGAAAAGCTTTGGAGCAGGAGATGCGTATTCAGGGGCTTTCTGCTATGGACTTCTTCAACGTATGTCTATAGAGGAAGCGCTGAGGTATGCCGCTGCCGCTTCCTCTATTACCATAACAGGCCACAGCTGCTCGGATGCCATGCCTACGCTCAGTCAGGTTCGGGAATATATGAAAAGTCATGAGTATGTCTGTGATTAAAATATATGAATCGTTTGTTTCTGCAATTATATATTGATTTTGAACCTATAATTTGCTATCTTTAAAGTTGGAAGAATCTGGAAAAATGCATATGCTGGCAGATTTAGATTTTTGCAAATGGAGATAAAAAATGATGAAGCGGCAGGGAATTTAATATATGGGAAGACTGGAAAATAAAGAGTTAAGGCTGAAACAGATTGTACATCTTGTAAATCAGCGTCAGAAAATAGCAACTACAGAATTGGCTGAGCTTTTACAGGTATCGGAGATGACGATCCGGCGGGATTTGGATCTGCTTCAAAAAAGTGGCTCTATTCAGAGGATACATGGCTATGCGGCAGTTCCTGAGAATGCAGGCAGAGTGGAGGTTTCCTCTGAACCGGACGCCTATGATTTCTGCCTGGCGAGTACGCAGTATATTCGGGAGAAAGAGAAGATAGCAAAATATGCGGCTTCACTGATAGAACCGGACGACTGGGTATTTATGGACAATGGAACCACCACAGCCCGCCTGGCAGCTTTTTTTCCTACTCATTTTAAATTTACAGCCCTCTGCAGCAACGTAGCGCTGCTGACAGGTATTCTTAAATATCCGAATATTCATCTTGTCATGCCGGGAGGCTATTACGACCGGACGGATCAGACCTTCTCTTCACAGCAGGCAGATGATTTTATCAGAACTCTCCGTGCCAACAAGGTATTTCTTTCAGCGTCAGGCGTTCACAAAACACTGGGAATTACATGTATTAACGCTCACAGCAGTTTTAATAAGAGAGCGTTTATTGAGTCGTCGGCAGAGCGGATTCTTCTGGTAGATTCCAGCAAGTTCGGTATTGTGAAGGCAAATCATTTTGCAGAATTAAATGAAATAGATATGATTATAACTGACAGCGGTTTGGATTCGTCCTGGAAAAAATATTTAGAGCAGATCGGCATTGATGTGAGAATCGTATCATAGAAATAGAAGGGGGATTCCTGTTTTCAGGTATCCCCCTTCGTATGTATATCTGATAGATAAAAAACTGCTTATTTCAACTTCTCTCCTGTCAGCATCTCGTAGCCCTGCAGGTATTTGTCAATGGTTTTCTCCACGATTTCCTCCGGAAGTGTCCAGTTGTTGTCTGGATTGGCAGTGAGCCAGTCGCGGGCGAACTGCTTGTCAAAGGACGGCTGGCCATGGCCTGGCTCGTAGCCGTCTGCCGGCCAGAAGCGGGAGCTGTCTGGAGTCAGCATCTCGTCTCCCAGGACGATATTGCCGTTCTCATCTAAGCCAAACTCGAATTTTGTATCTGCGATGATGATGCCGCGGCTTAAAGCATAATCGGCGCATTTTTTATAGAGAGCGATGGTGTAGTCGCGAAGCTTTGCGGCGTATTCCTCGCCTTTTCCAGGGAAGTATTTCTCCAGGTGGGCAATGCTCTGCTCATAGGAAATGTTCTCGTCATGATCTCCGATTTCCGCCTTGGTGGAAGGGGTGTAAATCGGCTCAGGCAGCTTGTCGGACTCCTTTAAGCCCTCCGGAAGGGTAATGCCGCAGACTGTGCCGTTCTTCTGGTAGCTGGCCCAGCCGCTTCCTGTGATGTAGCCGCGCACAATGCACTCGATAGGCAGCATCTGGAGCTTTTTACACATCATGCTGTTTCCGTCAAACTGAGGCTGCTGGAAGAATTCCGGCATATCCTTAACGTCGGCAGAGATCATATGGTTAGGAAGGATGTCCTTTGTCAAATCAAACCAGAACTTGGACATCTGAGTCAGCACGGTTCCCTTTTTTGTCACAACATTGTTCAGGATCACGTCGAAGCAGCTGATACGGTCAGTAGCAACCATAATTAAGCTGTCGCCGTTGTCATAAATTTCGCGGACCTTTCCCTCTTTGATCGGTTTCATTTCGCATACCTCGCTATCTTTGTTTTTATAAGTGTCATATATAATAGATAAGCAGACTTTCGCCAAAAAAGCAATAGTTTTTTTGAAATTTCCCTATATTTTTTAAAAAACACCTGTATTTTGCAGAAAGCCTAATTTCTATATATAAGTAATACTTATTAGAAACCTACTTTTCGTCCACCACCTGGAAAATGTAAAATTTTAAGTAGTAGGATTCGTCTGCAGCCCATAAAATGGGATGGTCTGCTGCCTGGGTTCTGTACTCCACCTGCCTGAGCCGCTTATGGACGTTTCCAGCCGCCTCGCGGATGGTTTTTGTGAACAGCTCCGGCGTCATAAAGTGGGAGCAGGAGCAGGTGGCCAGATAGCCGCCGTCTTTGACCAGCTTCATTCCTCTCAGGTTGATTTCCCGGTAGCCCTTCACTGCGTTTTTCACAGAGTTTCTGGATTTTGTGAAGGCGGGAGGATCCAGGATGACTACGTCGAATTTCTCGCCCTTCTGCTCCAGCTCAGGAAGCAGCTCGAACACGTCGGCGCATACGAAGGAAACGCGGTCGGAGAGGCCGTTTAACGCGGCGTTTTCACGGGCCTGGCTGACGCCCAGCTCTGAGGCGTCCACGCCCAGCACTTCCTTTGCCCCTGCGGCTCCTGCGTTGAGGGCAAAGGAACCGGTATGGGTGAAACAGTCCAGAACGCGCTTTCCGGGGCAGAGCTTCTGGATGGCCAGGCGGTTGTATTTCTGATCCAGGAAGAAGCCGGTTTTCTGTCCGTCCTTGACGTCTACCAGGTAGCGGACGCCGTTTTCCACGATTTCCACCTTTGTGTCAAACGGTTCTCCGATAAATCCCTTGATTCTCTCCATGCCCTCCTGCAGGCGGACCTTGGCGTCGCTGCGCTCGTAGACGCCGCGGATGATGATTCCGTCCTCAGCCAGCACCCGCTTTAAAATATCCACGATGGTAAGCTTCATCCGGTCAATGCCAAGAGCCAGGGATTCCACCACCAGGACGTCCGAAAATTTGTCGATGACAATGCCGGGCAGGAAGTCGGCTTCTCCGAAGATGACGCGGCAGCTGGAAATGTCGCCTACTGCCTTTCTGTACTCCCAGGCGTTACGGATTCTCATTTCCAGGAACGCATCGTCAATCACCGCGTCCTTTTTCCGGGACATCATGCGCACCGTGATTTTAGAACGGGTGTTAATGAAGCCGTATCCCAGGCAGTAGCCGTCGAAATCGCAGACTGCCGCCAGGTCGCCGTTTTCAAAGCTGCCTTCAATCCGCTCGATTTCATTGTCATAAATCCATGCGCCTCCTGCCTTTAAAGATCTGGCGCCTCCCTTTTTAATATGTACAACTGCATTTGTATTCATGGTCATATTCTCTCCTCTCTGCGGCGTCCATGGACGCTGATGCCAGCGCACAAAGGCGTGCCGTCCCCTGCCCGCTGACGCTATACACAGTATAGCAGATAGGAAACCGGCAGAAAACACAATTTCATTATAAAATTTTCACATTTCCATCACAAATCATTGGTAGACTATGGCTGTAAACAAAAAGAAGACATCATAAGGTATTATGAACGATAGATAGGAACAGAGGAAGGAGCAGCTGTTATGTATAATGAGAAAGACTGGGAGAAAAATCACGAGCCGTTAAATGGAGAAAATGACGTGGATATCACGGAGGGTTCTTACGTGGATGGCGTCCATACAGGGCGTTCAGAGGATCGGAGCGCAGGCCGCCGCATGTACGGCCAGATCAGAAGACCGTCAGAAGAAAATACAGGCTACGGAACGTATCAGTATGGAAGCGGCCAGAGCCAGGAAGGCAGAAGTGAGAGCAGCTGGCAGAAGGCGGAGAACAGCGGGAATCAGGAAAACGGCGGCGACTCTCACAGAAGCGGAAAGAAAGGAAGCCGGCTGGCTAAGAAAGCGGCCGGGATCGCGGCGGCCGGACTGCTGTTTGGCTGCGTGGCAGGCGGAACCATGGCGGGAATCAATTACCTGACAGGCGGAAGCCAGACAGAAAAGACAGAGATATCAGCCCAGGCCCCCACAGAGGCGCCGCAGCCGGAAACTCAGGCCCAGGCAGCCAGCGGAGCGGTGATTCAGGCCAGCACAGGCAATGACGTATCTGCCATTGTAGAAAAGGCCATGCCGTCAGTGGTAGCGATTAACAATAAGACGCTTTACACGACAGAGGACTGGTTCTTTGGAACCCAGCAGTACGAGGCGTCCAGCGCAGGTTCGGGAATCATTGTAGGAAAGAGCGACACAGAGCTTCTGGTTGTGACAAACAGCCATGTAATTGCAAATGCAGAGGAGATGAACGTAACCTTCATCGACGGAAGCTCCGCAGCGGCAGCGTTAAAGGGAACAGATGTGGACGCGGATCTGGCGGTGATTGCGGTGCAGTTAAGCGACATTCCGGCGGAGACTCTGTCCCAGATTAAGGTGGCAGAGATGGGAGATTCCGACAGCTTAAAGCTTGGAAACGGCGTGATTGCCATTGGAAACGCCCTGGGCGAGGGACAGTCCGTCACAGTGGGTTACATCAGCGCTCTCAATAAGGAAGTGGATATTGAAGGCGTGACAAAAAATCTGATCCAGGTAGACGCGGCCATCAACCCTGGAAACAGCGGCGGAGCTCTTCTGGACATGAATGGAAAGCTCATTGGCATTAACGAGGCCAAGATGGCCAGCACAGAGGTAGAGGGCGTAGGCTACGCCATTCCGATCTCCTATGCAAAGGACATTATCGACGACCTGATGACCAAGACCACCAAGGTAGCGGTGGCAGAGGATGAGCAGGGATACCTGGGAATCCAGATTCAGGATATCAACAGCCAGATGGCCAAGGCCTACGGAATGCCGGAGGGAATCTACGTCTACAAGATTGTGGAAGGCCAGGCTGCAGACGGATCCGGCCTGCGGGAGAGAGACATTATCACTAAGGTAAACGGAGAGACGGTGAGAACGGCAGAGGATCTGCAGAAAATGCTGACCTACTATAAGGGGGGCGAGATTGTGACTCTGACCGTACAGTCCTTGGACAACGGCGCTTACGCCGAGAGAGAGGTTCAGGTAACTCTGGGCTACAGAAAGGACGCAGAGAAGAACCTGCAGCAGGATCAGGAGAAATAAGCAGCTGAATAGATAACAGATACTGAATAGATAGCAGATAGAAAAAAGAAAAGAAATTTTCCCCGCTTTACGTTGGAAGCTGCGGGAAGATTTCTTTTCTTCTTGTCTGCTGCGGGGAGACAAAACGTGCGGCTGAATGGATATAATTTCCTGAATCCGGAGCAGCCGCAGGATTGCTAAGACGATGAAAATATAGTATGATACTCTCATGCAGCTTTTGCAGGAGACAGCTGGGGAGAAATGGCTGAACCGGCTGGGAAAGGGAGAGCGATTTGGACGACAGAGAGAAAGACAGAAACGAAGAGAGAGATAGAGGAAACGAGGCGTCTGAGGAGACGGCGGTTCTGGATGCCGAAAAGGAGAAGCACGAGGCAGGAATGTCTGACAGGGAGGCAGATCATAAGGACGACGAGTACGAGAAGATCTGCTATGTGTGCCGCAGGCCGGAGAGCAAGGCAGGCCCTATGATTACTATGCCGGGAGGCATGAATTTCTGCCATGACTGTATGCAGAAGGCCTTCGACACAGTGACCCAGAGCGGCCTGGATCTGAGCCAGCTTCAGAACATGCCCTACATGAATATGAACCTCAGCGACTTTTCCAATCTTCAGAACCTGAATACAGAGATTCCGAAGAAAAATAAGGTGAAAAAGAAAAGCCAGGATAAGGAGGCGAAAAAGGAATTTTCCATTAAGGACATTCCGGCGCCCCACGTGATCAAATCAAAGCTGGATCAGTACGTGATCGGCCAGGAGCAGGCGAAAAAGGTCATCGCCGTGGCTGTCTACAATCATTATAAGAGGGCGTTCTGCCAGACCTCTGGCCAGGAAGGGGCGGAGGACGACGTTCAGATTGAAAAGTCCAATATCCTTATGATTGGCCCCACAGGAAGCGGAAAGACGTATCTGGTAAAGACGCTGGCAAAGCTTTTAGACGTGCCGTTAGCCATTGCAGACGCCACGACCCTGACAGAGGCCGGCTATATTGGAGACGACATTGAGAGCGTGATTTCCAAGCTTCTGGCGGCGGCTGACAACGATGTGGAGAGAGCGGAGAAGGGCATTATTTTTATCGACGAGATCGACAAGATTGCCAAGAAGAAGAACACGACCAGCCGCGACGTCAGCGGAGAATCGGTGCAGCAGGAGCTGTTAAAGCTTCTGGAGGGAAGCCAGGTGGAGGTGCCGGTGGGATCGAACCAGAAAAACGCACTGACGCCTATGACTACGGTGGACACCAACAACATTCTCTTTATCTGCGGCGGGGCCTTTCCGGATCTGGAGAATATTATTAAGGAGAGGCTGAACCAGTCCAGCTCCATGGGCTTTGCGTCAGAGCTGAAAGGAAAATACGATGAGGATCCAAAGCTTCTCAGCTATACGGCTACAGAGGATCTGAGAAAATTCGGCATGATTCCGGAGTTTCTGGGACGTCTCCCCATTATGGTAACGCTTCAGGCCCTGACAAAGGATCTGATGATCCGCATTCTCACAGAGCCGAAGAACGCCATTCTGCGCCAGTATGAGAAGCTTCTGGCCATGGACGAGGTCAAGCTGGTGTTCGAGGACGACGCCCTGGAGTGGATTGCGGAAGAAGCCCTGAAAAAAGAGACGGGAGCCAGAGCCCTGCGGGCGATTATCGAGAACTTTATGCAGGATATTATGTATGAGATTCCCAAGGATCCTAACATTGGATCTGTGGTGATCACCAGAGCTTATCTGGAGAAAAGCGGCGGGCCCATGATTGAGATGAGGGGCTAGAGAGAATAGAAAGAGCAGAAAAATACAGAAAAAATAGAAAAATAGAAGGAATAGAAAAAACAGCAGCAGAGCAGCTTTTGCAGGTTTTTGGCAGAAGCTGCTTTGCTTTTATGTTAGCGTCGGTATACTGACGCTATAGGAAACTTTTTCTACAGGGCCGTTTTCTTCTTTTGGAACAAGGCAGGCCGCAGAACCGGAAGAAGCAGGTACAGAGACAGGACCTCTGTGTCTGTCAGCGTCATATACAGGCGGCAGTGGCTGGAAAACTGGCGGAACAAAAACATAAGGATCTGGTACAGAAGGAAAGCTGCCGCTGCGCCGAAAGCCAGCTTTACCCAGGAAAGTTCTGGTTCCGATACAGCCGCATAGACAAACGATAAGAAGAGGGCGCACTGGAAAAGCAGCTCTGCGATAAAAAGAGCCCCGGTGTACCCGTCTGAAAAGGCATCCGACTGAAAATCCTCAGCAAAGGAACGGAACGCAGGATCCAGCGTGTACACATGATAGTTAAAAACCGCCTGGTATAGAAAGAAAATCTGAAATAATACGGCGATTGTAAGAAACAGAAGTTTTCTATTCTTTGCCATAAGCGCACCTCCTGAGCAGGAAAATAAAGTGAATGGAACAACTGGAATTTGATTCAATTATTTCATATCCCTTCCAGAAAGTCAAGGAGGAAGCCAGAGGAAAATTTCTCATCTTCTGAGCGGGACTTTCACTCCCTCAGCCGCAGGAACGCGCCGTAAAGATTGAGGGTTCCGTATCCCCATTCCCGGTTGGGATAGGCGAAGACATGATTCCGGTCTGCGCCCCGGATCAGATAGGTTTTGGCCACAGAGGTATTCATATAGGAGATACTGTCCTCGCGGAAGGCCCAGGACAGGAGATTGGCTGCCGCGCCTGCCACATGGGACGCCGCCGCGGAGGTTCCTGTCATGGCGCGCATGGGAAAACCGGCGGCTCCCTGAATGCCGGGGCCGTCCACATTGACGCCTGGAGCGGCCAGATCTGGCTTGACGCGGCCCAGGCGGGTGTAGCCCCGGCTGGAGTGGATATAAATGCCGCCGCTTCGGTGGTTGAAGGCTCCGGCGGTGATAGTCTGGGAGGCGTTTCCAGGCTCCGTCACCACCGTGTCGGGAGAAGGGCGCAGAAAAAAGGTGTCGTCAGAGATAAAGCCTTTAGACGGCAGCCACAGGTGATACTCGCCCCGCAGATAGAGGGAGTTGTAGACCCGGATCCGCCAGATGCCCGGGGTGGGATTTACAAAGCGCATGACAATAAGCTGGCTCCCAGTGCCGGCCTCCGCCACCTGATAGTTCAGATAAATCACTGTATTTTCCAGGACAAAGGTAATGCGCTGCTCGGTGAGGGTATTGTTGGGGATACGGCTGATCTGCTCTCCTGTGGGGGAGAGGAAGCCGATGGAGAACAGCTCCGGTTCCTGGGACCACAGCTCCAGGGTGAAGCCGGCCTCGCCCTCGGCCACACGAAGCTCCGCGTCCTCAAATTCCTCGTCCGTCCCGATGGTTCCGAAGAAATGGTGGCTGTATCCAGTTTCATTGCCAGCGGCCGTCACTGTGATAATGCCGGGAAAATTGCTGATGGTATCCAGATACTGAGCCAGAGGGGAGGTTCCCTCGTGGCTTCCCAGGTTTGTTCCCAGGGCCAGCAGAATCGTCAGGGGAAGCTTTTTTGTCCTGGCAAGGGACAGCAGATATTTCATTCCCATCATGATATCGTTTTCCTGATAGGCCTCGGCAGAGTCGGGGAGCACATAGTAATCCCGCAGGTATTGTTTGGCCGGCTTTAATTTGACTGCAGCGATAAAGGCCCTGGGGGCGGCGCCTGTAAAGGCTTCCCCTCCGGACAGCTCCTGTCTGCCTGCGGCGATCCCGGCCAGGAAGGTTCCATGTCCGTTTTCATCTGTGGATGGAACGATATCCAGGGGCGAATCAGAGGCCAGCGCCCGGTCGATGTCCTCCTTCGTGTAGGCAGTTCCGTAGAAAATATCTTCCGGAAGCTGTCCGGCCCTTTCCCTGGAAACGCCGCTTTCATTCAGCTCAATCGTCTGATCCCAGATTCCCAGGATCCGGGTGGAGCGATCCTCTCCCAGAAAAACAGGATTTCGGTAGTCGATTCCCGTGTCAATAATACCGATAATCGTATTTTCTCCCTGCGTGTTCAGGGAAGGCTGGCTGAAGGAGGCCAGAATGCCGGAGCTTTCCATGCTGGAGGCGTCTAACAGCGTGTAGAGATTGGGAATGGAGGAGTAGGAGTAACGGTTCAGCGTGATGGGAAGCGCTTCCTCCACAGGCCTGTATACAACTGCAAACTGGCTGTTGATAAAAGAAAGACATCCTTCCTCAATGGTGGATAAAAGAGACTGGGGAAAGGCAAAATAGCGTATAATAAAATCAGCGTATTCCGAAGAAGCGGAGGGATGCGAGCAGGGCATGGTTTTACCTCTGGAAATATTTGTTTCTAAACTATATGAGAGAGATGCCGAAACATGCAGGAAAAGAAGGGATTTCCCGGCTTTACCGGAGCAGAAAACCGTGATAGGATAGGAAGCAGAACAAACGGGATTGTCAGAAAGAAAGGAGACGGCTATGTATTTATTGGGAGCGGCTGCTGCGCTGTTCGGGCTTGACCAGTGCCTGAAGCAGCTGGTGGAGGGGCAGAGCCCGGAACGATTCCCCAGGAGTATGGATCACACAGGGGGAAGGATTAAACTTTACAGAAATCATAACAGGGGATTCTGCTTTGAAGTTTTAAAGCACAGACCCAGTCTGGTGCGCCAGCTGCCTCTGTGCCTGACCAGCATGGCAGGGGGAATTTTGTGCTTTCTCTCAACTCAGAAGGGATACCGGGCGGAAAAGGCGGGATATGCCCTGGTGCTTGCAGGAGGACTCAGCAATCTCTGCGACAGGCTGAGACGGGGCTATGTGGTAGACTACTTCAGCATTCAGGCCGGATTTTTAAAGAAAGTGGTGTTTAACCTGGGGGATCTCTTTATTATGGCCGGAGCCGCTGTTCTGACGGTGAAAAGCCTGTTTGGGAATGAAGCGGGCAGGAAGACGCAGGGCTGAACTGATACGAAAATCATAAGTTCTGCCGGCAGGACAAACGCATGAGTAAATAAATTGTGAACAAATCCCCTTTTTCTGGTAT
>ERZ894232.2867-NODE-2867-length-11181-cov-9.927467_pt1 | contig 11181 bp, 9 predicted proteins | sample MGYA00380296_ERZ894232 | MGnify/ENA primary metagenome ERZ894232 (study PRJEB32331, sample SAMN06328433) | human gut metagenome | biome: human gut microbiome; feature: stool | host: Homo sapiens | collected 2014-08-14 ... | reverse complement strand
ATAAAAAATGGTATTGTTTCTACAATACCATTTAATTTTATGACTGCACAGTAAAAAAGTCAATACATATGCACCATTGTTAAAAAAATGTTTACTTTTTAAACCTATTTACAATATATTGGTTTGCCATATCTTCAAGAGTGTCCTCCAAACCGCCAAGACCTTTGAAGTCGGGATTTTTTCTCTTTATTGCGTTTGTCAGAATGTAATCGCAAAGTGCAGGGTTTTTAGGCAAAAGCGGTCCGTGCAAATATGTTGCGATCACATTTTTATATATAACGCCTTCATAACCTGATTTTCCTGTATTTCCCAAGCCGTAAAACACTTTCCCGAACGGAGTGTGATCACCGATATATGTCCTTCCTCCATGATTTTCAAATCCGACTACAGGCTGTTCAAAAAGCGGACTGTTCAACACGATATTTCTGATCAGTCTCTCCGGCTGCCATTCTGTCGTTATATCAAGAATCGAAAGACCTTCTATCGTCTTTTTATTTGTCTTGTAATATTTCCCGAGAAGCTGATATCCCCCGCACACAGCGAGGACAACTCCCCCGTCTTCAACATATGCTTTAAAATCATCTTTGATGTCTTTTAGGAAACCGCATACAAGTTCCTGCTCTCTGTCAGATCCGCCGCCTAAGAGCACGATATCCAACTTAGAAAAATCAATTTTTTCACCTGATAGAAACGGAATCACCTCTGCCTCCATCCCCCGCCATTCAAGACGTTTCCGAAAACACTGTATATTTCCTCTGTCACCGTATAAGTTTAAGAGATCCGGATATAAATGTCCGATTGTAAGTTTCTTCATCGTTCCGTACCTCCTTTCCCCTCTAATTCAGTCAGCATATGGTTCGTCTGATACAATCCGGAGTAGTTCACGATAACATAAAGATTTTTCGTGCCCTGCTCTACACACTCAAGCACCGATGCACGCATATCGTCTGTAGATTCGCAAGAAACATCTTCGTATTTCAACCGAAGCGCCATATCATACTTCCTTGTTCCCGCCGTAATAATCTTTCTTGCGTTACTTTCCGCAAGATACTGAAAATCCACATCCCAAAGCCATGATACGTCTTCCCCATCCTGATACGTATCATTGATCTGAATGATAATATCTTTCGGATTCGGATCTCTGAGTACATGCGATACTTTCTGCTGAAAACCGATCGGATTTTTCGCAAGGTGGAGCTGCACTCTTGCACCGTTTATATTAAAAATACTTTCTCTGTTATTTCCATAATCAAACGCCTCTATCATCTCTTTAAAATGTTCATATCCCGCTCCCATCGTTTTAAGAGCCGCATACGCCGACAGAGTATTGTAAATATTATAAGGTGTCCTTATCTGCGGATCAAAGTGGATTCCGTCCATATCAAATGAATACAATTCATCTTCTCTTACGACATGTTCAGCCGTATATTCCGGATTTGGTCTGTTCCATCCGCAGTTCGGACAATGATACAACCCTAACTGACCATAATGGAAAAACTGATATTCCAGTTTCTTTCCGCATTTGCGGCAAAAAATGCTCTCCCGTATTTCAGATCGTGAAACATCGTCAAATATCTGCTCGCTGATACCATATGTGACAAATGCATTTTTGCTTTCCTGCGCCAAAGAGTAAGATAAAATGTCATCACAATTTATAATAAGCGTTGTCTTCGGAACGCTTGTCACCGCTGTCATCAATTTATTATAAGTAATATCAACTTCACCGAAACGATCAAGCTGATCTCGCGAAATATTTGTCAGCAGCGCACAGTCTGGCTCTATTTTCGGCAGCACCCCTACAGATGCGATCTCATCTACTTCTATGCATGCATAATCCGCATCCAGATTGCCATGCTTGTCTGTTGCAAGAACAAACGCCGAAATAATTCCGTTTAACATATTAGCGCCCGTACGGTTAATAATCACTTTCTGACCTTCATGCTCTAACGCCTTACATAAAATCGCGTTCGTCGTTGTCTTTCCGTTTGTTCCCATTGTGACGATCGTCTTTTTTCTAACCTGACCCGATAATTCCTTCAGTATATTCGGATCGATCAGACGCGCCACATATCCCGGAAGCGTCACCCCGCTTCCACGGTTTAACTTTTTGATCAGACTGCTCGTCGCTTTCGCGCATTTCACAGCAAATTTACTTCTCAATCTCATACTTGAACCAATTTCCCTTTTTATTTATTTTTCTGCTTTTTTAACAGTTCCCGAATGGCATACGCAACACCAAGCTCATCATTTGACTTCGTAATATATTTTGCCGCTTTTTTCAATTCCGAAACCGCATTTCCCATCGCTACCGTCGCTCCGAAATCCATTGACATCATCGAATAATCATTCAAACTGTCTCCGAGAACCATAACCTCATCCATAGTATATCCAAGCGACTCGATATATTCCTTCAATATCGGACCTTTCTGCGCTCTTGCATCCGTGATCTCCACATTTGATTCAAATGATGAAGCGACTGCGATTTTAGGATTTTTTTCAAGATGTTTTGTCACCCTGCGGACTAACTCAAGATCATGTGAAAACATAAATAGTTTAAACACCGGGATACCCGCTTTCTCAATCTCTTCAAAATCAGAAACAACCTTTACACTTTCTATCGCCCTGCGATATTCGCTTGTTTTCACGACCTCTTCCCGGGTCATATTTACATGAAAAAGCTGCATCTCCGCTATAATACTTTCTTCGACTTCTTTTTCCGTTCCGATACGGTAATCGCCTTCATTTGTAAGAAATACGATCGATATCGGAAATTCTTTCACCTCTTCGCAGATCTCTCTGCACAACTCCATTCCGATGCCGCATTCTTTTACAATTTTTCTCTGCGGATCTCTGACTTCCGCTCCGCTTCCCAATATATAATCACAAACAATTCCTGTTCCGTCAAGCTCTGCCATAGCGCCTTCATAACCTCTGCCTGTCGCCACCATAAACCGGATGCCTGCCGCACACGCTTCCTTTACTGCCGCGATCGTATCCGGAGCGATTCTGTGGTCATCACAAAGAAGCGTTCCATCCATATCGCTCGCTATCACTTTGATCATATCTTCATATCTCCAATCTATATACAATAGTTCAGCCATACAGTGTACGTAGAGCATAAAACATGCTTGCATGTTTTTACCGACGGACATCTGTGTGCGGTTACTTGCTATTCTATCTATTATAAAGTTTTTCCCCGCATTTTACAACACAAATCGCCCTAACCTGCACAGTCGTTTTTCCATAACCGTCACAGTCGTTTCTACAGTTTGATTTCCCCAAGTCTTCCGCTGCCTTTCAGATATTTCCTATATACAAAGAAAAAAACAACGCTTGTCACCGATGCCGCCAGTATATCCGCCACCGGCTCCGCATAAAAAGCATCTTTCGCCGTAAACAACGCCGGGAGAAAACATGTTGATGAAAAGTAAAAAACTTTTCTTACAACAGACATCCCAAGAGACAACTTCGTCATGCCAAGAGCAGTAAGCGCATCAACAAAAACATACTGCAGACTTAACGGAACAACCATCAGAGTAAACACTTTGATCCCCCACACGGACAGTTCCCGGTACTCTGCATTATCCGTAAAAATACGAACAAAATACTGCGGAGCCACTCTTGAAATAATAAACATCACCGCCGTAAAGAAAACACAGAGCATCAACACCCAGAGCACTGTTTTCCGAATACGATCCGCTCTGTTTGCTCCATAATTATAACTAATAAGCGGCTGCGACCCTCCTGTCACGCCAAGCATCGGCGCCGTGATCAAAAGCATATAGCTTTGCACGATCGTAGCCGCCGTGATCAACGTATCCCCGTAGTCTGCTCCGCCGTAATACTGCAAAACAGCATTCAGCGCAATGATGATCACACTGTCTGATGCCAGAATCAAAAACGGAGAGAAACCGATCTTCACGATTCGTTTTCCAATCTCCCGCTCAGGCTTCACCAGCGTCAGCGGAATACGCATCTTCTTTCTCTTCAATGTATAAAGAACAAAGATGCATGATGACATCTGTGCAATCACCGTAGCCACTGCCGCCCCCGCAATATCCATTTCAAGTCCGAAAATAAATACCGGATCAAGCACGATATTTACGATTGCTCCGATCAGTGTCGTCAGCATTCCAAGCCCCGGATATCCCTGTGCCGTAATAAAATAATTCATCCCCATTGACAAAAGAGCGAAAAAAGTTCCAAGCGTGTAAATAGTCATATAAGTATTGGCATACGGAAATATATCTGCGCTTGCCCCAAACCATCTCAGTAAATAATCTTTCGTAAGTAAAAATACAATCGTCAATATTCCCGAAAAAATAAGCAGCATAGAAAAACTGTTTGCCAGTATCTGCTTAGCGCTTTTTTCATCTCCCGCCCCGAGACGTACCGAAAACAAGACGGAACCCCCGATACCGATCAGCGTTCCGAACGATGACAACAATGTAATGATCGGAGCACATACCCCCGCGCCTGCCAGCGAGTCAGCCCCGATCACCGGAATATTTCCTATATAGATTCTATCCACAATACTGTACAGCACATTAACAAATTGCGCGAACATAAACGGAATTGAAATTTTTAATACAAGCAAAGGAATAGAATCCCTGCCAAAATCATTTTCTTTTTTCATAACTCATATAACCCTCTCCCTAAGATTTCAGGTTATATATTATCACTTTCTCACAGATATAAAAACCGCGAAAAGTGATTTTTCTAAAACTTTTTCTCGATTTTATTCCTGCAATATCCTTACATCCGCTCTTGCATGTAAAAACGGCAGTGAACGGGAACAGCACACTCGCCGTTCCCGTTCACTACCGTCAAAAACTTGTCAAAAGAAATGAATTTATCCTTCAATCGCAATGGATTTCTTAGTCTCTACTGCTTTCGCATCCTTTTTCGGAATTGTCAGGCTCAAAATACCGTTTTCAAATTTTGCTTTAATATCTTCGTGAGTGATCGCATCGCCTACATAAAAACTCCTCTGCATTGTACCTGCATAACGCTCTTTCCGAATGTATTTTCCCTTCTTATCTTCCTCGTCCTTGTCAAGTCCTTTCGCCGCCGAGATGGTCAGATAACCATTTTCAAGATCCACGGTAATCTCGTCCTTTTTAAATCCCGGAAGATCAATATCCAACTCATATCCCGCTTCATGCTCACGAATATCTGTCTTCATCATGTTTTTGGCATTCTTACCATACAGCGGATTTTTCTTTCCCCAGAAATCTCTGTCAAATCTCTCAAACGGGAAATCCATCCAATCATCGTCAAACAAATTCTCTCCAAAAATACTAGGCATCAACATAAGTCATATCTCCTTTCAAAACACTTTTGAATTTATTGTTTTCTTTGTTATATCTGTAATATAGCACCCGTTATTAGCACTGTCAAGGGTTGAGTGCTAATATTTTTGCTATTTTTTTGCAAACCCTTTAAAATCAATGGTTTGCAGTATCTTATTTCTTTTGAAATTGTGATTTTTTCTGTTTTGACACCAATTTGACACCATTTGCGCTAAAACTACAAGCCATGCAAGCGAAAAATGAGCTCCCGTTGAGAGTTTGATCTCATAAGTGGAGATCATTTTTTTCGCTTATAAGGCGATAGCCGCGACCGAATGAATGCAGGTCATGAGGTCCATAGCGAGTAGTTCTGTAATCATTCTTAAAGAAATCTGAGCCGTCACATAATCTGAACCAAATCCCTCTTCGCAATCTCTTTTCGATCCTGAACCAGTCTGTGATATGGTTATAAACTTCCATTTCATTGAACTGCTCCACAGCTACATTATATCCGGTCACAATCGATTCGTAATGCCCTTGTTCTGGATGATTAACTGTATACGTTTTTGTTCCTGTTTGCTCTTTTCTCCAGCCCGAGTAATATCCCGCATGCATTGTCTCGTCTAAATGTTGTCCTGCAACTCCTGAGATATCAGCTTGACATGTGCTACAAATTGTATGTTCTACCATTTCATATACTGGTTCATTGACAGTTTCTGTCCAAGCTTCCTGATCGACTACCCATTCTCCTGTATAGATCGGAATACTATAATCATGAGTATGTACCGGAGCTGTATTTTGAGTTCCGCCGTTTCCTGAGTTCCCTCCATTAGATTCCCCTGTTGTTTGGGAAGCGTTATTTTTCTGTGTAGAAGCAGAAGCATCCGGTTGAGATGCTGTCTGCTTCTCATCCTATTCTTTCTTGTACCGAATTTCGGTACAAGAACCTGTTCTAAAAAACACCACACATTTATTATACTTGTTATGCAAGTATTTGCATGCCCATATTATAGCTACAAAATATTAGTTCAATCGGATTTTTGCAACCGTACACCACAACTCCGCAACACTTTCTTATAGTTTAGATTAATCAAAAGAAGGGTGTCAAGCATTCAACACCCTATTATTCGACCTTGCAATCATTATACAAATATTTTTATTCATAAATGTTTGAATACATTTCATTGAGTTTTTTCACTCCATTCTCTATCTCCTCTTTCAGTTTAGCATATACTTCATAATCATCTGCTTCCATTTTTTCTTTATGTTTTATCTGACCGTTTCTATCAAGACTATACTCTTTTGGTTTTGTAGAACCGTCGTCTGCCAAATGGTTTTCTCTTGAAATATAAAGTGTTATAAAATCGCCTGTTTTCCGAATTGTAATACCCGGATTTTCTTCCAAATCGCTATTCTTTACGAGAAGTGTGGCTACGATAAATTTCTCTCTGTCACTCATTTCCTGATTCCATTTCCATATAGAAGGTCTGTCAAACATATAAATATCATACTTAAAATCGGAATCTGTGAGGCAATAATTATTACCTTCTTGCTCAAATCCAAGTTCCTCCAACTTATCTTCATATGTCCGCACAAGATGGTCCTGCTTGCCGTTTTGAATTCCTATATAAGCTGAAACTAAAATAACTATCGCCAATACTACTATTGTTCCTATTTTAAATATTTTTAAGTGTCTTACTTTTTTATCGATTTCTTGTACCATAGAGAAGTTATCCTTAAGCATAGAATCCAACGGAACTCCTGATTCGTCACTAATCTTTACTAATGTTTGTAAATCCGGATAATTCTTTTCCTTTTCCCAGTTTGAAATAGTTTGCCTCGTCACATGATAATATTGTGCAAACTCTTCTTGAGACATCTTTTTTTCTTCTCGTAATTTTAAAATTGTTTCTCCTATTTTCATACCGCTTACCTCCTTTTTATTTTATTTTATCTCTCCACTCTGCAAAGTCCAGCAAACTTTATTTACCCCCTCCTTTTTCGGGCGCAAATAATTTTTACCTCTTCATATTTTGAAAATATTCCTTATAACATCGATTTCTAAAATTAACACCTTGCTGCCTTAGCATCTCACCGGCTGCAAATATAAGTTCTGTTTTTATTGATTTTTGCTTCGCAAAATGGGATAATAGACGTAAAATTTTTTATTGATTTTTAATCTTACGCAAGAGGAGGTTATTTCATATGGAAAACACTGAACTTATCATCCCGGCTCCGTCCGATCCGTTAAAAAAACACAAGAGTCATTTTTCCAAGATCGGACTTTTTTATTTCTGTGGAGCGATCATAATTTCGGGAGTGCAGATTTCTGTCATTACATTGATTCAGTTGATCGCACCCCAGCTTATGGTGAATCCGAATATTTCCCTGATCATCTCATCGCTTTCGATGTATCTTATTGCAATGCCGCTTTTGGTCATCATCGTACGCACGATCCCCGGCATGGTCATCCACAAGAAGAAAATGACGGCAGGGCAATGGATTATCGCCTTTTTTATGTGCTATGCGCTTATGTATGTTACGAATGTAATAGGCACATTTACGACAGCTATCTTCGGAACACTAAAAGGAGATCTCGTAGACAACCCGATCCAGGACATTCTTACCGGACTGTCTCCGCTCACAGCATTTTTCCTTATGGTGATCTGCGCTCCCATCGTCGAAGAATATGTTTTCCGAAAACTCATCATCGACCGGACAGTACAGTACGGACAGGCAACGGCTATCCTTCTGTCAGGATTGATGTTTGCGTTATTCCACGGTAATTTTAATCAATTTGTATACGCATTTACACTCGGTGTGTTCTGGGGATTCATTTATGTAAAAACCGGGCGCTTGATCTACACGGTTGCCCTGCATATGACAGTCAACTTTTTAGGCTCGATTCCGGGACTGCTTTTAATGAAATCAACATTTTTCAATCAGCTTTCTCTGTTAGCGGAAAATAACCCGTCAGCCATCGTCGGACTCGTTATGCAGCATCCGGTTCAGTTTCTTTTGATTTGTTTTTACATGCTGCTTCTTTTCGGTCTTGTCATTACAGGCATCATATTTTGGGCGATCAACTTTAAGAAATTCAAATGTGCCCCCGGAGAGATCACAATTCCGAAAGGAAAACGTTTCTCAACGATCATCTTAAATGTCGGAATGATTCTGTATTGTCTGTTTTGGATCATTCAGATTATTTTACAGTTGTTCGCTTAAACAAATCTATTTTCAGATTAAAATGCAGCTTTACCCTCACAAGAGAAAGCTGCATTTTCTAATATCTCACTATTCTTGTTCTATCAATCATTCTGCATCGTCATATCAGCAAATCTTCATCGCAGTCTCGTAAGCGCCCCACACCACGCTCCGTAAATTTCCAACCTGTTCACAATCGCCGACCAGGTAAATATTCTTTCCTTTTCTTTCCAGCGGATTAGGCAGGTAACCGACTGATCCGATCACAGAGTCACAAGGAATCTCTATCTCTTTTCCGGTTTTATCTGTACAGATCACCGAATGTTCTTTTACTTCTTTTAACTTTGTTTCGAGATATACCGGAACTTCGTGCAGCTCAAACCATTCCCTCAAATAGGAACTATTGGCAAGGCAAACTCCTTTCTGTGCCACAAGATCATTTTTCATCTCAACAATAACCGGTCTCTTTCCCTGAAGCGCAAGCTCATAGGCAATCTCGCTTCCCGTAAGGCCTCCTCCGATCACTACAACTCTTTCTCCTACATCCCTTCCGTTCAGATAGTCGCATGCCTCAATCATCCGTTCATGTCCCGGAATATTTTTCATCACGCGCGGAACAGAACCGGTTGCAATTATTACCGGAGCATCGCCAAACTTTTCAACGCTGTCAATCTCCTTACCTAAATGAACCTCCACATCCAGTTCTTTCATTTGTCTTCTGTACCATGCCAAAAGTTCTCTTAATTTCCCCTTATAAGATTCTGCACTTGCCGGGATGAACGTGCCGCCAAGAACGTTGTTCTTCTCATAAATAACCGGATCATGCTCACGAAGCTTTAACACTCTGGCAGCTTCCATCCCTCCGATTCCTCCGCCGATAATATAGACTCTTCTTGGATTCTTTGTTTTCTCTATAAAATGCCGATCCCACTGCATCGTTTCCGCATTAACCGCACACCTTGACAAATGCAGGCTGTCACTTAATTCCTGATCGTTTGGCACTCCTTTATAGTGACACATATTAAAACATCCGTTATGGCATAAAATACAAGGCCGAATCTCTTCTTCCCGATCTTCCATCATCTTTGTGACCCATTCCTGATCTGCCAAAAACTGCCTCGCGAATCCCGCTCCGTCCAATCTTCCTGCGGCGATCGATTCTGCCGCTGTTTTCGGGTTCATTCTCCCCGCACATACAACCGGAATCCGAACAAACTGTTTAATATGTTCTACATCTTCCAGATTACAATTTTCCGGCATATAAACAGGCGGATGCGCCCAATACCACGCATCATATGTACCATTATCGCAGTTGAGCATGTCATAACCTGCATCTTGCAAATATTTCACCGCTTTTTCAGATTCTTCCATATCTCTTCCGACTTCCGTAAACTGCTCTCCCGGAAGAGCGCCTTTTCTGAATCCTTTTGTCTTGGAAAGAACACTGTACCTTAGCGATACAGGAAAATCTTCACCACATACTTTTTTAATCGCCTGCACGATCTCTACAGCAAAGCGATATCTGTTTTCAAAAGATCCTCCATATTCATCTGTTCTATGATTTACATATTTTAATGTAAACTGATCAAGAAGATATCCTTCATGTACCGCATGTATTTCCACTCCGTCAACTCCCGCATCCTGCAAAAGTTTCGCCGACTTTGCAAACGCTTCCACAAACTCATGAATTTCTTCTCTTGTCATCTCTCTTGAAGGAACTTTATCCGACCAGCGGTTCGGAGACGGGCTTGCCGTCGCAGTAATCTTATCCAGATCCATAAACGGCTTTGATAAAACGCGCAGCGCCTTATTCGTATATAATTTTTCCATCATCTCGCTGATCGTAAACGACCGGCCGAAACCCGCTGTCAACTGAACAAAAAGTTTGGCTCCTGTTTTATGAAACTCCGGCATCCACTCTTTCAGATCTTCATACATCTTTTTATTCTTGTACAGCCATTGTCCAAACATAGGATTATATACCGGCTGACACCCCGGAAGGACAAGACCCGCATTGTTTTTTGCAGCCTCCCTAAGAAATCGCGCACCCATTTTGTCAAAATGGTTTTTCTCCATCCATCCGAACAGATCGGTTCCTCCCATAGAAGTCAATACGATACGGTTTTTTATCTCGCAGTTTCCGATACGCCACGGAGTAAATAAAGGTTTTAGTTTCTCATCCATGTTTCAATTCTCCCTTCTGTTTTCTATAGGAAGCGCATACTGCTCCGCAAGTTTCTCAATCTCCTTGCGCACCTGATTTACAACATTCTTCGGGCTGACAATTTTTGCCTGACTGCCAAGCGCAAATACCCAGCTTATGAACTGACTGCTTACCTGAACGTCTACACTCACAGTGAAATGATCGGCATCCGCCGGAATCATCATCACATCTTTCCCGAAACGATCTACAATAACACCTGCCAGCGAATTTTCAACAAGAAGTTTTACCGACTGTTCTTTTCCCCCGAACATGCCAAAACTCTTTTTTGAATACGACGCCATGTCGATCTTTTGAAACTCCTCCTTTCCCTCCCGTATCTCTTCCGACAGCAAAATATGAAGCATTTTATCGACTCTGTAATGCCGGATCTGCTCTGCCCGGGAATCATATCCGATCAGATAATAATTCTCATGATCCCATAGCAGCCCCCACGGGCTGATATGGTAATACGCTCCTCCGTGA
>ERZ894232.2860-NODE-2860-length-11221-cov-13.809421_pt1 | contig 11221 bp, 10 predicted proteins | sample MGYA00380296_ERZ894232 | MGnify/ENA primary metagenome ERZ894232 (study PRJEB32331, sample SAMN06328433) | human gut metagenome | biome: human gut microbiome; feature: stool | host: Homo sapiens | collected 2014-08-14 ... | reverse complement strand
CGTCGGCAGCGTAAGATGTGTATGAGGGAGAGGGCGGAGGAATCGGGGGGAACGGCGGACATGACGACTCCGGGTTGCGATGGTTTGCTTTATGTTTAACCTTTTGCGCGGGCTTGGCAAGAAGGGGATAGTCGGCGTGGGAATCACGCCGCAAAGACAGACGCGGCCCCCACAGACCGCCGAAACGTTCCGGAGATGAAAAAACGCTTGACGAAACAGGCCGGCGCTACTACAAACAAACCTCACCGAACGGTAGAGGCGCGTAGCTCAGGTGGCAGAGCACTTCCTTGACACGGAAGGGGTCAGCAGTTCAAGTCTGCTCGTGCCTACCATACAACAACAATGGGAAGGGAGGTTCGCGCCTCCCTTTTCTGGTTTTGGAGCACCGTTCCGCGCGCCGCCGGTTCCGGCCGCCGCGGGGCGGGGCCGGGAGTTCTGGTCATGCAGGTAGCGGTCGAAGGCAAGATGGTGGACGCGCCCCAGGGCGCGACGGTGGGCGAGGCCCTCAAGGCGGGGCTGTCCGGCAAACGCTTCAAGGCGGCCCTGGCGGCCCGCGCGGACGACGACACGCTGCTCGACCTGTCCGCGCCCCTGAGCTCCGACATCCACGCCCTCGCGCCGCTTACGGCGGACGATCCCGAGGGGCTTCAGCTTTTGCGGCATTCCGTGTCCCACGTCATGGCCGCCGCCGTGCAAAAGCTGTTCCCCGGGGTCAAGGTGACCATCGGCCCCTCCATCGACTCGGGTTTCTACTACGATTTTGACGCCCCCCGGCCGTTCACCGCCGACGATCTGCCCGCCATCGAAGCCGAAATGTGCCGTATCGTCGAGGCGGACCTGCCCTTCGAGCGCGGCGTCATGTCCAAGGCCGAGGCCGTGGCGCTGTTCCGGGGCAAGGGCGAAACCTACAAGGCCGAAATCATCGACGGCATAGACGCCGACACCGTGTCCCTGTACCGTTGCGGCGACTTTCTCGATCTGTGCCGGGGCCCCCATATTCCGCGCACGGGCCTGATCCGGGCGTTCAAACTGCTGTCCGTGGCGGGCGCGTACTGGCGCGGAGATGAAAAAAATCCCATGCTGTCGCGTATTTATGGCACGGCCTTCGGGGACGAAAAGGCCCTCAAGGAGCATCTGGAGCGCATTGAGGAAGCCAAGCGCCGCGACCATCGCAAATTGGGCCGCGAACTCGATCTGTTCACCTTCCACGAGGACGTGGCTCCGGGCATGTCGTTCTGGCTGCCCAAGGGCATGATGCTGCGCACCATTCTGGAAGATTTTTTGCGCCGCGAACACCTCAAGCGCGGCTATGAACTGGTGCAGGGGCCGCAAATTCTGCGCCGCGAACTGTGGGAAAAGTCGGGCCATTACGAGCACTACCGCGAAAACATGTACTTCACGGAGATCGAAGGCGACGTGCACGGCATCAAGCCCATGAACTGCGTGGGCCACATGCTGATCTACGGCCAGCATCTGCGCAGCTACCGCGATTTGCCTCTGCGCTTGTTTGAACTGGGCGTGGTGCACCGGCACGAAAAGTCCGGCGTGCTGCACGGCCTTTTGCGCGTGCGCCAGTTCACTCAGGACGACGCCCATATCATCTGCACGCCCGATCAGCTTGAGGACGAAATTTTGGGGGTCATGCACCTGTCCAGCGACCTCATGGATCTGTTCGGCTTTTCGTACAAGATTTTCATTTCCACCCGGCCCGAGGACAGCATAGGGTCCGACGAGGACTGGGAACGGGCCACCTCCGCCCTTATCAAGGCGGTGGAAAAAGAAGGCAAGCCGTATCGGCTGAATGAGGGCGACGGCGCGTTCTACGGCCCCAAAATCGACATCAAGGTCACCGACGCCATCGGGCGCGAATGGCAGTTGTCCACCATTCAGGTGGACTTCACCCTGCCCGAGCGCTTCGACCTGACGTACGTGGGCCAGGACGGCGAACGTCATCGTCCGGTCATGGTGCACCGGGCCATTCTCGGCTCGCTGGAACGTTTCATCGGCGTGCTCACCGAACACTACGCCGGAGCCTTCCCCACCTGGCTGGCCCCGGTGCAGGCCCGCCTGCTCAACGTCACCGACGATCAGGCGGAATACGTCAAAGAGGTCAAGGCCCGTCTCAACGCCCTGGGCATCCGGGTTGAAACGGACCTGCGCAACGAAAAGCTGGGCTTCAAGGTCCGCGAGGCGCAGCTGGCAAAAATCCCCTACATCCTGGTCGTCGGCGACAAGGAGGTGGCGGACAGGGGCGTCAACGTGCGCCTGCGCTCGGGCGAAAACGCGGGCTTCCGCACCGTGGACGATGCGGCGGCCCTGATTCGGGCGGATGGGGAAGAACCTTTTAACCGAGGAGGGATGAGCTATAGCTTCGCCTAACATGCGACCTCGCCGCGACATGCCCCAGGACGGGGTGCGCCGCAACGAGCAAATTCGGGCCCGCGACGTGCGGGTGATTGGTGCGGAAGGGGAACAGATCGGCATTCTGCCCCGTATGGAAGCCATTGCCCTGGCCAAGGAGGCCGGCATGGACCTGGTGGAAGTGGCCGCCACGGCCGATCCGCCCGTCTGCCGCATCATGGACTTCGGCAAATTCAAGTACGAGCAGCAGCAGAAGAAGAAGGAAGCCAAAAAGAATCAGTCGGTGGTCCAGATCAAGGAAATCAAGGTCCGGCCCAAAACCGACGATCACGACTACGAAACCAAGCTGCGTCATATCCGCCGCTTCCTCACGGACGGCGACCGCTGCAAGGTGACGGTCTTCTTCCGCGGGCGCGAAATTGTCCACAAGGACCGGGGCCAGGCCATTCTGGAACGGGTCATCGAGGATACGAAGGATATCGGCAAGGTGGAGCAGGAGCCCAGCGCCGAAGGCCGCACGCTCCAGATGCTGCTGATGCCGCTGCCCAAAAAGTAGTCCGTGGCCGCGCCCCGCGCGGCGGCTCGAACATGGCCCGGCGCGTTTGTCGTCTCCCTGGGAAAAGGCGGCGCGATTCTCGTATCGCGGCCGCGACGGCCGCGCGTGGGTATTTTTTGCTTGCGGATTATGCGGAAATAGAGCATGATTCGCCCTTTCGATTCGCTTTAATCGAGTTCCGGACCTCGCGCCCGGACCGCGAATACCAAGGAGTAGGCCATGCCCAAAATGAAAACCAGCCGTTCCGCCGCCAAGCGCTTCAGCGCCACCGGCAGCGGCAAATTCCGCCGTCGCCGCCAGAACCTGCGCCATATCCTGACCAAGAAGGACGCCAAGCGCCGGGCCCGTCTGGGCAAGGGGGCGCTGGTGGACAGCGCGAATGTCAAGGCGGTCAAACGTCTCCTTCCTTACGCTTGATTTTTTCGGTCTTTTTCTTCGCCGGCTGCGTCGAACCGCGCTTTTTACTCGGTCATGTATGTCGCTATACACTCCCTTGTAACAAGCTTGTTTTTCTTGCCGGCAAAGAAAAATCCTCGAAAAAAAAACGGTGCTTCGCCGTCCGTGCGCGGCATGGCGGCACACAGGAAGAAACGATGAAACATTTCGCCGGAGCGGAGCGTCCGCAACGGCATCATCGCTCCGCTGGCCTGATCTCCGCCTCGCGGGGTTGAACTATGGAGGATACCATCCATGCGCGTGAAGAGAGGTCTTGCTGCCCATCGTCGGCACAAGAAATACCTGGACATGGCCAAAGGCTTCCGGGGCGGCCGCAGCCGTCTGTACCGCACCGCCCGTGAAGCCGTCGAACGTTCCCTCGCCTACGCTTACCACGGCCGCAAGCTGCGCAAGCGCGACTTCCGCAAGCTGTGGATTCTGCGCATCAACGCGGGCGCCCGTCTGAACGGGCTTTCCTACTCCCGTCTCATCCACGGCCTCCAGTTGGCCGGGGTGACCATCAACCGCAAGATGCTCGCCGACCTCGCCGTGCGCGAAAAGGCCGACTTCGCCGCCATCGTCGAACTCGCCAAGGCCAAACTGGCCTAAGTCAATCGGGGCCCGCCCCGTACCCTGCCGGGGGGAATGATTCCCCCCGGACCCCCTCATCGAGCCGATTTTCTTTGCGGCTCGCCGCAAAGAAAATCGGCAGATGCCGGGTCAAGGGGCGGCTCGCCCCTTGCGGGGTGCGGGGCAGAGCCCCGCATTTTTTCATCCTTCATCCATCGCAAGGGCCTGTCATGGATCTGCTGGAGCACATGCAAAGCCTGGCCGGGGCGCTGACCGAGCGTCTGGGCCAGGTTTCGTCGTTACCGGAGCTGGAAAGCTGCCGGGTGGATTTTCTGGGCCGCAAGGGGCGGCTGGCCGAACTCATGGCCCGCCTGCCCGAACTGCCTCCGGCCGAGCGCCCGGTGTTCGGCCAGACGGCCAACAAGGTCAAGCAGCAGCTGACCGCGCTGATAGACGAACGCAAGGCCGGTCTGGAGCGGGAAAAGGAAGCGGCCCTGCTGGCCCGCTTCGACCCCAGCCTGCCGGGCCGCATGCCCTGGGCCGGGTCGCTGCACCCCATCACCCTGGCCATGGAGGACGTGTGCTCCGTATTCCGGAGCATGGGGTACGAGGTGGTGTCCGGCCCCGAGGTGGACACCGATTTCCACTGTTTCGAGGCGCTCAACATGCCCCCCGAACACCCTGCCCGCGATATGCAGGACACCTTGTACATCAAGGACAAGGTGGTGCTGCGCACCCACACGTCCACCATGCAGATCCGCACCATGCTCCAGCGCAGGCCGCCCCTGGCCGTCATCGCGCCGGGCAAGGTGTACCGCCGCGACTCGGACGTGACGCATTCGCCCATGTTCCACCAGATCGAGGGCCTGCTGGTCGATACGAAAATCACCCTGGCCGACTTGCGCGGCACGCTGACCGCCTTTCTGAAGGCCGTGTTCGGCGAGAAGACGCGCGTGCGCTTTCGGCCCAGCTTTTTTCCCTTCACCGAACCCAGCGTGGAAGTGGATATGTCCTGCACCCGCTGCGGCGGGGAAGGGCGCCTGCACGGCGAAACCTGCCGCATCTGCAAGGGGTCGGGCTGGCTGGAAATTCTGGGCAGCGGCATGGTGGACCCGGCCGTGTTCGAAGCCGTGGGCTACGACCCCGAGCGGGTGTCGGGCTTCGCCTTCGGCCTGGGCGTGGAGCGGGTGGCCATGCTCAAGTACGGCTTGAGCGACATTCGCCTGAATTTCGAAAACGACGTCCGCTTCCTGGGCCAGTTCACGGTGTGAGGGTACGACAATGCTTCTGAGTCTCAACTGGTTGCGGGAGTTCGTGCCCTACGAAGGCACGGCGGAGGAACTGGGCGAACGGCTGACCATGCTCGGCCTGGAGCTGGAGGAAGTGGTCCGTCCCTACGAGGGTATCAAAGACGTGGTGTTGGGGCGGGTGCTGACCTGCGACATGCACCCCGACTCGGACCATCTGCATGTGACCACGGTGGACGTGGGGCAGGGCGAACCCCTCACCATCGTATGCGGCGCGCCCAACGTGGCCGCCGGTCAACTGGTGCCCGTGGCTCCGGTGGGGGCCACCCTGCCGGGCGGCCTCGCCATCAAAAAGGCCAAACTGCGCGGGGTGCCCTCGTTCGGCATGATCTGTTCCGAGCGTGAACTGGGCCTTACCGAGGATCACAGCGGCATCCTGGTCCTGCCCGAAGCCGACCGGGCCGGACGCAAGCCCGCTCCGGGCGAACGCCTCATCGAAGCCTACGACTTCGACCGCGAGGTGCTGGACATCAGCATCACCCCCAACCGGGGCGACTGCCTGTCGGTGCTGGGCTTCGCGCGCGAAGTGGCGGCGGCCTATGGCCTGCCCCTGACCCTGCCCGCCTTCGAGGTGCGGGAGTCCGGCCCCGACGTGTCCGCGGAACTTCCGATAGAGGTGACGGACGGCGATCTGTGCCCGGCCTATACCGGCCGCGTGCTGGAAGACGCCCGGGTCATGCCCTCGCCCGCCTGGATGCGCTACCGGCTGCACGCCGTGGGGGTGCGCGCCATTTCCAACCTGGTGGACGTCACCAACTATATTCTGATGGAACTGGGCCAGCCTCTGCACGCCTTTGACCGCGACAAGCTGGAAGGCGGCCGCATTATTGTGGCTCCGGCCGCCGAGGGTGAACGCCTGGTGACTCTGGACGGGCAGGAACGCGTGCTGAAAGCGGGCGACGGACTTATCCGCGACGCCGCGCGGCCCGTGGCCCTGGCCGGAGTCATGGGTGGCCTGGCCACGGAGATCACGGACGAAAGCCGCAGCGTGTTTCTGGAATGCGCCGTGTTCCGGCCCGCTTCGGTGCGCCGCACGGCCCGCCGTCTGGGGCTGTCCAGCGAAGCGTCGTATCGCTACGAGCGCGGCGTGGACCAAACCGGCATGGACTTCGCGCGGGAACGCGCGGCGGCCCTTATGGCCGAACTGTCCGGCGCAACGATCCGGACCGGGGTGTGCCGCTGCGAGCCCAAGCCCTGGAAAGCTCCGGTGGTGCGTTTCCGTCGGACCAAGGCCCAGGATTTGCTGGGGGTGCCCCTGGACGCCGAATTCTGCGCCCGCACCCTGACTTCCCTGGGGTGCGGCGTGGAGCGGGAAAGCGGGGACGAGTGGCGCGTGACCGCGCCGGGCTGGCGCTACGACCTCGCCCGCGAGGCCGATCTCATCGAGGAAGTGGCCCGCTTTGAAGGCGTGGATACCCTGCCCGCCACTCTGCCCGCCGTTGTCCGGACTTTGGACCGCTTCGGCCTACCCGAAAGCCGCCACGACTTCCTGATGCGGGTCAAAAAATGGGCGGCCGGTCTGGGGCTGAACGAGGCCGTCAATTACAGCTTTGTGGGCAATAAGGACCTCGATCATCTGCGCCTGCCCGCCGAAGGCCGGGTCAATATCCTCAACCCGCTCACCGCCGATCAGGACGTGTTGCGCACCGAACTGGCCCCCGGCCTCTTGCAGGATGTGCGCGTCAACATTGCTCAGGGCGCGGCGGGCGTGCGCCTGTTCGAAATCGCCGAGGCTTTCCGCGCGGACGCGGAGAGCGAAACCTCGGTGGCCGAAAATCGCCGTATGGGCCTGGTTCTGTACGGCGCGCGCTTCGACACCGCCTGGCCGCAGCCGGACGAAGATCAGGACTATACCGATCTTAAGGGATTGGTGGAGCACTTCTTCCTGCACTTTCTGCACCTGCCGTTGCCGCGTTTTGAACTGCTGGACGACCATCCCTACCTGGCTCCCGCCGTGGGCCTGGTTGTGTCCGACGCGGACGGCGACGAAAGGGCGGCGGGCGTGCTGGGCCGCGTAAAACCCGAGCTTGCCGACGCCTATCACGCCCGCAAGGCGGTGTGGCTGGCCGATCTCGATCTGGATTTGGTTCAGGCCCTCGCGGCGCGGGTGACCCTGGCCTTCCGGGCTCTGCCGGTATACCCGCCCGTGCGCCGCGATATGACGGTCATCGCCCCTCTGAATCTGCGGGTGGCGGCCGTGCGCGACGCTCTGGAAACCGCCAGCCGGGGGATCAAAAATTCTCTGCTGGAAAGCGTGGAACTGCATGACCTGTACGTGCCCGAAAGGGCGGACGAACGCCGTCTGACCTTCCGCCTGACTTTCCGCCATGCGGATCGCACCTTGCAGGACGCCGAAGTGGACCGCGAGCGCGAAAAGATCGCGGCGGCCCTTGTGCAGTCCCTCCCGGTCAGGATATAACCAAGACGGCCGGACGAAATACGTCCGGCCGTCCGAATCGACGACAAACCCCGCTCCGCGTTGTTTGCGCCGCCCACCGGCGGCAGGCCGCCGGGCGGGAAGGCACGAAAAATGCTCGTTGAACGGCGCGGCAACGCCGCGACCTGTCCGCATTTTTCGGGGCTGCCGAATTTCTTGGCAGCCCCGGTGGCCGGACGAAATACGTCCGGCCCCCTTTTCGACCGTGGCACCGGCAAGCAGGGGGACGTCATGTCCGGCAAGCGGAAATCCCAGGCAGTGTACCGCATAGGCGAGGCCGCGCGCGTTCTCGCCCTCAAGACCTGCGTCCTGCGTTTCTGGGAAGGCGAGTTTCCGCAACTGGCCCCGGTTCGCACCCCCAAGGGGCAGCGGCTGTATACCGAACGGGATATGGCCGTGTTGCGCCGTATCCGTTCTCTGCTGCACGAACAGGGGATGACCATCGAGGGTGCGAAGCGGGTGCTGGCGGGGGAGATGAACGCTCCGGCGGAGGGCGCGTCGTGCGGCAGCCCGGGCCGTTGCCTGGAACAGGGCTCTCTGGTCGACTCCGCGCCCGAAACCGGGGCGCGCGCCGGGGGCGCGGCTTGGGAGCGGACCGCTTTGGCCGCGGCCGCGGCCGAGCTGGAAAGCCTGCGCAGCCTGCTGCTCACGACGCCCACCCCGCTTGATTTTTCCCCTTCCTCTCCCATGGACCTTTCTTCCCCGCAAGGACGTTCGGCATGATTCTTTCTCCCTCCATGCTGTCCGCCGATTTCGGCCATCTGGCCGAAACGTTGGACGCGTTGCGCGACGCCGGTGTATCCTGGGTCCACTGGGACGTCATGGACGGCCGCTTCGTGCCCAACATCACCTTCGGTCAGCACGTTCTGCGCCAGATGCGGCCGTTGTCCCCCCTGGTCTTCGACGTGCACCTCATGATCGAGGAACCGGAACGCTATCTGGACGAATTCCGCGAGGCCGGAGCCGATCTGCTGGTGGTGCATGCCGAGGCCGCCCGTCACCTTCAGCGCACCCTGGCCGAAATCCGCCGTCTGGGCATGAAGGCCGGGGTGGCTCTCAATCCGGCCACGCCTCTGAGCGTGTTGGACTATGTATTGGATGATGTGGACCTGGTGTTGATCATGAGCGTCAACCCCGGGTTCGGCGGACAGAAGTTCCTGCCCCGCACCTTGGACAAGGTGGCGGCGTTGGCCCATCGCCTGCAGGAACATGCGGCGCGTTCCGGAATGCGGGCCGCGCGTCCGCTTATCCAGGTGGACGGCGGCGTGGACCCCGCCAACACCGGCGCCCTGACGGCCGCCGGAGCCGATGTGCTCGTGTCCGGCTCCGCCTTTTTTTCCCATCCGCCTTTTGCGGAACGGCTGGCCGTATTTGAGGCGGCGGCCGCCGGTTTCACCCACGCGGGCAGCGACCCGTCCTGATTTTCCGGAGGAGTAAACCCATGCCCACCCGTTCCGAACTGGCCAACGCCCTGCGCGCGCTTGCCATCGACGCCGTCGAACAGGCGGCCTCCGGTCACCCAGGCGCCCCGATGGGCATGGCCGATATGGCCGAATCTCTGTGGCGCGGTTTTTTGAAGCATAACCCCGCCGATCCCCGTTGGCCCGACCGCGACCGCTTTGTGTTGTCCAACGGGCATGCCTCCATGCTGCTTTACGGCCTTCTGCATCTGACGGGCTATGATCTGAGTATGGACGACATCCGCCGTTTTCGTCAGATGGGCTCGCGCACGCCCGGCCACCCCGAGGTGACGCTGACCCCTGGCGTGGAGGTGACCACCGGTCCCCTGGGGCAGGGCATCGCCACGGCCGTGGGTCTGGCCCTGGCCGAACGCTTGCTGGCCCACGTCTTCAACCGCGAGGGCTTCCCCGTGGTGGACCACCGCACCTGGGTTTTTCTGGGCGACGGCTGTCTGATGGAAGGTCTGTCGCAGGAAGCCTGTTCCCTGGCCGGAACTCTCAAACTGGGCAAGCTGACGGCCTTGTATGACGACAACGGCATTTCCATCGACGGGCCGGTGAGCGGCTGGTTCGCCGACGACACTCCGGCCCGTTTCGAGGCCTGCGGCTGGCACGTCATCCGCGATGTGAACGGCAACAAAGCCGAGGAGGTGGACGAGGCCCTGCGCCGGGCGTTGGCCGTCACGGACAAGCCCACCCTGATCTGCTGCAAGACCGTCATCGGCTACGGTTCGCCCGCCAAGGCGGGCAGCGCGGCCAGTCACGGCGCGCCCCTGGGCCCCGAGGAAGCGGCGGCCGCCAAGGCCGCCCTGGGCTGGAGCCATCCGCCTTTCACCGTGCCCGACGACATCCGTGAGGCGTGGGACGCCAAAGCCAAAGGGCGGAACGCCCAAGCCGCATGGGAGGACATGTTCGCCCGCTACCAGGCCGCCTATCCCGAATCGGCGGCCGAATTCCGGCGGCGCATGGCGGGCGGGCTGCCCGCGTCCTGGCCGGAAATCGCGTCCGCCCTGCAGGCGGACATGACGGCGGACCAGCGCAAGCTGGCCACCCGGGTATGGGGCAAGAACGCGCTGGACGTGTTGGTCCCGGCCCTGCCCGAATTGGTGGGCGGCTCGGCCGACCTTACCGGCTCGGTGGGCACCCGGCCCGCCGCATCCCGGGATATCGCGCCCGGCCGCTTCAGCGGAGACTACATCCATTATGGGGTGCGCGAGTTCGGCATGGGCGCGGCCATGAACGGCCTGGCTCTGCACGGCGGCTTCATCCCCTACGGCGGTACGTTCCTGGTGTTTTCGGATTATGCCCGCAACGTCATCCGCCTGGCCTCCCTGATGCGTAAACGGGTGATATGGGTGCTCACCCACGATTCCATCGGCGTGGGAGAGGACGGCCCCACCCATCAGCCTGTGGAGCATGTGCCCTCGCTGCGCCTCATTCCCGGCGTGGACGTGTGGCGTCCCTGCGACGGCGCCGAAACCGCCGCTGCCTGGATTGCGGCCGTGGAACGGGCAGACGGCCCCTCCTGTCTGATCCTCAGCCGTCAGGGCCTGGCTCCGCACGTGCGTACCCCGGAACAAATCTCAAACCTGCGCCGGGGAGGCTATGTCCTCCGGGATTGCGCGGGCGAGCCCGAGGTCTTATTGTTGGCTACGGGGTCCGAAGTGGACCTGGCGGTGCAAGCCGCGGCCGAACTGGCCGCCCGGGGCCGCGCCGCGCGCGTGGTGTCCATGCCCTGTTGCGAAGCGTTCGAACGCCAGGACGCGGCCTATCGGGAAAGCGTGCTGCCCTCGTCCGTGCGGGCGCGAGTGGCCGTGGAAGCCGCCGCCTCCGACTGGTGGCGCAAATACGTGGGCCTGGACGGCCGCGTGGTGGGCATGACTTCCTTCGGGGAATCCGCTCCGGCCGGGGAATTGTTCGCCCGCTTCGGCTTCACCGTGGAAAATGTGGTTCGCCAGGCCCTGGAACTGTTGTAAAAAAAGTCCATTAACCGCCGGCGTCGGTCGAAGCCTGCCTTTGCCGCACTGGAAGTGCGGCCAAAATGATGACAAACCCCGCTCTGCGGAGTTTGCGCCGTCCAAGCCGCCAAGCGGCT
>ERZ894232.2841-NODE-2841-length-11304-cov-14.920882_pt1 | contig 11304 bp, 10 predicted proteins | sample MGYA00380296_ERZ894232 | MGnify/ENA primary metagenome ERZ894232 (study PRJEB32331, sample SAMN06328433) | human gut metagenome | biome: human gut microbiome; feature: stool | host: Homo sapiens | collected 2014-08-14 ... | reverse complement strand
GAGGGGGCGTCAATCCGAGGGGGCATGCAGGCTCCGTCGCGCCGATGACGGATCGGCGACAAGGGTTTGCAGGCGCGCCGCGCAGGCGGCCAGGTCGTCGAACGTTTCTTCCATATATTCGGCATCCGGGGATGATGCCTCCGGTCGAGTCGCGGCATCGACCGCGTCACGTATGGACAACAGCCACAGTCCCGCCGGGGGTGCGGGGAAATGGTCCGCCCGGCGATAGGGGGAATGGGTGAGGCGCAGCATAAGCGAAGCTTGTGGAGAAGTCACCAGTACGCGTACCTCTTCCGCGCCCGCGTCCAGTTCATGCAGTTCGACGCCGGAAGGGACGATCGGTTCGCGCAGCAGCGCGCGCAGGGGAAGAAGGGCCTCAGCGCCCGAAATGGCCTCGGTGGCCCGTTCGGTTTCGCGGCGGGTGCGTTCGGCGCGGACCAGCGCCCCGGCGTGAAAGGCCGACCAGGACGAACGGGGGCGGACGAAACGGAGCACGGCTATCAGCAGTAGAGCGGCAAGGCCCAAAAGCAGGAACAGGGACGGCGGCATGGCTTTCCTCGGAACGAAGACCGGTTTTGCCCTTGACAGGATACAAGACCTCTACCTAAGACAGATGGAAGCTGGAAGAGGCTTGCGGCGTTCTTCCAATCCGGCCGGGCCCCGATATGGGGCGAGGCGCCGGATGCGGCGCGGGCCGTTCCACGGCATGGAAGCTCATCCTAAACTTACAGGGAGAGGAATATGTCCAACGCTCTGGAAACGCAACGCACCTATGCCCTGGTCGGCACGGGGGGCTGCGGCAAGACTTCGCTGGCGGAAATGCTGCTCTTTCAGGCGGGTGTCGTAACCCGGCTGGGCGCCATTGAAGAGGGAACCGCCTCTCTGGACTATGAACCTGAGGAAATCAAGCGCCGCGGTTCTATACAGCCGGGGTTCGCCACGTTTTTGTGGAACAGGAACCGTCATTTTCTGGTGGATATTCCGGGCGACAGCAATTTCAACGGCGATTTGGAATATCTGCTTCAGGGGGTGGACAGCGTGGTGTTGACCCTGGACGCCGTGGACGGCGTGCGCCCCCAGACCCGCAAATTATGGTCCCATATCAGGGCTGCCGGTCTGCCCGCCATCGTATTCATCAATAAGATGGATCGCGAGCGCGCCAATTTCGACATGGCGTTGGGCGGTCTGACATCCACCCTGGGCATGAAGCCCGTGGTCTTCTATATGCCCATTCTGGACAAGGATGCCTTTGTCGGCCTGGTGGACGTTTTTGCGGGCAAAGCTCTTATGTTCGGTGAAAACGGCGAGGTCACGGAAGCGCCCGTGCCGGAGGATCTGGCCGACGAGGCCGCGTTGCTGCGCGACACCGCGGTGGAAAACATCGCGGAGTCCGATGAAGACCTCATGAACAAATATCTGGACGAGGGCGCTCTGTCGCCCGAGGAAATCGATCTCGGCCTGCGCAAAGGCGTGCTGGCCGGGGACATCGTGCCCGTGCTGGTGGGCTCGGCCCTGGCCAACAAGGGGGGCCGCCGCCTGCTCAACCACATCGACAAGCTGCTGGCCTCGCCGCTGGATCGCCCCGCCTGGTTGGGTGAAAACGAGAACGGCGACGCCGTGGAGCGTCCCTCGGCCCCGGATCAGCCTGTGGCCGGCGTGGTGTTCAAAACGCTCAGCGATCAGTTTTCCGGGCAGTTGAGCATGGTGCGCGTGCTCTCGGGCGAGCTGAGCCCCGATGCCACGCTCAAAAATATGCGTTCGGGCGAAACGGAGCGTATGGGCAGTCTGCTTTTCGTCACCGGCAAGACGCAGACGCCGTGCAAAGAGCCCTTGGGCCCCGGCGCCATTGTGGGAGTGGCCAAGCTCAAGACCACCCGCACCGGCGATACCCTGTGCGACGAGAAGGCTCCCTTTGCCCTGCCCATGCCCGCCCTGCCGCCGCAGCTCATCACCTTTGCCCTGGCCCCCAAGGAAAAGGGAGATGAGGATAAGGTGTACGCCGCCGTTCAGAAACTGCTGGACGAGGACGCCACCCTGAAACTGAACCGTGACGAGGAAAGCGGCGATATCCTGCTGTCCGGCATGGGCCAGCTCCACATAGAAATCGCCGTGGAAAAGGCCAAGCGTCGTTCCAAGGTGGATATTCTGCTCAAAACGCCCAAGGTGCCCTACCGCGAAACGGTCAAGGGCAAATGCCAGGTGCAGGGCCGCCACAAGAAACAGTCCGGCGGGCGCGGGCAGTTCGGCGATTGCTGGATTGAAATGGAAGGTCTGCCGCGCGGCTCGGGTTATGTGTATGAGGACGGCATTGTGGGCGGCGTCATCCCCCGCCAGTATATCCCGGCCATCGACAAGGGTATTCAGGAATCCGCCGCGCGCGGTTATCTGGCCGGATATCCGGTTGTGGACTTCAAGGTGCGTGTGTACGACGGATCATACCATACCGTGGATTCGTCGGAAATGGCCTTCAAAGTGGCGGGCTCGCTGGCTTTCAAAAAGGCTATGGAAACGCTCAAGGTGGTGCTGCTGGAGCCTGTCGCTCTGGTTACGGTTTCCATTCCCGACGATTATATGGGCGACGTTATCGGCGATTTGTCCTCGCGACGCGGCAAGGTGTTGGGGTCGGATTCCCAGGCCGGGATCACCGAGATCAAGGCCCATGTGCCCATGAGCGAAGTGTTGCGCTACGCTCCGGACCTGCGCAGCATGACCGGCGGCCAGGGCGTGTTCACCATGGAGTTTGATCATTACGAGGAAGCGCCTCAACCGGTGGTGGACAAGGTAATTGCGGAGCACGGGAAGGCGAACGGCGGGGAATAACTCCACGAACGACACGCGGGTTCAGACGCCCGAAGAACGCTTCGCAGGGGCGTAGCCGTAGCCGAAATTGCGAGGCGTACGGGGTACGGACGGCGGCGATGTCGAGCCGGGAGCAAGGGCGCGGTCGGGTTTATGCTCGTCGCGCAGGCAATCGGGCGGCGAACGACCGAAGGTCGCGCTCCGGCCGTCGACGGACAAGACCGGAGCCCGTCAGGAAGGCGGGCGGCGTAACGGAAGCAACAAAGTCCCGCCCCGTCGGATATCCGACGGGGCGGGACTTTGTTCGGGCCCTGCGAAAGCGGAACGAGATTCCGTCCACAGTGCATAAGACGGAGGGGATGTCGGGTCGGGGCGTCCCGGCCGGATTCAAGGACGGTCGTTGTGTCGCGGATGCGGACCTTGGGCGGCGCGAAGTTTGATCAGCAGCCAGGCCAGCCCGAAGAAAAACAGCGCCAGTCCCCACAGTTGTCCCCACAGGGGCAGCACGTCGGCCAGGGTCGCGCCGCGCTGGGAAAGATAGAGGTAGCCGTTGATGGCGGGGGTGCTGGGCAGAATCTGAGCCAGGCAACGGATTGCGGCGGGCATGGCCTCGGGGGGCCAGGCGACGCCGGATAGAAAAAGGAAGGGCATAGAGCAGGGCAGGGCGGCCATCAGCACGTATTCCGGCCTGCCGACCAGGCGGGCGAAGGCCGTGCCCGCCGCCCCGCAGGCCAGGAAAAAAGGCAGCAGGAAAAGCAGCACATCGCCGGTGGAATGAGCCCGAGGCAGGTCGTACAACACGGGCAGCAGCCATGTATAATATACGGCGTACACCACATACAGGCAGCACAAAAACAGCAGGCGGCCGAACAGGTATCGGGCGCTGGAGGCGTCTTTGTCCGGGCTGGCGTCGGGGGAGGCCGGACGATACAGGCGTTCGGCCAGGATAGCGCTGCCGATGAGCAGGGTCTGTTGCAGAATGAGCACGAATACGGCGGGGATGGTGCTGAGCGCGTAGTTGCCCGCCGGGTTGTACAGAGTGCGCACGTCGAATTGCCCGCGCAGTTGCAGGGCCAGGGCGGGTTTTTCGGGCATGCCCCGGGCCTGAAACTGTTGCACGCGCACGCCCGCACCCATGTTTTCCGCCGCCAGTTTGATACCTTTGTAGATGACCCGGTAAGGCAACAGATAGCCCGCGTCCAGGTAAATGGGCAGCACGCTGGGCGAGCCGCGCAGCACGTTGCGCTCGAAATCGTCGGGAATAATCAACGCGGCCTGTCCCTTGCCGTCGCGCAGATCGGCCAGAGCCGAGGGCGCGTCGCTGTATACGGAGGCCACGCGCGCGCCTTCGGTGGAGTCGAGCAGGCGCAATAGGGTTCTGCTGGTGGTGGTGCGATCGCGGTCCACCACCAGCAGAGGCAGCTTTTGCGGCGCCTGGTGCAGGTAGGGCTGGGGATAAAGCACGGAATAAAAAAGGACGCCCATGACCAGCACGGTCAGACCGGCGATGCTGTGGAGCAGGGCCTGACATTCATCAACAAAAGCGCGGAATATGGTCTTCATGACCGGACCTCCTGCCGGGGCTCCGGCGCGCGCGAATCGGGGCGTCGACGGACGCGGCGCACGCGCAGGGCGGCCAGGGGCAGACCACATCCGACCTCGACCAGAACGAGCAGACCCAATGACAGAAACGACATCGCCTGGGCCGAAAAAGGCGACCCCATCTGTCCGCCCTGCACCACGATTTTCAGCAGATGGGTGACGGGCAGCAGCATGGCCCACAAGCGGCCGAAAAACGGCATGCTGAGCAGGGGAAAGGTCAGTCCGGCGAAGGCGAAAGCCGGAGAGGAAAAGGCCGATACCACGCTAAGGCTCTGGATGAAGTTTTCGGTCAGGCCGAAAATGAGCAGGCCCAGGGCGGCGGAGGCCAGGGAAAAGACCAGCCATGCCGCGACCAGCAGGCCGAAATTCCCACGCAGGCTCAGATCGCCGTGGAGTATGAGTAGGCCGGTCAGACCGCAGCCCAGCATCCAGGTCCACAGGACCGGGGGCAGCAGGGTCCCCGCGACTTCGCGCCATACGCCCCGGACGGGGCCGTCGGTGCGGGCCAGACGGTGCAGCGCGGCCACGGTCATGATGCTCAGGGTGAGTTGGAGCAGAGAGGCCAGCACGCCGGGCAACAGAAAGGGGCGGTAGTTGGTGCCGGGGTTGGCGATGGGGCGCAGGTCCAGTCCCACAGTGGAGGCCTGGCGCAATGCCGAGGCGGCGGGCACGCCCATGCGCTCGCGCAGGTCCGTGTCCAGTTCGCGCCACAGGCTCAGGCCCAGCTCGGTAAGGTCGCGGCTCAATACCCCTGCCGCGACCATATGCTGTCCTTCCAAAAAGGCTATGGGCCGTACGGGGCGTCGGCGCAGGACATCGCGCTCGAAATCGCGGGGGATCAGGATAAGGGCGTAAACTTTGCCGGAGCGCAGCAGAGCTTCGCCCTCGTCCGGACTGGTCACCACGCGGGTGACGCGCATACTGGGGGTGGCGTCGATCCAGCGGGCCACCTGGCGGGACAGGGCGCTGTGGTCCTGATCGCACAGGGCCACGGGCATCTTGTGCAGCGCGCCCGTGTCGAGCAGAGCCCACAGCACGCCCATGCCTCCCACGGGGGCCAGGACCAGGAGCCACCAGAAAACCAGGCTCCGGGGCCAGGAGCGGAGCTGCCGCGCCGCCGCCTCCAGAACGCCCGTCATGTCATGCCCCCGGTATATTGTCCTTGATATCGAAGATGACGCTCATGCCGGGCCGCAGGCCGGGAACGGACTCCACGGGCTGTCCGTGAATCTCGAAGGTCTTGAGATCGAAGGAGCCCGAGTCGTTGGTGGCCCGCCAGGTGGCGAAATCGCCCAGAGGCGCGATATAGGTGACGCGGAAGGTCACTTCCTTGTCGCCCAGGGCGGGAACGCGGGCTTTGAAGGTTTCGCCCATGCGGATATGAGTGAGGTATTCCTCGCGCAACTGCACCACGGCCCATACGTCGTTCAGGTCCACCAGGGTGACCAGCGGATAGCCCGCGCTGACCAGTTCGCCCTGGCGCACCAGCACCTTGTTCACTTCGCCGTTTATGGGCGAACGCAACTGCACGTCGGCCCGCATGGACTCCACTTCGGCCAGTTTGGCTTCGGCCAGGCGAGCCTGGGCGTCCACGGCCTGCTCGTCCTCGGCCCGCGCTCCGGCATGGGCCATATCCATGGCCGCGCGTGCCCGTTTTTCGCGTTCACGGGCCATATCGAGCTGGCTTTTGGCCTCATCGTAGTTTTGAGAGGAAATGGCCCTGGCGTCGTGCAGACGTTTGATGCGCGCAAAAGTCTGTTCGGCCACGGTGAGAGCGGCCACAGCCTCGGCGTGGGCGTTTTCGGCCTGGCGTACCTCTTCCACGCGCGTGCCGTTGCGCACTTTTTCAAGCTGGGCCCTGGCGGCGGCCAGGTTTGCCTCGGCTTGCCGCACGCGGGCCTGAAGCTCGGGGCTGTCCAGCACCAGCAAGAGCTCGCCCGTCGCGACCTGAGCGCCGTCGCGCACCGCCTGTTCAGCCACGCGTCCGGAAATTTTGGCCGACACGTCCACCCGGGTGGCGTCTATTTCTCCCTGAATAAAGACCGGTTTGTTTGAAACGTCCAGCGCGCCGCCCACGGCGAGCAGCAGCAGGGCCAGACCGGCAATGCCCACCAGGACGGGCAGAATGACTTTTTTCATGAGGCACTCCTTGTCGGGAACCGCGCCGCCGGGGCGGGAAACTGGCCGGGCAGGCCGGCGCACAGCAGATCCGCCAGAGCGGCGGCGTCGGCGGCCTGATCCCGGGGCTCGGGCAGATGGCGGCGAAAGGCGTCGTAGTCGCGCACCACGCCGAGCAGAGACACGACCAGCAGAAACGAGGCCATGCGGGCCTTGTCGCGCAGGGCGGGGGAACTGGCGGCCACCAGGGTTTCCTCCACGGTGGCCAGTACGGGCATGAAAAGCTTCCACAGCCGTTCGGACAGCGGTCCCTGTTCCTGCATTTCGCGCGAAAGCAGTTGAAAGAAGCCGGGGGTGGGCGTGACGGGCAGCAACTGACCGAGCAAACGCCGGATGAGGGCGCGGATGAGAGTCATGAGTTCGGCGTGCCCGACGTTGCGACTCGCCCGTTCCCGGCGCAGGGTGTCGAGTATGGGGGCGACCACCGTGGTCAGACGCTGCTCCACGGCTTTGATGGTGGCCTCGTACAGGCCGCGTTTGCTGCCGAAATGAAAAGTGATGAGGGCCACGTTGCTGGAAGCCGCCTCGGCCAGGGCGCGGGTGCTCGCCCCGTCGTAGCCGCGTTCGGCAAACAGCCGCATGGCCTCGGTCAGCAAGCGGGCGCGGGTGGCCTCTCCCTTGGCGGTGCGTTGATCCCGGCTGCCTTCAGCCTCCGTTTCCGGGGACGGCACGGCGGCGGGAAAAGGGACGGAGGGCGGACGGACGGCGGACGACATGGGGTTCTCCTGAAATTCGGCATCAGTCTACAATTGTCGACACTTATTTGTCAAACGTTTGATTAATAAAAGGGGCTGCCGTTAACGCAAGAGGGGGAGAGGATTATATCCTCTCCCCCTCGAATGCGAGCTGTCGCGCTTGGTCGCGGCCGAATTCAGCCGACCAGGTAGTCGCCGCGGTTGAACTTGAATTTCTCTGTGGTGGCGAGAACTTCCAGTTCATTCAGCATGGATTCCAGCTCCGCGTTGGGTTGGGAAAGCCTGCCCAGGTCCTGACGCAAACCCGCGAGGGCGCCGTCGAGGTTTTCCAGGGCGTTCCAGGCCCGGCGCAGTCCGTCGGAGGAACGGTCGTCCAGCCCGGCGGCGTAATTGTCCAGACCGTCCAGACCCGAGGCCAGTCCGGCGGTCAGGGATTCCAGCAGGGCCTCGTCCCCGTTTGAGTCCGCCGCGTTTTCAGCGGCGTTCAGGCCGCCCAGAGTCATGACATCAAGGTTGGCCAGGCGCAGAGGATCGCCCAGCGCGCGCAACAGGTCGGGGTTGTCCGCCCCGCTCTGTCCGCCCTGCGCCAGTTGTCGGGTCAGCAGGCTTTCAAAACCGTCTCCGCCGGAGTTTCCCACCGTACGCGTCTGCTGCCGGAAAGCTTCCGTGCCGAGCAGGCGCTCCAGTTCCTCATTAATCTTCATGGGGCCTCCAAGCTTGTTTCTCCCTCACAAGCAAAAAGCTTGCCAGTGCGGGCTCATTTTCTAAGAACTTGAAATACCATGTTTTCAAAAAAGACGCCAGGCAAAGAATGCCGCTCCCGCCCGCCGGGACGTTCCGTCCGCCGGCTCCGGGGCTTGTCTATGCGGCAAAAACCACCTATTCTACGGGTATTCGAGGGGACGTCGTCCGCGTCTTCCGTGGCTCTAACTCTGGAGGCTTCTCATGCCGCAACTGCAAAAGATCGTCTGCGCGCTTGATCTGTCCGAGCACAGCAAGGTCGTGGCGGAATACGCCACCATGCTGGCCAAAATGTCCGGCGCGAGCATCGTGGCCGTATACGCCGCGCCCACGCTGACCCAGTACACCGGCTTTCATGTGCCTCCCAACACCATTGACAGTTTCGTGGGCGAAATCGTCAGCGGCGCGGAAAAGGCCATGACCACCTTTGTAGCCGAGCATTTCGGCGATGTGCCCGTCAAGGCGGAAGTGGTGGTGGGCTACGCGGCCGAAGAAATTCTGGCCCTGGCCGAAAACGAGAAGGCCGACCTTATCGTCATGGGTACCCACGGGCGCAAGGGTATCGACCGCATCCTGTTCGGCTCGGTGGCCGAAAAGGTGGTCAAAAATTCGGCTTTGCCCGTGCTGACCATCCGTCCTGTCACGGATGAGGCGACCGGCGCTCCGGCCCAGGCCTGAGCCCCGTTTCGGGTTTGATCCGACCGCTTTCCGGGGAACGGCTTTTGTTCCGCCGGAAAGCGGCTTTTTTTCCTTCCCGCGGGCGGGAAGCGCCTTCAACCCGGCAGGTGAGCATGTCCATGCCCTTTACCTCTCCCGACGACGTGCGTCCGGAAGTTGCGGCGTTCGAGCCGTACGAGCCCGGCCTGAGCATTGAGGAGATTCAGCGGCGTTACAGCCTTGAGCGCGTCGTCAAGATGGCCAGCAACGAAAACCCGCTGGGCGCGTCGCCTGTGGTGCAGGCAGTGCTGCAGGACAACGTCGAGTACGTTTACCGCTATCCGCAGGCGGGCAATCCCCGGCTGACGGCGGCGCTGGCCGGACGCTTGGGGGTTGAGCCGGCCCGTGTCTTCGTGGGTAACGGCTCGGATGAGGTCATTGATCTTCTGTTCCGGGTGCGGGCCGTGCCCGGCGTACACAACGCCGTGGCCTTCCGGCCCTGTTTCGGTCTTTACGTCACTCAGGCCCGCCTGGCCGGGGTGGAACTGCGCCGCGCCCGTCTGGCCGAGGATTTCAGCTTTGATTTCGACAGTCTGCTGGAACGGGTGGATGCCAATACCACCCTGGTATTCGTCACTTCGCCCGACAACCCCTCAGGGCGTCTGGCTCCGGTCCGCGACCTGATTCGCGTGGCCCGCGCCCTGCCCCCCGCCTGCCTGTTGGTGGTGGACGAGGCCTACATCGATTTTGCGGGTGAGGAGCACTCGCTTTTGAAGCATCTGGACGAAGTGCCCAATGTGGCCTTGTTGCGCACTTTTTCCAAAGTGTATGGTTTGGCCGGATTGCGCGTGGGCTATGGTATTCTTCCCCCGCGTCTGGCCGACTATATGTGGCGGGTACGTCTGCCCTTTTCGGTGAATGTGTTGGCTGAACAGGCGGCCGTGGCCGCGCTGGAGGACGATATTTTCCGCGAAATCACCCGGCGCGTGGTGGCCGAAGGACGAACCGTGCTGTCCGACGGCCTGCGGGCGTTGGGGTGCACGGTGCTGCCCAGCCACGCCAATTTTTTGATGTTCGCGCCGCCCGTGGGCGGGCCGGATGCTCGTGTGCTGCACCAGACCTTGTTGGAGCGGGGCATCATCGTGCGCGCGTTGGGCGGGTACCATCTGCCTGACTGGCTGCGGGTCAGCGTGGGCATGGAAGAAGAAAACCGGCTGTTTTTGGCCGAGTGCGCGGATATTCTGCGGGGAGGCCGGGTATGAGCCCCGAAATTCGGGACGTTCCGTCCGTTATTACCCTGGACGGCCCGGCCGGGGTGGGCAAAAGCACCACGGCCCGCCGCCTGGCCGCCGCCCTGGGCGTGCCCTATCTGGACACCGGCGCCATGTACCGTACACTGGGCCTGCGTCTGGGCGCCGCCGCGGCCGATATGAGCGACGAGGAGTTGCGGCGTCGCTGCGCGGAATATAGTTTCAGTCTGGAACCCTGCCCCACGGACAGGGACAGCCTGTGCCTGTTCTGCAACGGTCAGCCCGTGGGCGATGAAATCCGCACCGAAAAAGCCGGGCGCTTGGCCTCGCTGGTGGCCCGTCTGCCCGTGTTGCGCGAGGCGCTCCAGAACGTGCAGCGGAGTCTGGGCCGCCGTTGGTCGCTGGTGGCGGAGGGGCGAGACATGGGCACCCGGGTGTTTCCTGAGGCCCGGTATAAGTTTTTTCTGGACGCCCGGCCCGAAGTCCGGGCCGAGCGGCGCTGCCGCGAACTGGCGGATCGAGGCGAGACGGCGGATAAAGATACCGTGCTGGCGGCCATTGCAGCCCGCGACGAGCAGGACCGCAATCGCGTCGTGGATCCGCTTCGGCCCGCGTCGGACGCGGTTATCGTCGATACGTCCGATCTGAGTCCGGAGGAAGTGCTGAACGTCTTGCTCGAAGCGGTACGCGCTCCCGCTTTTTCCCATCTGGCGGCGGACGGCTCGTTGCGCATGGTGGACGTAGGGACCAAGGTCGAGACCGACCGGGTGGCCCGGGCCCGGGCCGTGGTGGAAATGCGGGCCGAGACCCTGGATTTGCTGCGGCGCGACGCTTTGCCCAAAGGCGATGTGCTGGCCACGGCCAAAATAGCGGGCATTATGGCGGCCAAGCGCACCTGGGAGATGATCCCTCTCTGCCATCCGTTGTCTATTACTTACGCCGACGTGCGTTTCACTATTCAGGACGAACCTCCGGCGGTGATTCTGGAAACCGAAGTACGGACCACGGGTAAAACGGGTGTGGAGATGGAAGCGTTGTTCGCCGCCCAGACGGCGGCGGCCACCATCTACGACATGGCCAAGGCCGTGCAGAAGGATATGATTATCCGCGACGTGCGGTTGCTGTACAAGGCGGGCGGCAAAAGCGGCGAGTTTGTGGCCGCCTTGTGAGGGTGGGGCGGCATGAAGTTACGATAAGGTGCTGCCCTTTGTGCATACCCCGGCCCGCCGCCGGAGGGATTGCCGGGGGCGGGCGCGACCTGAGAAAAATCGCGCTCCCGGCCGGGCCGTACGGCGGAAAGGGTGAAAACGAAGCGTTTAGTTTGGTCGCCCCTCCATGCGATCCCGTGCCGACAAGTCCGAGTGTTCCGAAAGCGAAGCTTT
>ERZ894232.2818-NODE-2818-length-11387-cov-5.589305_pt1 | contig 11387 bp, 10 predicted proteins | sample MGYA00380296_ERZ894232 | MGnify/ENA primary metagenome ERZ894232 (study PRJEB32331, sample SAMN06328433) | human gut metagenome | biome: human gut microbiome; feature: stool | host: Homo sapiens | collected 2014-08-14 ... | reverse complement strand
ATGATAACAAAAGAAGGCGAAGCACAGACAAAGAGACGTAAGATCTACAGTCTGAAACGAAAGGATCTGACGGGTGTCCTGACAAAGAAGTTTATGTTTTCGAGAAAGAAAACTTTTATCGGAATTATATTGTCTCTGTCTGTGGGAAGTGTTCTTTTTTTAGGGACTGCCTATCTGACAGAAAATGCAAAGGTCAACAATGAACTGACATTCAAGGCAGATGACGGACTTGGTTCGGATATTCAGGTGTATGAAGATTCAGATTCACTGTCCAGTCTGATTCCAAAGGTATGTGCAGAGCAGATGGAAAAGATAAGCGGATTGGAGTCTGTCAGACCGGTGCGGTATATGGCGGGAGAGCTTACGATGTCAGATGATGTTTTTCACTGGCCGGAGTATTATATGGGCAGTGAGAATCCGGAGGAAAACATTCTGGATGCAGATTCGGATATGGTGGAAAAATTCAATGGAAGACTGGTGAGAAAAGCAAACGGAGAATATGGATTAAAGGTCAATATCTACGGATATGATGACAGGATGTTAAATGAGTTGAATGATTATCTTCTGGAGGGAGAAATCGATCCGGAGAAAATGCGGGAAGAGGATACGGTGATACTGGCGACGCTGATGGACGGACAGGGAAATTATGATGGAATCAGTGTGTCTCCCGGAGATGCGCTTTCAGTAAGGACACCGAAGACTGCGGATACACAGACAGAATTGCTGAAATTTCAAGGGGAAGACTCTCTGTATCAGAATTCAAATTTTCAAGTCCAGGCAGTTGTCAGCAGAACACTGGCAAGAGTGGATCAGTTTTACGGGGATGGAGCAGCCAGCATTATTATGACAAATGAACAGATGAAGAAATATTTTGGCATCGAAGGATACCGGACCATCAGCATTGCATTGAAAGAACATGCGGATGCGGTCGCAGTGACAGATGAGATCCGTAAGGTTGTTTCCGGAGTATCCGACTGTGTCGTCAAGGATTATACGGAACAGATCAAGGTGCAGAACTTTTATCTGAATCAGAAAATGCTGTTCTTCTATGGCATTGCTTTTGTCCTTCTGGTGATCAGCCTTCTGCATATTATGAACAGTATGCAGTATCTGGTGGCAGCCAGAAAGCATGAATTCGGGATTTTAAGGGCGATGGGGATCACGGATTCCGGTTTTCGGATCATGCTGCTCAAAGAAGGGCTGCGGTATGGAGTATATTCCAGTATTGTGATGATCGCACTTTATCTGGCGGTACAAAAAGTGTTATACTATTTTATGACACATGTATTTTTGTATCTGCATCCAAAATCAGGTATTCAGATTGTGCCGATTCTGATCATGATCCTGGTGAACCTGGCAATCTGTGCAGCGGCAGTGGTGATTTCCGGACAGTCTGTGCTGAAAGAACAGGTGGTAGATGTGATACGGGAGTAGACAGGAGGAAAACACATGACACATGTCTTTGAAGGAGAATTTGTACATCAGAATCTGGGGAGAATCAGGAAGGAGTTTCGTGTTGATCAGATGTGCGAGTGGGAAACACGAAAAGCAGCAGTCAGAGGACTCTTTTTTTGTGAGCATGGAATTGTGATCGATACTTGTGAGGAGCTGGATCATCTGGATGAACAGGCGATGCAATATTTAAACATTACGTTGAGAGAAAAAGATACACAGGTCATCCCCTTTTGTGCAGACGGAACGTATTGGGTGCCGGTGGAAGCGGGGGAAGCAAAGGATGTGCGGGCTGAAAAGTGGATGGAATATTATCAGTGTGATCAAGAACGATTCTGGAAGTTTCAAAGATATTTCTATGAATGGACAGGAGAAATTCCGAAGAGGTTGGAGTTAAGTGTGAAGCCGGAAAAAACGCGGTACGAAGGAACGTCTTTTGCAGTCAAAGCGGGGGCTGTCGATCAGAAAGTGGAAGTCATGCATCCGGTGACAAAAGAATACTATGAACTGAATATAAAAGAATCCGTTGATGAGAGGATCGAGGTTCCGGATATGGAAGGGCTGAAATTTCCGGAGCATGTTTTGAAGATTACGTATGAAATTGCACCACAGCCAAAGGATGATTTTTATCTGCAGGATCGTGAAGAAGGGGACACCGTTTGGACGACTGCACATGGTAAAAGATCGGTATCTGTAATCGGCGGTCAGTCTGGTCCCACATCCGTTTTTCTGGCGGGGACGATAGAACCCGGTGATCAGGCGGCGTATTCATCCCCTCATTTTCATCCGGTGAAAGAAACAATCTGGAAACCGGTATTTTACAGGCAGGAGCTTGAAGAAAAATATTTGAGCATCAGATTGGATAAATCGTGTTTGAAACAGTGGTAAAATTTCCTAAAAAATGACAGTCCTTTTCTTACAATACAGTCAAAACGACAAAATGAAAAAAGAAGGTAAGAAAAGGAGAAAAATATGCCAAAGCATAAGAGAGAAAGTTTGATTTATACGGTAATGATGTGTTTCGTGATGGTACTCTGGATGAGTGTTTACAACGTGACGCTGCATATGGGGCAATTCGGTGTGGAGACTTTAAAGGAAGCATGGCTCGGCTTTCCAGTGGCTTATATTTTTGCGATGGTGTTTGACTGGTTTGTCGTATCAGGTCCGGCGAAAGCATTCGCATTCCGGTTTCTGGTTAAACCGGACAGCAGTGTGCTTCAAAAGGTGATCGCTGTTTCCAGCTGCATGGTAATCCCGATGGTGATCATTATGTCATTTTACGGAGGTGTGGAAGCCTGCGTAAAAAGCGGAGAATGGGGAAGCTTACTTCTGATCTGGCTGACCAATATTCCAAAGAATTTTATTATGGCACTTCCATTCCAGCTGTTGATCGCCGGTCCGTTGGTAAGAAAAGTATTTCGAACCGCATTTCCGGAGGGAACCGTACTTTTAAAAGCAAATATCTGAATGTAAGCAATATCCCATGAAACAAGAGAAAGTTATGGAAAATATATATGTATTTGACGATGGAGTGATCAGAGGATTCATTGAGATGAACGGGACACAACTGAGTAAAATATATGTGGATTCATTTTTTCAGAGTCAGGGAGTTGGTGATGCACTGATCCGATATGCGACAGAAGAATTTGGTGCAGACAATTTATGGGCATTGGAAAAGAATAAAAGAGCAATTTCGTTTTATCAAAAGCATGGATTTCAAGTGACAGGTAGGAAAAGACTGGAAGAAGATACAACGGAATATCTTGTAAAATTAGAAAGATAAGTTTTGGACAGAAGCAGAAGGCGAAATGCCTTCTCTTTTTTAAATGAAAAAATAAACAGTATATAACAGTTGACAACAGATGCAAACTGTTATATACTGTTTATAAATAAAGGAGGCACATATGAAAATTATAATCAACAGTTCATCAATGGTACCGATCTATGAACAGATCGTAGACCAGGTCAAGGCACAGATTATAAGCGGCGAGCTGAAAGAAGATGACAATCTGCCGTCTGTCCGGACCTTGTCAAAAGAATTGAGGATCAGCGCACTGACTGTAAAAAAAGCATATGATTCTCTGGAACAGGAAGGATTTACGGTTACCATACACGGAAAGGGCACCTATGTGGCTGCCGCCAACAAAGAGATGATGATGGAAGAGTATCGCCGGGAGGTGGAAGAAGAGCTGACCGAGGTGATACGCAAAGCAAAAAGATACGGCCTGTCGGAAGAGGATATCCGGGAGATGCTGGAGCTGATATTGGAGGGATAGCATATGCTGAAGTTAGAACAGGTAAAGAAGCAGTATAAAAATTTTACACTGGACTGCTCACTGGAAGTCAGACCGGGATGTATTACCGGACTGATCGGACAGAATGGAGCCGGGAAGTCCACGACATTTAAAGCGGCTTTGGGACTGATCCATACAGATGGAGGGACCATTGAGATGCTGGGAAAGCCGGAGAGAGAGCTGCAAGAAAGTGACAGACAGGAATTGGGAGTCGTACTTTCTGATGCAGGTTTCAGTGAGTATCTGCAGGTAAAAGATGTGATCGCTGTAATGAAGTCCATGTATCCGAATTTTGAAAAGGACTGTTTTATTTCCAGATGTGAGCAGTTTCAAATTCCTCTGGATAAGAAGATCAAAGAGTTTTCCACCGGAATGAAGGCAAAACTTAAGGTACTTCTTGCATTATCTCATGATGCGAAGTTCCTGATCATGGATGAACCGACAGCAGGACTGGATGTGGCAGCAAGAGAAGATGTCCTGGATCTTTTGCGAGAATATATGGAGGAAAAAGAAGAGCGTGCGATTTTGATCAGTTCCCATATTTCCAGCGATTTGGAAGGGCTGTGTGATGATCTGTATATGATCCATAATGGAAAGATCGTGCTGCATGAGGAGACGGATGTATTGCTTGGCGAATACGCGGTATTAAAAGTGGATGAAGAGCAGTATCAGACTCTGGATAAACAGTATATTCTCAGCAGAAAGAAGGAAGCTTTCGGATATCAGCTTCTGACGAATCAGAAGCAGTTTTATCTGGAAAATTATCCGAAGGTCGTGGTGGAAAACGGAACGATTGATGAAGCAATTTTGATGATGATCAAGGGGGAAAGCGTATGAAAGGGATGTTGATAAAAGATTTTTGTATTCTGAAGCTGCAGAAGAATGCAGTGCTGGTACTTCTGGCAATGTGTGTGGTATTCACAGTTTTCATGAAAAGTCCCACTTATATTGTCAATCTGTTTCCGCTGTATGGCTTTCTTCTTGTATTGGGAACACTTACATATGATGAATTTGACAGAGGATATTCATTTTTGTTTACACTTCCTGTATCGAGGCGGGGATATGTGAAAGAAAAGTATGTGTTTGGCTTACTTTTCTGTGGAGGAATATGGATCCTGTCTGTTCTGATCAGTCTTATCTATGTTTGGATTACAAAAGAGATTCCGATCGATGATGCACTTATGGTGAATTATGCAGTATCAATCATACTCGTTCTTGTATTTATGGGGATTTCCATTCCGGTACAGTTAAAGTACGGAAATGAAAAAGGAAGGCTGGCAGTTGTTGCAATTGGAGTTGGAGGATTTGTAGTGATTGTCGGTGGAATTCAGCTTGGAAAAGTTTTTGATATTGAGATGACAGCGGCTTTGCAAAGGGTCGAAAAGATGGGGGCAGGTACAGTCAGTGTGATCGGTTGTATTGTATCCGTGATCCTTATTGTAATTTCTTATAAAATCAGTGTGCGTATCATGGAGAAAAAGGAGTTTTAGCCAGAATTAAGGGAGGTACGGTATGGAGCTGACAATTTTGATCGTTGTCCTGTTTTTGGGTGTGGGAATTCCCTTGCGGAATAAGAGATATAAAAAGTGGAAAAAGAAACGAGAAGATAAAAATGGAGAAGGATTTAAGGGGATATGATAGCATTTCTGGATGATTACTTCAATAAAGCAAAGGGCGATCGTGAGTGAAAGTTTAGATTTGTTAAGAATTGAATCAGAAATGTTTAAGATTTTTCATGGATAATAAGACCCATCAAAAACAGATAAGCCTTTGAAATAAAATCAAGAGGAAGAAGGATATCACAAGATGAAAGGATGTTACAAAACGAAAGATATTTTAAAAAGAGGAACTATATTATGCATGGCAGCAATGTTATCTTTTGGAACAGTAGCATGTGGATCGAACAGCAGTAAATCTGCAAGCTCTTCTGAAAAGAGTACAGAAAGTTCAGCCAGCAGTAGTACAGAAGCGGGTAAGAGCACAGAAAGTACTTCAGGCAGCAGCATAGACAATTCTACAAGTAAGAAATCAGAAACTTCTTCAAAGGACAAGACTGGCAGTTCTTCAAGTTCAGGGACTACATCAGGAACAACATCAGAAAGTAAAGTGGATTAAAGATGATCGTAAGAGTGTATGTTTTAACAGACGTACGCTCTTAATTTTTGCAGGAAATCTTTTCCGGAGAGGAGCTGGATATGAAGAAAGAACAGGTATTGCTTATTGAAGATGATGCAGATATAAGAGAAGGCGTACGGATTCTTTTAGAAAGTGAAAATAAAAGATGACGGGAAAATGTGCGGTTATGAAGGAGAAGAATGGGTTTCGGATTACGATTTTGTTCCCGGTTGCAGACAGCTAATGCGTCAAACAAGAGCATCAAATATATGAAAAAAACATAAAAAGAAAGACATTTTTAAAATTCAATGGTAAAATGTAACTATCTGATGGAAAATAGACGTATAGCGTAGGAAAGGCGGAGCAGTATGGAAAATTTTAATTTTTGTGTTGGTACCAGAATTTTATTTGGAAAAGGACAGGAAGAAAAGCTGCCGGAGCTTTTACGCCCATATGGAAATAAGGTACTGTTGACATATGGCGGCGGAAGTATCAAACGGACAGGACTTTATGACAGGATTAAAAACCTGCTTCATGAGTTTGAGATATTTGAACTTGGCGGGATCGAGCCGAATCCGAGGATTGAGAGTGTCTATGCGGGTGCGGAAATCTGCAAGGAAGAGGATATCGATGTGATTCTTGCAGTAGGAGGCGGCAGTACGATCGACTGTTCCAAAGCCATTGCGGCTGCTGCATATTATGAGGGAGATGCGTGGGATCTGATCTTACATCCGGATTGGATTGAAAAAGCACTTCCAATCTGTACAGTGCTGACGCTTTCTGCAACAGGAAGTGAGATGGATAATGGCGGAGTGATCACCAATCTGAAGACGAAAGAAAAACTGGGCTTTGGAAATCCGCTGTTGCTGCCGAAGGCATCTGTTCTGAATCCGGAGAATACTTTTACAGTACCTGCAAGCCAGACGGCAGCAGGCAGTGCAGATATTATGTCACATATTCTGGAGGTGTATTTTGATACCAGAAGGGCAGCGGTTCCGGATCGAATCAGTGAAGGGCTTTTAAAAACTGTGATCCAGTATGCGCCGATCGCAGTGCGTGAGCCGGAAAATTATGAAGCACGTGCAGAGTTGATGTGGACGTCTTCGCTGGCGATCAACGGAATCTGTTCCACAGGAAAAGACTGTGCATGGAGCTGTCATCCGATGGAACATGAGCTGAGTGCTTATTATGATATCACACATGGAGTGGGGCTCGCGATCCTGACTCCGCGCTGGATGCGATATATTCTGAATGAACATACGGTAGAAAAGTTTGCAGAATATGCAAAAAATGTATGGGGAATCGCAGAAAAAGCGGATCTTTTTGAAACTGCAAACGCAGGAATTGATGCGACAGAGGAATTCTTAAAAAGCCTGGAAATCCCGATGACCTTGTCTGAGGTAGGGATTACAGAAGAACATTTTACAGAAATGGCAGAACATGCAGTGATCTTTGGCGGACTGTCAGAGGCATATGTTCCGCTGAAAGCAGAAGATGTTGTGAATATTTATAGAATGTGTATGTAAAGAATTTCGAAGAAGGAGGAAATGACAATGGAGACATTACAGTTAAGAGAGGACTTTTACTGGACTGGAATTGTAGATGACCAGCTTAGGGTGTTTGACATTATTATGTATACAGAGTTTGGAACAACTTATAATTCCTATATTTTAAAAGCAGGGGATAAGACGATCCTGTTCGAGACGGCAAAAGCAAAGTTTTTTGACGAATATCTGGAAAAATTAAGTGAGATCACGGATATTAGAAAGATCGATTATCTGGTAGTCAACCACACTGAACCGGATCATGCAGGAAGTGTAGAGCGACTTTTGGAACTGAACCCGGGACTTAAGATTATTGCTACAGGATGTGCCATCGGATTTTTAAAGGAGATTGTAAACGGAGAATTTACGGCGATTCCGGTGAAAGACAATGAGACCATGAAGATAGGCAATAAGACGCTGCGGTTTTTGAGCGTGCCGAATCTGCACTGGCCGGATACGATGTACACTTATATAGAAGAAGAGCAGATTTTAGTGACCTGCGATTCTTTTGGTTCTCATTATGGATTCCATGATATTTTGTTAAGCAAGGTGACACAGTGGGACGATTATGTGCGTGCCACAAAATATTATTTTGACAATATTATCGGACCGTTTAAGCCGTTTATGTCTAAAGCACTGGCAAGAGTGCGGGAGTTGGATCTGAGTATGATCTGTACCGGACATGGACCGGTGATCGATGACAAGATTTCGTGGATGCTGGATACTTATGAAGAGTGGTGTACTGTCGTGAATCCAAATCCGAAGAAAACAGTGATCATTCCGTATGTAAGTGCTTATGGATATACTGCCCAGCTTGCGCAGAAGATCGCAGAAGGAATAAAGGCTAGCGGAGATATAGATGTGCGCTGCTATGATATGGTAGAGGCAGATCAGGCAAAAGTGCTGGAAGAACTCGGTTTTGCAGACGGAATCCTGTTTGGAACACCTACCATTGTGGGAGAGGCACTTAAGCCAATCTGGGATCTGACGACTTCTATCTTTGCAGGGACACATGGCGGAAAACTGGCCAGTGCATTCGGCAGTTATGGATGGAGCGGGGAAGGTGTTCCTCATATAATCGAACGATTGAAACAGCTGCGGATGAGAGTAGCAGACGGATTTCGTGTGCGGTTTAAACCGGGCGAGGACAATCTGATCGACGCATTTGACTATGGATATAATTTCGGATGTATCCTTCAGAATAAAGAAAATAAAAGAGCAGAAAAAAGCGGTGCACGTCAGCTTGTAAAATGTCTGGTCTGTGGAGAAATCTTTGATTCTTCACTGGAAGTGTGTCCGGTCTGCGGCGTCGGAAAAGAGAATTTTGTTCCGGTGGACGCACAGGAAAGTGAGTTTTCCAATGATACAAAGGATTTCTATGTGATCCTTGGAAACGGAACTGCAGGCTGGAATGCTGCGGCTGAGATCAGAAAGAGAAATAAAACAGCTTCCATTCTGATGATCTCCAATGAGCCTTACCGCACGTATAACCGACCGATGCTGACAAAGTCGATCATGGCAGATTTGGATGAGGAGCAGATCGCGGTGCAGAATGCAGGCTGGTATGAGGAGCAGAATATCCAGCAGGTTCTGGATATGGAGGTGGTTGCGATCCATCCGGAAACAAAAGAAATCGAACTGGAAGGCGGTTTAAAGTTTGTTTATACAAAGCTGATCTACGCATTGGGATCTGAGTGTTTCATTCCACCAATCGCAGGAGCGGAAAAAGAAGGTGTGATCGCAATCCGCCGTTTGGATGATACGAAAAAGGTAGTGTCAATGCTGCCGGATGTGGAGCATGTTGTTGTGATCGGAGGCGGAGTTCTGGGACTGGAGGCTGCCTGGGAGTTGAAGAAGGCCGGCTGTCAGGTGACGGTTCTGGAAGCGGCTTGTCAGTTGATGGGACGTCAGCTTGACGACGCGGCAGGTGAGATGCTCAAGCACATCAGCGAACAGCAGGGCGTGCAGATTTACACAGGTGTCAGCATTGCTTCTATTGACGGTGAAGACAATGTGACAGGAGTGACTTTGACAGATGGAAGAACTTTCCCGGCAGAGCTGGTGATTGTATCTGCAGGAGTCCGTGCAAATACGGCGCTGGCTAAGACGGCCGGAATCGAAGTGGACCGTGCGGTGATCGTCAATTCTAAAATGGAGACGAATGTGCCGGATATTTATGCATGTGGTGACTGTGCACAGTATGACGGTCTCAACTATGCAATCTGGCCGGAAGCATCTGAACAGGGAAAAGTGGCAGGAGCGAATGCGGCAGGAGAAGAGATGGAATATGAGACAGTTCCGGCGGCACTGAGCTTCCACGGAATGAGAACCGCATTGTTTGCAGCAGGAGACAACGGAAAAAATCCGAATCTGGTATACAAGACGATTGAATTGAAGGATATGGGCAAAAAACAGTATCAGAAATACTATTTCCTGAACAACCGTCTTTGTGGCGTGATCCTGATCGGGGATGTGAGCCGTATGGCGGAGATGACACAGGCACTGGAAGAGCATGTACAGTACCAGGAGTTAAAATTGTAAGAAACAGAATAAAAAGATAAGAAAAAGTGCAGAGCGAAAAAGAGCTCTGCACTTTTTGTGCATTCTCTGACGGTCAGAGAGACAGATTATTCACCGAAGAAAAGGCGCATATCGTGTTCAACTGTATCAATTCCTGAAATCTGGAAATTTTCGATCAAAAGCTTCGTTACATTAGGACTTAAAAATGCCGGAAGTGTAGGTCCCAGATGAATATTTTTCACTCCGAGGGAAAGTAAGGCAAGCAGGACGATCACAGCTTTTTGTTCATACCACGCGATATTGTAAATAATCGGCAGCTCATTGATGTCATTTAATTCAAAAATTTCTTTCAGTTTCAGAGCGATTACTGCGAGGGAGTAGGAGTCATTGCACTGTCCTGCATCCAGAACACGTGGAATTCCGTTAATATCACCCAGATTCAGTTTGTTATACTTATATTTGGCACAGCCTGCCGTTAAAATGACAGTGTCTTTTGGGAGCGCTTTCGCAAAATCCGTGTAGTAGCTGCGGCTTTTTGCACGCCCGTCACAGCCTGCCATCACAACAAATTTCCGGATCGCCCCGGATTTGACAGCAGAAACAACCTGATCTGCAAGAGCGAACACCTGTGCATGGGCAAATCCACCGATAATTTCACCACGTTCAATTTCCAAAGGCGGTGCGCAGTGTTTTGCCTGTTCGATCAGCTTGGAGAAATCTTTGTTTTTTTCAGGTATGTCGTCAATATGCTGACAGCCGGGAAATCCAGCCGCACCGGTAGTGTACAGGCGGTCTTTGTAAGTGTCCTTTGGAGGAACGATACAGTTGGTTGTCATCAGGATCGGTCCGTGGAAAGACTCGAACTCTTCTTTTTGTTTCCACCATGCATTTCCATAGTTTCCTCTGAAGTGAGAATATTTTTTGAATGCAGGATAGTAGTGTGCCGGAAGCATCTCAGAATGTGTATAGACATCAATTCCGGTTCCTTCGGTTTGCTCAAGAAGCATTTCCAGATCTTTCAGATCATGACCGGAAATCAGAATCCCCGGATTTTTACCGACTCCAATATTGACTTTTGTTATTTCCGGATTTCCATAGGCTTCTGTATTTGCCTGATCTAAAAGTGCCATTCCGGAAACACCGTATTTACCGGTTTCAAGTGTCAGATTCACCAGATCTTCCACGGTCAGGGTATCATCCAGTGTTGCTGCGAGAGCGCGTTGGAGGAAGGTATCCAGTTCTTTATCTTCTTTTAAAAGAACATTGGCATGTCTGGAGTATGCAGATAATCCTTTCAGTCCGTAAGTGATCAGTTCACGCAATGAACGGATATCTTCATCCTTTGCTGATAAAACTCCTACAGTGGCAGCTTTGGCTGCAAATTCAGAAGGGGCTGCAGACCATCGGGCAGCCTCCGGCAATTTTTCCGGATTTTTCAGTTGTAAAAGAAGCACTTTTTTGA
>ERZ894232.2810-NODE-2810-length-11419-cov-5.996832_pt1 | contig 11419 bp, 13 predicted proteins | sample MGYA00380296_ERZ894232 | MGnify/ENA primary metagenome ERZ894232 (study PRJEB32331, sample SAMN06328433) | human gut metagenome | biome: human gut microbiome; feature: stool | host: Homo sapiens | collected 2014-08-14 ... | reverse complement strand
TTTTTACAGCGTCCCAGACAAGAAAGCTGAAGCTTCAGAACAAAGAAAGTGTAAAAAAGGCTTACCGGACAGAGATTCTTCTGGAAAACAGCCAGAAGCTCCGCCGATGCAAATCCGAAAAGGAGGTCTGGCAGCAGGCGGCGGCCCAGGTGGAAAAGCTTCTGGATCTGTCTCTTGTGATCTATCCGGTAAATAAAGACGGGCTTCTGGGAGAGGCAATGCTGTTTCCCCGTCAGGGAACAGAAAAAGCCAGTCTGGAACCTTTGCTGACTTCTCAGGAAAAAGCGGTGGCAAAATGGGTGGCAGCCAATCACCACCGGGCAGGAGCCTGTACTCATACTCTGTCAACAGCAAAAGCTATGTATTTGCCTGTTCAGGATGAGGAAAATGTGAAGGGTGTCATGGGGATTTTCCTGGAGGAACGCAGACAGATCCAGGAGTTTAAGTACGGGCTTCTGATCGCTATGCTCAATGAAACAGGAGTAAAACTGAAGGATCGGTTTTGAGTATTTTCACATAGTTCTTGACAAGTGAAAAGACTGGTGTTATATTACATATAGAACAAAGAGACAAGGGGATGCAGCAATAACTTGCCGGCATCTCCTTTTTGCAGGACTTGTGAACCGGAGGTGGCATAATGGCGAAAAGAGACTATTATGAGGTCCTTGGAGTGGGCAGAAATGCTGATGAAAAGGAAATCAAAAGAGCATACAGAAAACTTGCCAAGCAGTATCATCCGGATATGAACCCGGGAGATAAGAAGGCAGAACAGAAATTTAAAGAAATCACAGAGGCCTATAATGTTCTCAGTGACACGGAAAAGAAGAAATTATACGATCAGTTTGGATTCGCTGCATTTGAGGAAGGCTTTTCGGCAGAAAATGCAGGGGGATTTTCTGGGCGTGGAAATGGCTTCGGAGGCTTTGATTTCGGCCGGGACGGAAACGGCGCTTATCGGGAATATCATTTTGAAAACGGTAACATGGATGATATTTTTGGGGATATCTTCGGCGATATGTTTCATGGTCAGGGCGGACGCACCGGAAGAGGCCGGGCAGGCTTCGGAAGCGGTTTTTCCGGAAATTCCGGCTTCCGGGGGTATCAGGACTTCGGAGGCAGACAGGGTACAGGACGGGGCAGCGACCTGCGCTCAGAGGTCAGTGTCAGCTTTAAAGAAGCTGTGTTCGGATGTGACAGAATGCTGCAGCTTTCTGATCCAAATGGAAAGTCCCAGAAGCTTCAGGTGCACATTCCGGCAGGAATTGAAGATGGAAAGAGCATTCGCCTGAAGGGGAAGGGAAATCCCGGATACGGAGGCGGAGCATCAGGCGATCTTTTTTTGAAGGTTCATGTGGAACCGGAAACCGGATGGGAGAGAAAAGGTCAGGATATTTATACGATAGCAGAAATTCCTTTTATGACAGCAGTGCTGGGAGGAGAAGCGAAATTTTCTACTTTGTACGGAGATGTGATGTGCAGGATTCCGGCCGGAACTCAGTGCGGCGGAAAAATCCGGCTGAGAGGAAAAGGGGTTCCTTCCATGCAGAATCCTTCTGTAAAAGGAGACCAGTATGTGACTATACAGATCCAGGTGCCAAAGGCGGTAAGCAGAGAGGCGGCCCAGAAATTGAAAGAATACGGAATGGCAATGGACAGAAGCTGTTCAGGCAGACGGGGAAGCGCAGTATAAAGCGCTTCCTTTTTCGTCTGCATACAAAAGATTTTTGGGATACCTTGATAACAGAAATGAAATCGCTTATAATTTGGCAAAGAGGTGATGTGTTTGGAAGAATTTCGGAAGGAACCTGCAACGCTTACATTGATCATTATAAATATTGTGGTGTTTCTTATGGTGGAATTTACGGGACTTTCCCAGGATACGCTTCATATGCTGGACTGGGGAGCAGCCTATACGCCGCTGATCGTAGAAAAAGGGGAAGTTTATCGTCTGTTTACCAGTATGTTTCTTCATTTTGGGATTGAACATCTGATCAATAATATGCTGGTACTTTTTGTCCTGGGAAGCCGTCTGGAAAGAGTGATCGGAAAGCTGCGTTTTATCGTGATTTATCTGGCTGGAGGTATGACGGGAAGTGTACTTTCTCTTGTCTGGGATTTGAGACAGGGGGAATATGCAGTATCGGCAGGAGCCTCCGGCGCAGTTTTTGCGGTAATGGGAGCTATGATTTATGTGGTGATACGGAATAAAGGACGCCTGGAGGATCTGTCTGTGCGTCAGATTCTTGTTATGGCCGTCTTTTCTCTGTATTTTGGATTCGCCAGCAGCGGCGTAGATAACGCCGCGCATACAGGGGGACTTGCAGCAGGCTTTCTGCTGGCGGTTTTTTGTTATCACAGGCGGAAAAAGATCTGAAATTCAGTGCCTTTACCCGGTACGCTTCGAACCTTCAGACTGCCTCCGTGCGCCTCAATGATCTGGCGGGTGACAGGAAGCCCAAGTCCCGTTCCTGTGGGCTTGTAGGTAACGAAGGGATTGAATACATTTTTTATCTGGCTGTCTGTCATTCCGCATCCATTGTCACGGACGGAAATACAGATGCCGTCAGTAACAGCGGCTGCCGTAACAGAGATAACGCCGTGAGAGTGCTGAATGGATTCCTGGGCATTTCTGAGAAGGTTCAGAAGCGCCTGATGGATTTTTGTCTGGTCCAGACAAAGAAGGGGAAGGGTCTGGGGAATATCTGTTTCCAGAGTGATCCCAAGGTAGTCCAGCGCAGGGCGGAAAGAGCGGATAATACTTTTTAAAAGGAGGGTAATATCTGTCTGTACAGGGGAAAGATGCTCTGCGTTGTTGTAACGGGACAGTTCATTCAGCAGCTCCCGGATATATTCCAGATTTTCCATGATACCGTACCAGCCGTCATAAGAATTCAGTTCAGGATGAGCGGAAGCGAGCATCTGGAGTTCACTCTGAATCAATGCTACCGGATTACGTATTTCATGGGTAAATTTTGATAAAGTCATTTGCAGCTCTTTTTTCTGCTGTTCTAAAGTTAAATTTTCCTGCATAATCTGTCACCTCGTTTGCAGTGTACCATTCCGGCCTGTTTCGGGCAAGAAATTTCATGTTGAAAAAATCGACAAAGTACGAGAGAATAGAAGAAACAATATTTCATAATTCAAAGGAGGAGTATATTATGGAAAACTGTATTTTTTGTAAAATCGCAAATGGTGAAATTCCCTCTGCAACGTTGTATGAGGATGAAGAATTTCGAGTGATCCTCGATCTGGGTCCGGCAAGTAAAGGACACGCTCTGATTCTGCCAAAAGTTCATGCGGCAAATATTTACGAGCTTCCGGATGCAACAGCAGGAAAAGCCATGATCCTGGCAAAGCATATGGCAGAGAAACTGACAAATGCACTGGAATGTGACGGATTTAATATTGTGCAGAACAATGGAGAGATCGCAGGACAGACAGTATTTCACTTTCATATGCATTTGATCCCGAGATATCAGGGAGACGGTGTAGAGCTTACCTGGAAGCCGGGCAGCCTCACTGATGAGGACAGAGATGAGATTCTGGCAAAACTGAAATAGGAATCAGGTATTGTACAAAAGATGAAAAACGAGGATTTTAATGATATTTATAGGAAATACCATAGATTCTCTGTAAAAAGCGCTTACAGGCTTGTAAAGGACAGAATGCTGGCAGAAGATATCAGTCAGGAAGTGTTTTATCATCTCTATGAGATTATGGATACTCTGGATCTCGGTAATGAAGAAAAACTGAGAGCGCTGATATTTATAGCAACTGTCAATAAAACAAAAGATTATTTTAAGAAACCATGGAAAAGGCAGGAACATGTTGCTCTGGAGGACTGGAAACGCAGAAAGCCTTCTGAGGAGAAAATGGATCCTGAAAAGATCATGCTGAACCGGGAAGAGATTGAGTACAGAAAACAGGTGCTGCTCAAACTTCGCAGGGTAAATCCTGTAAATTATAATATTCTGGTTATGGTGAAATATTTTGGGATTTCTCCGGATTCTGTGGCAGAGGAGTACGGTATCACAAGAAACAATGTGAATAACCGTATCCTCCGGACAAGAAAATGGATGAAAGCAGAGCTTGAAAAGCTGCACAAAAGACATTAAACAATTATTGGACTATCTGGATCCTGCACATTCTTCAATCATGGAAACGATATGGTGAATGGAATCCATCTGGCTGCCTGCTGACATTGCCTGTTCATATTTATGACGGTCGGCATACAGGCTTCGGATTGCTGACAGAAGCTTTTCGTCAGTAATCTCTTCCTCTTCAAGAACCATACTGTAGCCCTGACGTTCAAAGGAACGGGCGTTAAGAATCTGATCGCCTCTGCTGGCATTGGCGGAAAGCGGAATCAGAAGGTTTGGCTTATGAAGAGCGCTGATCTCGCAGATGGCATTGGCTCCGGCTCTGGAAATTACAATATCAGCCAGGGCAAAAAGATCAGAAAGCTCTTTTTTGATATATTCAAACTGGATATATCCTTCTGTTCCTTTCAGTGATTCGTCTGTTTTGCCTTTTCCGCAGAGGTGGATCACCTGGAATTCCTTCAGAAGCTCAGGAAGGATGCTGCGGATGTGTTCATTCACTGACGCGGCTCCAAGACTTCCTCCGATCACCATCAGCACAGGTTTATCGGAAGTAAAACCGCAGAAAAGGCGTCCGGCTTCTTTATCTCCGCTGAGAAGCTCTTCGCGGATAGGAGTTCCGGTAAGAACTGCTTTTTCCTGAGGAAGACTTTTTACTGTTTCCGGGAAATTACAGCATATTTTTGAGGCGGAAGAAAGACAGAGCTTATTGGCAAGTCCGGGAGTCATATCGGACTCGTGGATGATCGCCGGGATTTTGCGCTTCTTTGCAGCGATCACAACAGGAACAGTCACAAAGCCGCCTTTGGAAAATACCACGTCCGGTTTCAGCTGTTTCAGCAGTTTTTTCGCCTCATGAAAGCCCTTTAATACACGGAAGGGATCTGTGAAATTTTTTACATCAAAGTAACGTCTTAATTTTCCGGAAGAAATACCGTAATAGGGAATACCAAGCTCTTCGATCAGCTTTTTTTCGATTCCGTCATAGGAACCAATATAGGAAATCTGGTATCCGGCTTCTTTGAGAGCAGGAATAAGAGCAATGTTTGGAGTGACATGTCCGGCAGTACCTCCGCCGGTAAGTACAATATGTTTCATAGGGGATTCCTCCTGAATAAATCTTTTTGTTACCAATAAATATGAACCAATGGGAAAGAATTGTCAAGAACACAAAATTTTAATGCAGAAGGCAATCCAGAATGAAATTCAGCCGGTTAGCGGGAACGGTAGAGATAATGAAGATCATCCGGTTACCGGGAACGGCAGAGAGAACGAAGATCATCCGGTTAGAGGGAACAGAAGAGAGAATGAATACCAGCTGGTTAGAGGAAACAGAAGAGAGAATGAAAATCAGTCGATTATCGGGGACAGCATAGAGAATGAAGCCCATCCGGTTAGCGGGAGCAGTAACAGAGACAAAATTCCGTTGGTTTCTGAAAATAGCCATGGGGCAGTTCAGAGAAATTATGGAGAGCAGGGAAATCAATACAAATGTCTGAGAATACAGCACTGGGAGAAAACCATGGAAAATAAAGATAAAAGGAATGGAAAACAACAGAATAATCAGGCATCAGACAGAGAAAAAAGGGTATTTTTAGATGAGCAGTATGTGAAAACAGCTGCGCAGATGGAACGGGAACTTTTTGCAGACAAAGATTTTGAAGACTATGAGCCTGAGGACAGTGAAGCAGAAGCCCGTTCATATGAAAAACTGGTCAACAGACTGAGGAAAGAGGGGGTATACAGAGAAGAGTTTGCGGATATGGCAGAGTTTCCAGGTATAGAAAAGGCGGATGCAGAAGAAGCTTCGGGAACAAAAGAAGCCATGGACGAAGAAGATATAAAAGCTCCACAGGTTCCTTCTTCCGGCAGAAAAAAATATGCCAGGATACATGTGGGAAAAGTGGCTGGTGTTGCTCTTCTGTGCTGCGCCTGTATATTTGCTGCCAGTATGACAAGCCAGGCAAACAGAAATTATCTGGTGAACAATATACGTGTGTGGAGCGGAAATGATACAAAGACTGTAGTTGACAACAGTGAGCAGAATGAAAAAGTAGATACGGCAGAGTATGAAGCTGTGGAAGAAATTGAGAAACAGCTGGGAGTAGAAATGCCGGAATTTTATTACAGACCAAATGGGTTTGAGTTTGTAAGCTATGAGGTGGACACTTTAACAGATATAGCCAGAATAGAGTATTCTTATAAAGATAATATTGTTTTATACATTATTGACTGTCAAAAGAATAATATGGCAAGCAAGACTTTTAGTATGCATGGGGAAACTATAGGCACAGTTATTGCAGACGAGGAAGAAATTAGAGTTGAAATTGAGAAAATTGAGAATCCCGGAGATTTTATGCCAAGCTATACCGCTCAGTGGAGGAGAGAGGAGACAGTTTTTACTTTATCTGGAAAGATTGAGGAGGAAGAATTGAAAAAAATTTTTAAAGATATGGTGTATTGAGCGTGATTTTTATAAAAAATTGTCGTATTACTTATGTAAGGGTTGGTTGCAGAGGAAAGGAGGGATAACAATCAGTAGATGGAAACAGATGCTGGGGATTGGTTTGGTGGCTGGAATCCTTGCATTGGGAAATGTGACAATGGTTTCTGCTCAACCGCTCAGTATTATGGATGAGGTAGAAACTACAGCAGATTATGCGGAAGATACCAGCTACAGCCTGCTTCGTGGAAATCATTTGAATTTGGGTTCAGTAAAAATACAAAAGGTATCAAGCAATGAAATTGCTATTTATGGACTTACCCAGGGACATCATACTTGTGATACGGTATATTTATATCTGTATCTTGAGAGAAAGGTAAACGGAAGCTATGGAACATATAAATCGTGGAAATTTGAAGCGAACAATGTTACAAGCTTAAGCCGTACTTTAGATGTTGCAGTTCCCAGCGGTACTTATTATCGTGTGCGCGGCTATCATGCTGCCAAGGATGGAACTATTAAAGAGTCAACATCTACGCTTACAAGCGGAATATTAATTAAGTAATCATGCGGATTTCCGGGGTATAAGGGACGATACTCCTGGGAAGAAACAAATTTTTGGACATACAAAACGAAAAACTGAATAGCGGAGCATGGGTGCAGACTGCAGGATGTACAGAAAAAAGAACTGTCAACCGCCATTACCATCAGGCAGCGCGAAATGCTCGCATTAGTAACTGGTAAGCAATGAGATTACGACAAAACATTTGTTAGACGTGTAAAAAATAACTCGTCAACAGATACGACAAACCTTTGAGGGCAGGGCAGGATCTGAGTATTCTGTCCTGTCTTCTTTTTGAAAAACAACTGTTAAAATCACGGAGAATCGTGTATAATAATTATAAAATATTCCAATTTAATAAAGATTGTCTGACAAAGGGGGCTTGCATATGAAGATTACATTTATCGGTGCAACGCACGAAGTGACAGGAAGCTGCTACTATCTGGAAGCAGCGGGAAAAAAGTTTCTGGTAGACTGCGGTATGGAGCAGGGGCCGGATTATTATGAAAACAGGGATATTCCGGGAAATCCTGCTGATATTGATTTTGTGTTGCTGACCCATGCTCATATGGATCATTCCGGTAATCTTCCTGCAATTTATGCCAAAGGCTTTCAGGGACCGGTTTATGCCACAGATGCCACCTGCAATCTTTGCGACATTATGCTTCGCGACAGCGCTCATATACAGATGTTTGAGGCTGAGTGGAGAAACCGTAAGGGACGCCGCCAGGGCAAGCCGGAATTTATTCCTGCGTATACTATGGAAGACGCAATGGGAGTGATCCGGAATTTTGTTTCCTGTCCTTATGAAAAAACAGTGAAGCCTGCAGAGGGAATTGAGGTACGGTTTGTAGATGCGGGACATCTTCTGGGATCGGCAAGTATTGAGATTACGATCACAGAAGGGGACACAAAGAAAAAAATTGTTTTTTCCGGGGATATTGGAAATACAAATCAACCATTGATCAAAGATCCTACCTGGCTTCACGAGGCAGATTATGTGGTCATGGAATCCACTTATGGTGACAGAAGCCATGGAGACAGACCGGATTATGTAGGACTTCTCAGTGAGGTTATTCAGAGAACCTTTGACAGGGGAGGAAATCTGGTGATTCCGTCTTTTGCTGTAGGACGTACACAGGAAATGCTGTATTTTATCCGGCAGATCAAAGAAGAGGGAAGAGTGAAGGGCCACGGGAACTTTAAGGTATATGTGGACAGTCCACTGGCAAACGAAGCAACAACGATCTTTGGGGAACACAGATATGACTGTTTTGATGAGGAGGCCGTTGCCCTGACCAGAAAGGGAATTAACCCTTTAAGCTTTCCGGGGCTGAAAACTTCTGTTACCAGTGATGATTCCCGGGCAATCAACTTTGACGAGGACTGCAAGGTGATCATATCCGCAAGCGGAATGTGCGATGCCGGCCGTATCAAGCATCATCTGAAGCACAATCTATGGAATAAAAAGAATACGATTCTTTTTGTGGGATATCAGGCAGTGGGAACACTGGGAAGAGCTCTTCTGGAAGGAGCAACAGAGGTGAAGCTGTTTGGAGAGGAAATCCATGTGGAGGCAGAAATCTGTCAGATGCCGGGAATCAGTGGTCATGCAGATGTGAACGGTCTTCTTGACTGGATCGGAGCCTTTGAAGGCAAACCTCAGAAGGTATTTGTAACTCACGGAGACGATACGGTTACGGAACTTTTTGCCGACAGGCTCAGGGAAGAAAAAGGACTGGATGCAGTGGCGCCTTTCAGCGGAACAGTTTATGATCTGAAGGATAATGTATGCATTTATGAGACAACGGGAGTGAAGCTTGAAAGAATACACATTTCCTCCAGAAGCAGTAAAGCGGCCAGAGCCTTTGAAAAACTGGTTGCAATGGGTCAGAGGCTTCTGTCTGTTATTAAAAAGAATGAGGGATGTCCAAATAAAGATCTGGATCGTTTTGCCAGAGAAATCCAGTCCCTTTGTGATAAATGGGACAGAAAAGACGGATAACAGAAAAACGGCTGCGGAATCCTGATGGGATTCTGCAGCCGCTTTTATCTTCTGTTGTAAATAAATCAGGCCAGAGCTTCTTTTAAAGCTTTTGATAACTGATCCGGGCAGGATGTAGGACGTACACCGCAGCGGATTCCCTCAAGGCGGCGGATCGCTTCCTCTGCCTCCATGCCTTCTACAAGACGGGCAACGCCCTGAGTATTTCCGGAGCAGCCGCCCTGGAATTTTACATTGTGTATTTTTTTCTGGTCGTCCAGTTCAAATTCAATGGCGCTGGAGCATACGCCGCTTGTTTTGTATCTCATTTGTTTTCCTCCTGATGTAATTGGATTTTAAGTACTGTTCATTTGGAAATATCACGCCTGATGTAATCCGGCATGCTGATGTGAACAGCAACAGTTTTCTGTAACACATTATAGCAGAATTTAAAAAAAGTTTCCATATAAACGAAACTTTTGTTATAATGTATCATGAATAAGCAGGTTACGGCTTACGGCCGCGTCCTGCCAGGTATTCTGGTATATATCCAAATACCGGAATATAAGATCAAAATGCCATTGCCGATGATTCGGAATGCATTTTGCCTAAACTGATAAAACAGGTTACAGACCATAAGACAGGAGAATTTTGTTATGAGATGTATTGGAATTATAGGAGCAATGAGCGATGAGGTTGCAGGACTGAAGGCTCTTATGCAGGATACACAGATTATAAGAAAGGCTTCCATGGAGTTCTACTCAGGAATCCTGGAAGGAAAAAAAGTAGTTGTTGTACAGTCCGGCATCGGAAAAGTTAATGCAGCTGTCTGTACACAGATCCTGATCGATGACTTTCAGGCAGAGGTTGTGATCAACACAGGAATTGCAGGAAGTCTGAATAATGATATTAATATTGGAGACATTGTAGTTTCTACCGATCTGGTTCATCATGATGTGGATGCAGGCGCTTTTGGATATAAAAAAGGACAGGTTCCGGGTATGGACGTATTTTCTTTTGGAAGCGACGACGCTCTTCGCAGTCTGGCAGTAAAGGTGTGCAGAGAGGTAAATCCGGATATTCAGGTATTTGAGGGAAGAATTGCTTCCGGAGATCAGTTTGTGGCAGATCAGGGAGTAAAGGACGTTATTGTCAGCGAATTTGGCGCTTATGCAGTTGAAATGGAAGGCGCTGCTATCGCACATGCCGCATATCTGAACCATGTGCCGTGTCTGGTGGTCCGCGCGATTTCTGACAAGGCAGACGGAAGTGCGGAAGTAGATTATCCTGCTTTTGAGAAGCTGGCGATTGAGCACAGCATGAAGCTTACCAGAAGAATACTGAGAGAGATGCAGGCATAAAAAGTCACATCTGAGCTTTTGTCGCATAGTTTAAAGAAGAAGTCTGGAATAAGCAGGAGCCTGTCTATGTATTATGATGAATTTTTTCCGTTTTACGCAGCATATGCAGATCCTTTACTTTATGAAAGAGAAAATATACAGGAAAAGGAATTTGCGCTGATGAAATCCTGGTATCCGGAAAGTGTCCGCAGGCTGCAGGAAAGGGTGGAACAGGAATGTCAGCTTCTGGATTATGAAGGAAGCCGTATTTATGACGAGTATCCGGATCGATGGATGCTGCGCCGGATGTGCAGGGATATCAGGGAAACAGAAGAAAATACAATGGAGGCTCAGATGGTGTCTTCGGAAAAGCTGGAAGAACTGACAGAGGTGCTTCTGTACCAGGAGATATCCAGAAGACGATGCAGAAGACGAAGATGCCGCGGATACTGAAACAGGCAGGACAGAACGCCTGAATAAAGGCGAGAAAGAGTTATACAGAAATGATGAAAACATTACAGGAATTTTTGGAGGAGCAGATCAGTGAGGAGCTGATCCTTGCCGTACTCAGCGGCAGCAGAAAAAAGGAAATTCCCTCAAGAGTGAGAATACGTCCGGTGGAGCTGAAGGGCAGGATCCTGTATCAGGCCTCATCCACAGTGGGGACAAAGGTTCTTCACGAAAATTATACCAGAAAAGAGCTTCTTGCCTATATGGAGCAGGCTCTTGCAGGAGATTATTCTCAGCTGCAGGTACAGGGCAGCAGCGCGGACGGCAGTGTTCTTGTAAGCAAAAAAGGAAAACAGACCATTTCTAAAGAGGTATCATATTTATAGAGAAAATGAGGGAAAGCAATCATGAAAAAATTTGAACCAGTATGGTATACAATTCCGCTGTTCCAGGAGGAAGAGCCGATCCGGGTATACCACAAAGAACAAGATGGGCAGTCTGAGGCGAAAATTTTGGAAAAGCAAAACTCTGTAAAAAATC
>ERZ894232.2807-NODE-2807-length-11422-cov-9.326647_pt1 | contig 11422 bp, 10 predicted proteins | sample MGYA00380296_ERZ894232 | MGnify/ENA primary metagenome ERZ894232 (study PRJEB32331, sample SAMN06328433) | human gut metagenome | biome: human gut microbiome; feature: stool | host: Homo sapiens | collected 2014-08-14 ... | reverse complement strand
CAGTTGGTTAGAGCGTCAGATTGTGGTTCTGAATGTCGTGGGTTCGAGTCCCATCAGTCACCCAAAGAAATCCTGTAAGTTTATGACTTACAGGATTTTTTGTTCATAACACTTTACTATCCTCTATGTTAAAGTTTACTATTCCGACCAGCCCCCAACAAATATTAACCACGATAATCATAAAGTTCCGGGAATTTGCATACATTTGCACCACACTTATAAAAACATCATAGGTGCAATAATAAACATGGAAAATGAACTTCTGTCGCTCATTCCTGAATATATACCTTTAGGGCTCGGCGTATATGATAAAGATGGATATCTGAAATACGCCAATGACACTACACTAAAAATGTTCGGTGTAACTATGAAGGATATTTATAATATTAATATCTTCGATGACCCTAACATCACGGCAGAAGATAAAACTCTCCTAAAGCAAGGGTGGAATGTCTCTTTTGAAACCGATTATGATTTCGATCTTTGTGAAAACTTCTACGAAACACCCATCAAAGGAATCAAAAAATACTTTGTTACCAAAGTAACTATCATGCGCGATCCCGAAGGAAATCGTCAAGGCTATTTACTAGCCTGTGAAGATATCACCGTAAAGAAAGCACAAGAGCGGGAAATTATTGAAAGCTACAAGAAGATAAAAGCAACACAAAAGGAATTATCACTAGCCTTAAATGCTGGGAAGCTATCCTCATGGAACTACAATATAAAAGAAGGTCTGTTTTGCAAATTCGATGTTCATATCGAGAATATTGAAAAAAGATCATTGCAATCCATATATGAGAGCATCCATCCCGATGACAGAAATAAATTCATGGCATTACTGGAAGCTGTTGCTCATAAACAGAAACTCCCGGAAAACAGGATTATATTAAGAGTTCTGGAAAACAATGCAACAGATTATAGTTACTCCAGCTTTACCTACAGTGCAGTAGAAGATGAAGCAGGCAATGTAGTGGTCATCACATTTATTCAACGGGATATTACTGAAGACATTATATACCAGCAAAATCTGATTACAGCCAAAAACAAAGCAGAAGAAGCGGACAAATTGAAGTCCACATTCCTCGCTAACATGAGTCACGAAATCCGTACTCCACTCAATGCAATTGTAGGATTCTCTGAATTGCTGACCGAAACGGATGATGCGGAAGAAAAATTTGAATATAAACAACTGATTGAAACCAACAGTGAGATACTCCTGAAATTAATCGGGGACATTCTCGATCTATCAAAAATTGAAGTTGGCTCCATTGATATCAATCGTCAGAAACTGAATTTGTGCCAGCTTTGCGATGAATTATACCGGTCCTTCCAGCAACGGATTAAAAATCCCAAAGTTACCCTCAAACTCATCAATCCATATACCAAATGTGTGGCGAATTTCGACAAATATCGCTTTATGCAGATATTCACAAACTTTGCTACGAATGCCATTAAGTATACGCCACAAGGTGAAATTGTGATGGGATACGAATGTATGCCCGGACAGGTAAGAATCTATGTAAAAGATAGTGGCATCGGAATACCGGAGGAGAAAAAGAACCGTATCTTCAGTCGTTTCGAGAAATTAGATACTTTTGCCCAAGGAACCGGCTTAGGACTTTCTATCTGTAAAGCCATTGCCGATGCTACAGGCGGAGAAGTAGGCTTTAAATCCAAAGCCAACATAGGTTCTGAGTTCTGGTACATCGGATATACCGATGTCGAATATGTCGAAAAATCAGAGGTTGCAGACGAGGACTTAAATAACAAAAGTACAGAACACCTTTCCGCAGATTCCCCAGTAATTAAAGATCTGAATATTCTGATAGCGGAAGATAATGACAGCAATTACCTGTTAATCAAGAAACTTCTTAAAGACAATCAACTAACCCGCGCCATAACCGGAGTAGAAGCTATCGAGAAAATCAAAGCCCAGACCTTTGACATCGTCTTTATGGATATGCGGATGCCGGTAATGAATGGACTGGAAGCAACTTCCCTCATCCGGGAATTCAACCAGACTACCCCTATTATCGCCCTTACTGCCAATGCATTCGACTCCGACAGAGAGAATGCATTAGCGGCAGGATGCAATCATTTCATGACCAAGCCCGTCAAAAAACGAGAATTGATGGATTTACTTTTCAGATATTTCAAACAACAACCCCAATAACAGGATTATTTCTGATTCAATTTACGTATCACTTTAGCAGGATTTCCCACAGCCAACGAGTCTGCCGGAATATCATGCGTAACCACTGAACCCGCACCAATTACACAACGGTCGCCAATAGTCACTCCCGGACAAATTGTCGCATGACCGCCAATCCAGCAACGTTCACCAATGGTTACCGGCAGACAATTCTCATAGGCATCCCTTTCGTCAGCATCAAGCGGATGTTGCGCTGTATAAATATGTACTCCCGGAGCAATCAGCGTTTTCCGGCCAATAGTAACTTTAGCACCATCCAAAATAACAGCACCGAAATTGATAAAAACTCCTTCAGCTGCATATATACCATCCCCATAATCGCAATAAAAGGGTGGTTCTACAAAAAAATCCGGAGCGGAATTCGGGAAAAGTGAACGGGTAACCTCCGGCATTTTAGAGGTATGATATTCAGTCACATTCAACTGATGCAGCTTCTTTTTTACTTCAGCCCGATAGGCATACATTTCAGGAGTATGAGCATCGTAATGAAGCCCTTCGCGCATACACTTTAATTCTTCTTGAAGTGTTCTCATCTTAAAAATGATTTTATTATTAACTCGTTAAAAGCACTGCAAAGTTAGTATAAATTCAAGCACCTGTATGCCCATGTTTCTGTAAAAAAAGTAAATACCCAAAACCATAAAAAAGACTCAATTGTTATCTAAATATTCGGAATTATCAGGTGTACAACAAACAGTCTTTTAGTTTAAAAAAGTTGAAAGTAGATAATCCTACGCTTATTTTCTGTTTGCTGGCACTCGATTTGCGGATATTATTACAGAGTATTAACCAATATACTCCTGATATTAGTATGACAACATGTATAACTAAAAATAAATGATTATGGAAACAAACGAGAAATTAATTGCAGTCGTAGAAATCGGTGGTGACAAAGCAACTCAATTCTGGGCAAGAGCTGATGATTTGGCGCAAGCATACAATGAGAAATCAACGGATATAGTCTATTCAGTAAAGAAACTTCCTGATTCTGATAACCTCTTTCACTTCTTCGCTACCTCAAAAGAAGAAATGACGCAGGAAACCTTGTTGGAATGTAGCCGTGAGTTCCTGGATGAATTATTGACATTAGTTCCCAGCGAATGCGTCAGAATATCCGTTGTCGGACCTAAAGCAGGCTAAAAAAGCATACCGTAAACTGGCAAAGCAAAGGATTGGGCAGGCAGAAAAGAGGCAGATAGGAATACATTCATTATCTTTGCAACTGTTTTTGTAAACCCAACCCTATATAAAATGAAGTTACTCTGGCTCGACCTCAACAGTTCATACGCACATTCTTCCCTGGCACTTCCGGCACTGCATGCCCAGATTGCTGATGATACATCCATAGAATGGGATATCGTATCAGCCACTATCAATGAGAGTGTAGGTCTGACTGTCAATGAAGTCTACCATCGCCAACCTGACATACTTGCCGCTACAACCTGGCTCTTCAACCATGAGCAATTGCTCCACATCCTTTCAAGAGTAAAAGCACTCCTGCCACAATGCTGCATTGTATTAGGCGGCCCTGAGTATCTGGGAGACAATGAATACTTCCTACATAAGAACCCTTATGTCAGCTGTGTATTCAGAGGAGAAGGAGAAGAAGCGTTCCCGCAATGGCTCGCATGCCGGAACGAACAGGAAAAGTGGAATACCATTCCCGGACTCTGTTATCTCGACTTCAACGGGCAGTACAGAGACAACGGCATAGCACGTGTACTGAAATTCTCTGATCTCATACCTCCCGAAAAAAGCCGTTTCTTTAATTGGAGCAAACCATTCGTACAGCTGGAAACGACACGAGGCTGTTTCAACACCTGTGCATTCTGCGTCAGTGGAGGCGAAAAGCCTATACGTACACTTTCCATAGAAGCTATTCGCGAACGACTCCAAATCATTCATCAACATGGTATTAAAAACGTGCGTGTACTCGATCGTACTTTCAATTACAATACCCACCGGGCAAAAGAACTGCTTGAGCTTTTTCTTGAATACCACCCTGATATACGCTTCCATCTGGAAATACACCCTGCACTTCTTTCCGAAGAACTGAAAGAAGAATTGAAACACTTGCCCGAAGGTCTGTTACACCTGGAAGCAGGCATACAAAGCCTGCGTGAACCTGTACTCGAAAAAAGCCGGAGGATGGGAAAGCTGACAGACGCATTGGAAGGTCTGAAATTCCTGTGTTCTCTCCCCAATATGGAAACACATGCCGATTTAATAGCAGGACTCCCACTCTACCATCTTTCAGAAATATTCGAAGATATCCGTGTTCTGGCAGCATACGGTGCAGGAGAAATACAACTGGAGTCTCTCAAATTACTCCCCGGTACGGAAATGCGTAGAAGAGCGGAAGAATTGGGCATCCAATATTCTCCCCTCCCACCCTATGAAGTGCTTCAAACCCGCGAGATCAATGTAAGTGAATTGCAAACAGCCCGTCAACTCTCCCGCCTGCTGGATGGATTTTATAATACTCCAGCCTGGCAATCCATCACCCGTAAACTCATTCTGAAAGAAGAAAAATTCCTGTATCGGTTTCTGGAACACCTGATACAAATAGGTTTGATAGACCAACCGATAAGTCTGGAAAAACGAGGACTTATCCTGTATGAATTCTGTAAGCACAACTATCCGGAATATCAGTTAGAAGCCAGCATTGCTTGGATAGAGGCCGGCATGTCACTGAAAAAACTTCCGGCAGAAAAGGTAAAGACCAAACGGCAGGTTCCCCCGGAGAACTGGCAAGTACTGTATGGCCAATACAAAGAGAATCTCCGCCTTTGTTTCCTGCCTGTCAATGAGGAAACCAATCAAGGCTATTGGTTTGGTTTCGAATCGGAGATACAGAAGCCGGAACCCGTATTCAAAGCAATGAATTAACTGAAAAGATAAATGGAAGACAAGACAATAGAAAAAGTAGATTTCTCCATCGAGGAACTGGAAACAAATTATTATGAATGTACATTTGACAAATGTAACTTTTCAGATAAGCCTATCGGAAGAGTTATATTCGAAAAATGTACATTCAAAGAGTGCAACCTTTCATTAGTAAAAACCAGTAATACCTCTTGGTTGGATGTCCTGTTCACCGATTGCAAAATGACAGGCATCAACTTCAGCCTCAGCAACCGCTTCGGCTTGTCTGTGGAATTCCATAATTGTCTGTTGTCCTACGCCCTTTTTACTGAGATGAAACTGAAAGGAACCCGTTTTATAGGGTGCGATTTGCAAAACACAGACTTTATGGAAACCGACCTTTCCAATGCAGTATTTAAAGATTGCGACCTCTGTTATGCTTCTTTCCATCATACCAACCTAGAGAAAGCAGATTTCACTACTGCACGCAATTATACTTTAAATCCTGCTGCCAACCGTCTGAAAAAAGCGAAGTTCTCCCGATACGGACTGGAAGGGTTGCTTACAGGATTAGGAATAGAAGTTGTCGATTAACTTCTCCTTGTATAACTTGGGAGTAGGTGCAGTACTACAAGGTAATGTAACCCAAACAGTTGTACCTACACCTACTTCCGAAGTCAACCCAATAGATCCACCCATACATTCCGCAATGGACTTACATATAGGCAACCCTAACCCAACTCCTTGTGTAAAAGAGTCCACTTTTTCAAAACGTTCAAAAATAACAGGCAATTTATCCTGCGGAATACCACATCCGGTATCCGTTACCTTTATCTCAATACCTTGTTCTGTAACGCCGTAAGTAATATCAATATACCCTTCCTGAGTATGCTTCAAAGCATTCGACAAGAAGTTATTCAATATCTGTTTCACACGCTTTGTGTCCAGTTCAACCATATAGCCCTGTCCCGGTTTATGAATACGGATATCCAGCCTTCCGGCTGCTTTCATCCTGTACTCGGTAGCACTTTCCATTATCAAGTCGGACAGACAGAACCACGTGGGATGCAGATCTATATACCCCGCCTCTATCTTCGAAATATCAAGAATATCATCCACTATTTTCAGTAGAAGCGCATTGTTGTGATTGATCAGATTACAAAATTCTTTCTTTTCCGCTATATCCTCAGTATCCGCCAATATGCTGGAGAAACCAACAATAGCATTCAAAGGAGTACGGATCTCGTGACTCATATTTGCCAGGAAAGCCGTCTTCAGTCGATTGGCTTCCTCTGCTTTGTCTTTCGCTTTCCGCAAATCGCTTTCCAGCTTTTTCCTTTCGTCAATAATCTGGGTGCCTCCAATCAGAATAGCAGGTTTTCCACCCTCATCATACTCATATATGATACCATAGATATTTCTCCAAGATAAAGTATTGTCCGCATTCTGGTATAAGAACTCTTCATCAATAAGCTTGGAACAACCTTTCTCCAATCCATCTATCGCTTCATAGATTCTTTTTCTGTATTCCGGCAATACATGCGACAGGTGCTCATCCACATCTACTACTACAGTTCCCTGCTCCCCTTTCTCCAGGTTTCCTTCCCAAATAATCTCTTTACGCTTCAAATCCCACTTCCATAGTTTCAGCTTAATTGCTTTCACCAGCAAGTGGTGTTGAAGACTTTGCTGTTTCAGTTGCTGTTGCTTCTGCTCCAACTCCTGCATCAAAAGATTATAAGGCTTCATTAGTTCCTCCTCACCATCAATATCAGGAAGACGGTTGCGAATTTTATTATATTTTCGGAAATAATAGACTGCCGCTATCAGTGAAACAATGAAAGCAAACAGAGTTATTAAATATAAAATATACGTCATGATTCAAGTTATCCTTATATATTGAATTACAAAGAAACTCAATTATAAGATAACCCCTATGTTATATTTTCAATTGATTATTAAAAATAGTATCAAATGATATTAAAAAAAGTACTATACAACTAATATACAGGAATTTAAGAATCCATATCCTTCTGAGCATTCTTAAATTCCGAAGGAGTCATTCCCGTTCTTCCCTTAAACAACTGATGGAATGTAGGCATGCTGTTGATGCCTGATGATTCAGCAATTGCACGCAAAGTGTAATCGGGTTGTTCCTTCATTAAATGTATCGCATAATTCAGGCGCAGGTTATTGATATATCCGTTCAGGTTAGTGTCCGTATTCTCCTTTATCATCTTGGCAAAACGAGTATTATTCATGCGGACAATTCTAGTCAGTTCTTCTCTCGATAAGTCGGGAGAAAGATACATTTTATCCCGTTTTATAATATAATCCAGCTTTTCGAAAATCATCTTATTCATCTGCTTATCCTGCTCCTCGTTATCACCGGATTCGTCTTCCACTTTCTCTGGAAAAGAGAGATCTTTCTCTACACCCAGTTGCGAACGGTCCATTTCTTCCTGCATGGAAAATTGCTCGTTAATGCGTTTTACCAGCGCTTTATTTTTGTTTCTGATTACACAATTTTGATGCCATAGTCTCCACAAAAAGAATAAAGCCAGTAATGCGCCACTCAGAATACATATCAGCGTAATGGTTCGTATCTTCAGCTGAAACGCCTGTTCCGAGATACGGGCTTCTTTCTCGTTTAGCTCATAAAGTGCATCCAGTTCCAGAGCGGCATTCTGCTTTTCCCGCTGATAAATGCTATCTTTTATTGCAGTGATATCCCTTTGAAGATTTATAACCGTTTTATAGTTCTCTAATTTTGCATTGGCTTGTATTTCCAAATTCAGGATACTGAGATACTGGCTATTCAATGTATCCTGCTGACGCATTACTTCCTTAAAATCACGACAATTATCCAATACGGCCTGATATTTTCCCAAAAGCAATAAATAAGGAGTAGCATCAAATTTACCATCAGGAGTGGAAGCAGCATTTGTCGACTGATATTTCTTATAATATACAGCTGCACGCTTCTGGTCTCCCATCAAATGGAAAAGATAAGCCAATTTGGAGTATACATACGCAAATTGCAGATCCAATAAGTCCGCACGGATTTTCGATTGTTCACTCATCCTGTCAAGTAACTTTTCGCGTTGCAGACCTATTTCCAAAGCCTCGTTCGATCGCTTGTCAGCAATCAGATAGCCCATCTTCACTCCATAGAAATAGGAAAGTATCGTTTCATAGTCTTCATTTTTAGAATTATCGAGCAAGTCAATGGCCTGATCAAAGAACAGATACCCCTCTTCTTTGAAAGAAAGCCTTCTTTTGTTCTCTCCCATACAAAACAATAACTTACATTCGGACTGTATATCTTTAAGTTCGCGCGCCAGCTCCACCCCCTGAACAGCATAGCGCATGCTTTCCTTATATTCACTTAATAGAGAAAATAATTCAGCCATGGATACCGTCATCCTCAACAAATGTGAAGGATTATCATGTGACAGGGAATCGCTGACATAAGCCCTGCGAGCATAATGAAGAGCGGATTTATTTCTGTACATATTACGATAAACCGCACTGCGCAGCTCATCAACAATATTTAGAGGCATTGCACTGTTTACTTCAGCTTTATCCAATAATTGCAAGGTCCGAACAGGATCTTTCATATAATCCTTCATAATATACTCCCTGGTATATTGTTCCGGCGCACAGTTATCCCCCCTGCCCGGACAGGCAGAGATAGGAATCCCAATAAAAGGAAGCACAAGTAGTAGAAATGTCTCATAATATCTTTCTTATTCTTCTGTGTCTATTTTCTGATGGACTGCACAGTCTGCGCAAATGCCCTTGATAACGTAATTTATACCGGTCTGCATAAACCCTTCCGGAAGGTTGACCGTTGGAGCATGCACACTTCGGATGCAGTACGTCTTGTGGCACTGCTCACAATAGAAATGCATGTGCTGGTCTTCCACCGTGCACATACAGCAATCTTCGCAAACCGCATATTTCAGCGAACCGCTTCCATCGTCCACTCCATGTATCAGGTGATGGGAAAGAAACAGGGTTAATGTCCGGAAGATAGTAGATTTATCAACCGTGTCGAGTTTGTCCTCCAGATCAGTCACGGACACGGCCCGCTTCATCTCCATCATAGTACGGAGAATCAGCAGCCGCATGGCCGTAGGCTTTATATCCCGCAGGGACAATTTATGCAAATATATTTCTTCCATATTTCTTAAAACTTCTTTCTCAATATACGGACTGAATTCAGCACCACCAACAAAGCTACGCCAACGTCAGCAAACACTGCCGCCCAAAGAGTGGCAAATCCGCAGGCACCCGCCAGCAACACCAACACCTTCACCGTAATAGCACCTACTATATTTTGCATCACTATCCGTCGTGTTGCCCGCCCTATAGAGATAGCGGTTGCAACTTTGGATGGCTGATCAGTCTGAATAACGACATCCGCGCTTTCGATGGCAGCGTCCGAACCTAACCCTCCCATGGCAATACCCACATCACTGAGAGCCAATACAGGAGCATCGTTCATGCCATCTCCGACAAATGCGACAGACATACCCGGAACAGAATTGAGTTGTTCCAAATGAACGGCCTTATCTTCCGGCAATAAGTCACCGTAGGCTTTGTCAATTCCCAATTCCTTTGCAAAGATATTAACAATCTCTTGTTTATCCCCGGATAACATTTGAATATTATCTATTTTTAAAGCCTTTAATTTTTTAATAGCATCTACCGCATCCTCTTTCAGAGTGTCTGAAAGTAGCAGTTGTCCGGCATACTTCCCATCCACGGCACAGACCACTACCGTAGCTACACAATCCGCAAGTTCTTCGGGTACACCTATCTGACGGTCAGTCAATAAACGGATATTACCGACAAGTACCTGATGGTGTTCCACCTCAGCTTCCAGACCGTATCCGGCCAATTCATTCAGAGAAGTCACAACCGCAGGTTTCACACCACGTCCGGAAGCATAGTGAACAATGGCTTGTGCCACAGGATGGGTACTTTTCTTTTCTACAGATGCCACTAAACTCAGTAATTCATCTTCGGGGATATCTGTTGCCTGTATAGATGTCACACGGAAACTACCGGTAGTCAACGTACCTGTTTTATCGAATACAACTGCATTGATACGGGTTATGGCATCCAGATAATTACTTCCTTTAAACAGGATACCTGTACGCGAAGCCGCTCCTATTCCGCCAAAATAGCCCAATGGGATACTGATAACCAATGCACAAGGACAGGATATCACCAGAAATACCAGTCCCCGATAGAGCCAGTCATTGAACACATAGTCAAATTCCGGATGCACAGCCGCAACAAGTGCAGGAAGAGCAACGATAAGAAAAGCCAACAGGACTACAATCGGTGTATAGATACGGGCAAACTTCCGGATAAAAAGTTCCGCCGGTGCTTTCCGTTCCGCCGCATCCTGAACTAAAGTAAGAATACGTGCCAGAGTGCTATGATCATAAGGTTTCGTCACTTGTATGCGCACTGCCTGTCCGCTGACAATCATACCGGCAAGCACCTCGCCTCCTTCGGAGACATTGCGCGGCATACTCTCCCCCGTCAGTGCCGAAGTATCGAAGACGGCATAAGGATTTTGCAAGCTACCATCCAAGGGAACCCGTTCACCGGGCTTCACTTCGATCACTTCTCCTACATTTACCTCACGGGGGGAAACAGTACTTAGTACTCCCTTTCGGTACACATCTACCTGTTCGGGACGTACATCCAGCAAATCCTTGATATTACGAGATGCCTGGTTCACAGCCTTATCCTGCAACATCTCTCCGATGGAATAGAGTAGCATTACTGCCAGTGCTTCCGGATATTCTCCGATATAGAAAGCTCCAAGGGAAGCCAATGCCATCAGCGAAAATTCATTGAACCAGTCTTTTTGCAAAATACTCTCCCAAGCTTCGCGCATCACGGGCAGTCCGACAGGCAGGAAGCCTATAAGAAACCAAAGGAACTCGATAACCGGATTAGAGAACCACGTCCACTCCTGATGCTGAAAGACAATACCCAACAGAAGGAAGACACCGGACAATACCGGAGCCCACCACTTCTTAATGATAGATTTCTCTTTTTCTTTGCTCTGCGAATGAGTATGTGAACAACAACACTGACATTTACTTTCCATAATCTTTTTATTTTTTTAGTTGGTACAAAGGTAAGGAATAGGAAATGCAACCGGGTTGCAAAGGGCCCATTGACAACTTATTATAAATTATTTCTGTAATTGCATAGAACTAAAATCCTATTCGCAAGAAACTAACTCTGTTTATGCACATTGTTATTCTTACAACAAATATTATTATTTCTTACAACAGTTGTGCTTCTTTCTTACAA
>ERZ894232.2804-NODE-2804-length-11432-cov-12.731212_pt1 | contig 11432 bp, 9 predicted proteins | sample MGYA00380296_ERZ894232 | MGnify/ENA primary metagenome ERZ894232 (study PRJEB32331, sample SAMN06328433) | human gut metagenome | biome: human gut microbiome; feature: stool | host: Homo sapiens | collected 2014-08-14 ... | reverse complement strand
CGGAGCGGTAGTTAAGACGGTTATAACGCCGGCCTGTCACGCCGGAGGCCGAGGGTTCGAGTCCCTTCCGCTCCGCCACTAAAATTTGTTCTCGCCCGAGGCCCCGAAAAGGTAAAACTTTTCGGGGCCTTTGGGTATAGTTTACGGCTGTCGGCTAACGACGACAAGTGCAAGGGACAAAGGAGGCCGCACTTCCAGTGCGGTGAAAAGCAGGCTTCGGCCACAACTGACGGATACATGCCGGAACAAGCCAAGAGTGAGGTCCGGCTCCGCTTTGCGTGACCTTGGCCCGCTCCTCATCGCTAACCGTAAATTGCAGCAAGCCCGAATCAAGGGAGCAAATACGAAATCGGTCCCAGACAAAAGTCGGCTAGACCAAGGCCTTAGCCGCGTTCACAAAGGCGGCTATTTCTTCTTCCGTAGTGCCGAAGTTGCACATCAAGCGCACTTCGTGCGCGACCGGGTCAGTTTCGTGGAAATCAAAGTCCTGAAGCAAACGGGCCATGTGCTCAGGGTCCATACGCACGAATACGGCATTGGCCTCGGGCTCGCGCACCGTCATGTACGGCACGGCGGCCAGTTCAGCGGCCAATCGCCGGGCCATGCCGTTGGCATGACGGGCGTTTTCCAGCCACAGGCCGTCCTTGAGAGCCTCGATGAACTGAGCGGCCACAAAGCGCATTTTGGATACCAGTTGCAAAGACTGCTTGCGCATGGTGCGGAAATCCTCGGCCAGTTCGGGTCGGAAAAATACCACGGCCTCGCCCAGCATAAGTCCGTTTTTAGTGCCGCCGAAAGACAGCACGTCTACCCCCGCGTCGCGGGTCAGAGCGCACACATCCACGCCGCGGGCTTCCAGGGCGGCCACGGCGTTGGCCAGACGAGTTCCGTCCATGTGCATCAACAACCCGTGGGCATGGGCTTTGTCCGCCAGGGCGCGCACTTCCTCGGGCGTGTAGACGGCGCCCTTTTCCGTGGTTTGAGTGATGGACAACAAATGCGGGGTGCTGTGGTGACAATCTTTAAGGTCGGGCAGATACGCGTCCAGGGACTCGGGGGAAATTTTACCGTTCACCGACGGCACGGTCAGCATCTTGGAGCCCACGCCCCACTCGGGCGCGCCGCTCTCGTCGGTGTTGATATGGGCCACATCGGCGCAGATGACGCCCTGCCAGGGGCGCAGGGCGCTGCGCAGAGACAGCACATTGCACCCTGTGCCGCTTAAGGCGAGGAATACTTCGATGTCCGGTCCGAACAGCTTGCGAAACTCGGCCTGGGCTTGCGCACAGTATTCGTCGTCGCCGTAGGGCAGACAATAGCCCTTGTTGGCTTTGAGCACCGCTTCAAGAATGCGGGGATGCGCCCCGGCCGCGTTATCGCTGATGAATCCGATGAACATGATTCCTCCGTTCCCTTCCAAGCTTTAGGGCAGCTTATTTAAAGGCGGTTAATATTGAAACCGAGCAAGAGCGGATGTAATTTCCACCACTTGAGTTTCATGCCTGAAGCCCTCGTTTGCTCCGCTGTTCATGCCTTCCATACGCACCCGGCCAGGCACGATATTTCATCGCTCAAGCGCCCCGGCCGTGAGCGAACGGTACAAGGCAAGCGTTTGCGCGCAAAAATCGTCCACCCCCAGATCTGTCATACGTTCCCCGCAAATCCGGCACAAGGTCGCAAGCCGGTCCTCGTCGCCGCAAATCGCCAGCAGGTCGGCCAATGCGCTTTCGTCACCGGGCTCGCACAGATACTCCTCCGGCAGCAGATCGGGCATGACGCCCACCTTTGTGGACACCAGAGGCACACCGCAGGCCATGATCTCCAGGGCCGCCCTGGCTATGGCCTCGGACCCCAGTGAAGCCAGAATCCCCAGGTCGAGGGCGTTGATCCAGTCCTGAGGGCGCTCCACTTTGCCGCTGACAAGCACGGTTTCCCCCAAGTCGCCCAGTCCCGCCGTCTCGGCCCAGCGAGCCGCGTCGGCCTCGCCGTATTGAGAGGGGAAGGCGATGAGCAGCAAGCGCGGACGCCGCCCCGCGGCTTCCAGACGAGGTCTGGCCAGGGCCAGGGCCTGTATGGCTTCGCGCATGCCTTTGACTTCGTCCATACGCCCCACCACACCCAGTACAAAATCGGCATCCGTAAAGCCGCAACGCTCGCGCACCATGCGCCGGGCGGCCGAATCGGGCCGAAACCGTCCCTTGTCCACACCACCCACAATGGTATGCACACGAACGGGCGGCACGCCCAACGCGTCCACAAAATGTCGGGCCATGCGGCTGTTGGTGGCCACCACGGCGTCGGCGGCCCGCCGGTGCAACCAGCGGTTGGGCGTATTGTCGCGGGGCAAACGCTGATCTCCTCTGGTACGGACCAACGCGTAACCGTGGCGTTTTTTGAGCAAGGCCCAAAGAATAAAGGCCTCGCCCCGGTGGCAGTTCACCACGTCGGGCCGAAACTCCCGCATCAGCCGATCCATATTCCCGCCCATCGCGAACAGGGTGGCGGGGTTGAGGCTGTTGAACGGCAATGCCAGGGTTTCCAGCCCCAGTTCACGGGCTTTGAGCAGGGGCGGCGTATCCGCCAGGCCCGCCACCAATGTGGGGTGGCCCGCCGTTTGCAGAGCATGGGCCAAGGTCACGCCGTACCACGCCGTGGCGTTGTACCAGCGCACATTGACCACCTGGATGGAACGAATGGCCTTCCCCGTCGTCACCGCGCGGCTCCGGCCAGAACGGCGGCGCGTTCCAGGGCCGCTTCGAGGGAATGACACACATTGTCTTCCCCCAGGCTGCGCAACAGCCCCATACGGCGCAGAATGCGACGCGCGGGCGCGGGCACGGCAGCCAGGACGACGCGGTAACCATCGGAGCGGTGCGCCAGAAAAGATTCCAAAACATGGAAGCCCGTGGCGTCGATAGCGGCCATGCCGTGCATATTGAGCACGTAGACCTTGGTGGGCTTGCCCCGACCCGTAATGGCGTTCTGGAAACGGTCCACCATGCCGAAAAAGAACGGACCGTTGAAGGAAAACACGCGCACGCCCTCGGGCAGAGAAGCGTCACGCACGGGCAAATCTTCGCAAGTCATATGCTCGGGGTCGCATTCCACCTCGTGCACCTCGGCCATAGCGCTCATGCGGCGCATGAACAGCAGCGAGGCCAGAATAACGCCCACGTAGACAGCCACGGTCAGATCCACCGCCACGGTCAGCACAAAGGTCAGGAGCATAACCGACCAGTCGGACTTGGGGCCGCGCAAAATGGCCTTGATGGATTTGGTTTCCAGCATTCCCCAGGCGATGAGCACCATGACGGCGGCCAGGCTGGCCAGCGGTATGGCCGAGGTCAGGGGCGACAACCAGAGCACAAAAGCCAACACGGTCAGGCCGTGGATCATGGCAGACAACGGAGAGCGGGCGCCGCTGCCGATATTGGTGGCCGTACGGGCGATGGCTCCGGTGGAGGGAATGCCGCCGAACAGCGCGCACGCGATATTACCCGTGCCTTGGGCCACCAGTTCCATATTGGGGGAATGCCGGTCGCCGGTCATGCTGTCCGCCACCACGCAGGTCAGCAACGATTCCAGCCCGGCCAGCAGAGCAATGGTTACGGCATCGGGAAACAGAACCTGAATACGGTCCCAGCTCACATCGGGCCAGTGGAAGGAGGGCAATGCGGACGGGATGGCCCCGTAGCGTCCGGCTATGGTATCCACGGGCAGATTTAAAACCCACACCAGCAATCCGCCGAAGACGACCCCCGCCACCGGGGCCGGAACGCGAGGGCAAAAACGGCGCACCAACAGCATGAGGATAAGCGTGGCGGCGGCCACCCCCAGCGTCACCCCCGAAGTTTCGCCCAGATGCTCCAGATACAAGCCCCATTTGGCGAAAAATTCCGGCGGGGCGTTGTGGATGGGCAGACCGAGGAAATCGCCCACCTGCGAGGAAAAGATGGTCAGGGCGATCCCCGCCGTAAAGCCCGTGGTCACCGGATAGGGAATGAATTTGATGATGGACCCCAGGCGAAAAAATCCCGCCACGGCCAGGATGCCCCCGGCCAGCAGGGTGGTGATGACCAAGCCGTCGTAGCCGTGACGATAGACGATACCGTAGATGATGACCACAAACGCGCCGGTGGGGCCGCTGACCTGAAAACGGCTGCCGCCGAGCAGTCCGGTGATCAACCCCGCGATAACGGCCGTATACAGGCCCTGGATGGGTTCAAGGCCGGAGGCGATGGCAAAGGCCATGGCCAACGGCATGGCCACCACGCCCACGGTCAGTCCGGCCAGAATATCCTTGCTGAAATCGGCGCGGGAATACACGCCGCTTTGCAGCATGGACCACAGTTTGGGGTGCAGCCTGGTCCCCTGGGGGACCAGGCCGGACAACAAGGAACGGGGCGTGATACGCCCCGTCGTGCGGGCTAAAACACGGGCGAAAGACATGAACGAATACCCCCGAAAAACGGACGGAGCGACGGCGCCGGGCCCCGAAAGACCGCGACGCCGCGCGAACCGGCTTATGACGCCGAAAAAAACGAAAGACGGACGCTTAGCGCGCGAACAACAGACAGCTGTAAACCCGCGCGTCATTGACCGCGTCGGACAGCCGGGCGGCCTCGTTGGGAACGTGGGCATTGTCGAATACCCTGCTCCAGACGGCGGCCGGAATGTTGCGGTGGCGAATCAGACGGGCCACAGTGCCCCCGCCGATGCCGCCCGCATGACATTCCAGGCCATAAATGCGGAGGATGGCTTCCTTGAGAAGCGTCACCACTTCGCTGTTCACCGGGGTGGCCGGAGCGGCGGGCTCGCGGCTGACCACGTCCACGTCGACGGACACCCCGTATCGGGCCGCTATTTCGGCTCCCAAACCGCGGAAGGCGTCCAACACCTCATCCACGGAATAGGCGGGCAACACGCGGCAATCGATGAAAAATACGTCCTTGCCGGGAATGGTGTTGACATTGGGGACGTTGGCGTCGTGACGGGTGGCGGCCATAGTGGACCGGGGCGGCGTAAACAGCGGGTCCACGGCGTTGAAACGTTCTTCCACCTCGCGCACGCGCAGAATCATGGCCGAGGCCGCGACCAGGGCGTTTTTGCCTTCGTCGGGGGTAGAGGCGTGGCATTGCACGCCGGTCACCGTCACCTTGAGCCATAAGGTGCCTTTTTCGGCCACCTCGATCAGCGTACCGTCGGCCGTACCGAAGTCAGGCACCAGGACCAGATCGTCGGGCGCGATCAGATCGGGCCGCTGCTCCAGCACGTATTCCGCGCCGTACTTGTTGCCCGTTTCTTCGTCGGCCACCACGATAAGGCCGAAGCCGAGATCCGGCGTAAGGCCCTGTTCGACCAGCTCCGCCGCGATGAGAGAGCCCGCCACCACGGCCTGTTGGTTGTCCTCCACGCCCCGCCCCCGGATAATGTCGGGGTCCTCGGCGTCGCGGGTGACAGTCCACGGATCGCTGCGCCACAAGCCGGCGTCGCCGGGCGGCACCACGTCCAAGTGGCCCAGAACCCACACCATGCGCTTGCTTTTTCCCGGCACGCGCACGATCATGTTGGGCCGCTTGCCCGAGGGAACGCGCTCATCGTCCGCGTCCAGCCGTTCGATGTCGGTCAGACCGTAGGCGCGCAGCCGCGCTTCCAACCAGGCCGCCTTGTCCCATTCGCCCGGACCGCCGCTATCGGGCCCGAACGCGGGAAATGAAGTCAACCCCGTTTGCAGTTCCAGGGCGCGATCGGCCCGACCGGCCAGCGCCTTCAGCAATGTATCCAGCATAGCGACTCCGGGATGGGGATTAAAAACAGGTTCACCGGGCCCCTCTTTGTTCGCAAAGCGCGGCGCCCGGTGAAAAAAATCGTTCCTGAGATTTAGCGGCCCTTGGCGGCGCGCTTGGAGGCCTTCAACGGGTTGACCTTGGCTTTGCCGGTGGACTCGGTCTTGATGTGGGTGGCGAAATTGCACTTGCCGCCCACCCACTTGCGCGCGGGCACGGGGTAGCTGCTGCAATATTCCTGGCCTTCGAAGGCGCGGACGCGCTCACAGCCCGCGCACTGTTCCACCACGGGCTGAATGAGGATGCCGTTCACTTCCACACCGGCTTCGGTCTTGACGGCGCCTTCGAGGGTCTTGTCGGGCGTGCTCATGTAAAACCTCCGTATCGCCCCGTGGGGCTGTTTTTCGCAATCGGAACTCGAATATCTGGCTTATATCGATGAGTATGTCAAGGGAAAAACCGCTATTTGCGCCCTTTTCCCGCGTTGACGCAGCCGACCCTGGACAGCGGCTTCGGACCGCTTAATATTAATGATATTTTCGGCCGTCGCCGGGTCCGTTTCCGTCGCGGTCACGTCGCTTCCCAAAGGAGCCCTCATGCCCCGTTTTCGCGCCCTGAAATCCGCCATCCGGCCCTGGCTGCGGTCCTCCGACTGGACGCCGGAACAGCCTCTGCCCCCCGATTTGGAAGGCGAAACTCCCCTCGCCTCCCTTGTCAATCCGCTGTTCGCCGCTCTGCCCGAAGGAGGAACGATGACGGAACGCGCGGCCTTTGCTCTGGGACGCGTGTTGAGCCGTCTGTACGAGCAGGCTCCGGAAGAGGCCCGCAATGTTGTGCGGCGCTTTTTGTGGCACATGAACGAGGAATCGGGCAATATAGGCTGGGGCATTCCCGAGGCGTTCGGCCAGACGTTGGCCCAAAGCCGCCCCCTGGCCGACCTGTACCATAAGGTTCTGTTCTCTTATATTCTGGACAAGGAGGGGGACAGCACCTGGTGCGATCACGCCCCCCTGCGGCGCTCGTGTTACACAGCCGTGGACACGGTGCTGTCCGCCCGGCCCGATCTGATCCCGGCAGCGCTGCCGGTCCTGCATTCGGCCGCCTCCGCCGATCCCGATCCGGTCTGCCGCTCTCTGGCCGTGGAGCTGGCCGAAAAATACAAAGTTGCGGACGTCGGCGGGGTCATCCGACAACATTGACGTCTATCGCCGCATTTTCAAAAGGCGGTGCTATGGTTTATGGTTGACGACAAGCGACCTTAGAGCTTTTTCGGTTTTGAAAATGCTCTTCCGACCGCGGAGCAGGCGGTTGCCGCGAAGGCATCAACGCCATTCCTTGGCGCTGTCGGATGCCGAAGCGGGCGTGTCTTAAAGCTACATTGTAAAATTTTAAAGTTACTCTGCTCTACGTGCAGCAGGCAAAGGCGGCCGTACCTCCCGGTACGGCCGCCTTTGCCATAACTTTAACCGCAACCTGCACACAGTCTTTTAAAATGAATATGCTTCAGCCCTTCGGGTGAGCCTTTTCGGCAGAGGGCAACATGCTTCGTACGGCGTCGGGGATAAAAGGCGCCAGTTCCGCCACGCCGGACGCGGGGCCAGGCCGGGCCGCCGCGCCCACAAGCCGTGCGCCCCGAGCGGCAGCCCGGCAGGCGGCCCCCAGGTCAAACCCGGCGGCCAGCAACGCGGTGACCAGGCCGGTCACCACATCCCCGGTGCCGCCTATCGGCTCCAGCGCGGGCACGCACGGAGAGTCCACCGTGGCCAGCACTACGCCGTCCCGGATCACGTAATCCGTCGCGCCCTTAATCAGCAGATGGCGGGCGCTGTTGCCCGCCGCCGCGGCGCGGGCCGCCAGGTCCGCCACGTCGTTGTTTCCGCCGAGCAGAAAACCGCGCGTGTAAAAAGGATGAGGAGCCTTTTCGTCGGCCAGAAAAGCCAATTCCCCGGCGTCGGGAGTAAACAGATCATAGGACGACGCATAGCCGCTCATCTTGGCCACGTACATATAACCCGCGTCGGCGGCCAGCAGGGGGCGTCGTTCCTCAGGCAGGGAGTCCAAAGCCATGAGCACCCGGTTGTGTCCGTCCAGGTCGGGGAACAAGTAATGAAACGTCAGGCCGTCCCAATGGCGGGAGGGCAGCAGTTCGTCGGCAAGGCGGCGATAGAGAAGGGAACTGCCCTTGCCGTCGCCTTCGTCGCCGACCAGCAACGCTTCGGGAGCAGGCGCTCCGACGGCGGCGCAGGCGGCCAGGGCCGAGGCCAGCAACGCGGGGGTGCCGCGCCGCACGGGCAGTCGCCTCCCCCCGGCGTTGACCAACGTCTCGCCCTCCAAATGCCAAGTATCCAGCAGCAGAGGAAATTCCCCGTCGGGCACCGTGCCGCAGATCAACCAGGAGCGTCCGGGCCCCGGACGCTCCCCGAGAATCGGCGTCACAGGAGAAAAAGGAGGCGCGGCCCGTCCCACCGAAGCCGCGGGCGCGCCGCCCATATCCGGCTCTGCCAGCAGGCGGCGCGTCTCCTCAAACGCTTTCTGCAACGCGTAGGAACACAGGGTGCGGCCGTGGACGCGCGGCTCGTCAGCCTCGTCCAGACCGCGTCCCACCAACAGCGAAGCCAGATAGGGCACGTCCGGGCAGCCGCCGCCCGAGACATTGACAATACGACGTTCCGGCGAGACCGCATCCACCGTCATCTTTACATTGGCCGCCCGCACCATGAGATAGTCGCCGTAGCGGACGGCCTGAAACAGCGACACCGGCTCCAACAGCAAATCACGCAAAGGCACAATCTGAAGAGGCTCCAGGCCGTCCGCCTCCAGTGCGGCGCGCACCGGCAGGGCGAACAGCAGAGGAAATTCCAGCACCATATCGCAGCCGGATTGCAAGTCGGGCGGCGGCCCCATGACCCGAACGGCGAACCCCGCCCGTGTGAGAATGCGCTCGGCACGGATGACCTCGGCCGTGTTGTGAAACACAAGCAAGCCTTGCTCCTCCGTGGCGGCTTTTCCGTCCCTGGGGCCGGAGAGGCCGCCCTCCGCGCGTCGCTCAGTGCGACACACGCGAAAATCCAAAGCGGGCCGCGGCTTGGCCGCGCCGTCAGGCAACGAATTTTCGCGTTTTTCCGCTCTGAGGCGGCGCAAACCCCGCCAAGCGGGGTTTGCCGTCCGACCGAGGGCGAGCCTCATTTTTTTCCATAGACTCATGCGCGCAGTTCCAGGCGGCACACCACGTCGTCCTGTTCCACGGGCGTCACTGCGAAGCCCAGCTTTTCCGCCGCGCGGGTCACGTTTTCACGACTGGCCTCGTTGTCCACCAGCACGTCCAACGCCTTGTCGCCGGACCGGGCGGCCTCATGCACCATCAGCACAGGTTGCGGGCAGGACAAGCCGCAGGTGTCGATCACTTTCGCCATGATTGCTCTCCTTACGCTCTTTTACTGTGCATGAAGCCGATGATCACGCACACCACAAATCCGATAATGGTCGCGTGGATGCCGTAGGGACCGATGCCGGTGCCGGAACTGGCGGTACCGAAGTTGTGAGCCATAGCCGCGCCCACGATCATGCCCAGGGCAAATACGGCGGCGTCGCCGTCGCCCTCCCCGGCCAGGAAAAGCTGGCGGCCGGGGCAGCCGCCCGCCAGAGCGAAGGCCAGACCGGCGGTGACCATGCCCAGGAAGTTCCATACGCCGTCGGAGTGGGCCACGGGCTGATTTTCAAAGCCGGGATGAAAACTGCCGAGGACGAGATTCATGATAAAGGCCGCCACAAACATGGCCAGCAACCCCAGAAACAGATGTCCCTGACGGAACAGAATCATGTCGCGCACCGCGCCCATAGTGCAGAAGCGGCTGCGTTGGGCGATGAAGCCGATGATCAGCGCCGCGCCCAGCGAAAGCCACAGCGGCGCGTGCATGGAGCCGGGGCCGGACACGGAATAGAATAAAATACCGTCCTTATCCTGGCCGGGAATCTGGGGAAAAGCGATGAGAAGAGCCAGAAAAGCCAACATCAGGGCCGGAAACATAAAGCCCGCCAGCTTGCCTTGCGGCACATTCCGTCCCAACGAATAGCCCCGACGGAAGAACACGGTGCCGATGGCGATACCCACGAACAATCCGGCCAGACCAAGCACGGCGTTGAGGTCGCCCCCGGCCAGACGCAATACGGCGCGCCAGGGGCAGCCCAGAAAGACCAGCGCGCCCATGACGGCCACCACCCCCAGGAAAAAGCGGGTAACGGGCGCGGAACCGGCCCGAGGCCGGAAATTGCCGAAGATGAGGGCCGCAACCATCGATCCCAGCACCAGGCCGATGATTTCCGGCCGCAGGTACTGGACAATGGCGGCCCTTTGCAGGCCCAAAGCCCCTGCGATGTCCCGCTCGAAGCAGGCCACGCAGATGCCCATATTGGGGGGATTGCCGTTGTATTGAAGAATAATGGCCAAAATGCCGATGACCGCGCCGGTCACGATGATCCCGGCCGTGGTGGCGAATACGTTACGCCGAACGTTCATACCGTCTCCCTCTGAAATGGTGGAAGTGCAGACAAAACCTCAACCGCCATGCGGGGGCGCTTACGCGCCGTACAGGGTCAGCCGCTCCGGGAGACAGAAAAAACGGATGGGTCAGCGGAGAGCGGTGGACCGGCCATTCTCCCGCGCCCGGGCGGAACCATGCAGGAACCACGCACGGTGGTTTCCGACACGGCCGCATCACATACGCGCAAGAATCATAACCGGTGCCTCCTTCTAAGATGACGCTCGGCCGCACATCCTGTGCGGCGCTCGCTTTCGCTCGCGTTTTGCGGGGAAAACGCTTCGCTCACGCTGCGCGGCCCCCGCCCTCCCGGCAGGGAAGATCACGCTTTTTTGCCGCCGGAAACGCGAACATAGCTGCCCGAAGGGACCCCACAGAAGCATAACGCTCTCAAGCGGATTTGCGGAAGCAAATCCAAAAATGCCTTTCCGGGCATAGCTCATCCAAAATCACGGGTCAAGACGAGATACATTTTCAATTATGCGCGCCGTCCGTCATATCGGCGTAAAAAGGCGTGGGCACGCCCAATCCCCCGGCCACTTCCAGGCACTGTCCCGTGATGTAGGCCGAGTCGTCCGAGGCCAGAAAACACACGACGCGCGCGATGTCTTCGGGCGTGCCCATGCGGCCCAGGGGTATGTGCCGCAGAACAGAGGCGATAAACTCCGGAGACAGGTTATCCGCCACCGCGTCGGTGGCCGTCATGCCCGGCAGCACGGCGTTGCAGCGTATGCCCTTGCGTCCGTACTGGGCGGCTATGTTGCGGGTCATGGAATTGACCGCCGCTTTGGCCGTGGTATAGCCGATGCGCGTGACGTCGGGCAGTACCGAGGCCATGGACGACACATTGATCACGCTTCCTCCGCCCGCCGTCTCCAGGTACGGCAACGCATGCTTGACGGCCAGAAACACGCTGTTCACATGGTTGAGCACGTCGGCCTGAAAATGTTCCGCATCCGTGCCCGCCACGTCCTTGTCCGTTTCGGGCCGGGTACCGCCGTAATTGTTGACCAGGATATGCAGCCTGCCTCCGGATTTCCCGACCGTTTCCCCGATCATGGCGGCGTAGCTTTCAGGCTTGAGGGCGTCGAAGTACACGGCCCCGGCC
>ERZ894232.2798-NODE-2798-length-11469-cov-6.694498_pt1 | contig 11469 bp, 9 predicted proteins | sample MGYA00380296_ERZ894232 | MGnify/ENA primary metagenome ERZ894232 (study PRJEB32331, sample SAMN06328433) | human gut metagenome | biome: human gut microbiome; feature: stool | host: Homo sapiens | collected 2014-08-14 ... | reverse complement strand
AATCAAGTCAGCTTCTTATCCGTCAGATGAAAGAAGCAAATAAGAAAAAAGAAGAGAAGATCAAAGAACTTCAGGACTTTATTTCCCGATTCAGCGCAAATGCTTCAAAATCAAAGCAGGCGACATCGAGAAAGCGCGCCCTTGAGAAAATCCAGCTTGACGAGATCAAACCGTCCAGCAGAAAATACCCGTATATTGATTTTCGTCCGAATCGTGAGATCGGAAACGAAGTGCTTACGGTAGAAGGTCTTTCTAAAACGATCGACGGCGTGAAAGTGCTTGACAATATCAGCTTTACTCTCGGTCACGATGATAAAGTCGCTTTTGTCGGAAGTAATGAAGTCGCAAAGACAGTTCTTTTTAAGATCCTGATCGGAGAGATGGAACCGGACGAAGGAACTTATAAATGGGGAGTGACAACTTCTCAGGCATATTTCCCGAAAGATTTCGGCGGAGAATTTGACAGTGATTATAATATCACAGAATGGCTGACACAGTATTCCGAAGAAAAGGATGTCACATATGTTCGCGGATTCCTCGGAAGAATGCTCTTCTCAGGCGAGGACGGTGTGAAGAAGCTGAAAGTTCTTTCAGGAGGAGAAAAAGTACGCTGCCTTCTTTCTAAGATGATGATTTCAGGAGCAAACGTTCTTCTTCTTGATGAGCCGACAAACCATCTTGACATGGAATCGATCACAGCTCTTAATAATGGACTGATCAAATTCCCGGGAGTTTTACTTTTTACGTCTCGGGATCATCAGATCGTACAGACGACTGCAAACCGTATTATGGAAATCGTTCCGGGTGGACAACTGATCGACAAGATTACGACATATGACGAGTATCTTGAAAGTGACGAGATGGCAAGAAAGAGACAGACATATACTGTTTCGACTGAGGAAGATGATTAAAGGTTGATTAAATTTGAAATATCCTCTTTCTTTTTGGAAATAATTCTGTTATAATGTAAAAGCTGTGTATGGAAATCATGCACAGCTCTTCATGGAGACGTATCGAAGTGGTCATAACGGGGCGCACTCGAAATGCGTTTGCCCTCCGGGGCACGAGGGTTCGAATCCCTCCGTCTCCGTTTGAAAAATGAAGCCGAGAGTCAGAATGCAGTTGACTCTCGGTTTATTTTATCTTTTTCTTTTTTTTGTCTTTGGCAGACAAGAGGAAGAAAAAAACACATCAAAATATTTTGATGTGACATGTTGACAAACCACTTTACAAGACTTATGATGTATATATCAAAAATAATTGATGTGAGGAATGACGGCGATGACTGATTTTTCAAAAGACGCAAAAATCTTTAAGGCTCTTTGTGATACAAAAAGGCTTACTATTTTAGATTACTTGAAGAGTGGCGAAAAATGTGCGTGTGTTCTGATTGAAAACATGAACATCGGACAGTCAGCTTTATCTTATCACATGAAAATACTTTGCGATTCCGGCATTGTTCATGCAAGACAAGAGGGAAAATGGACACATTACAGCCTAAGTAAAAGCGGAAGTGAATACGCGTCAAAACGATTGCTAGAATTAACAACGCCAAATACTGAAAATCAATCAAATTGCTGCAAATAAAAGTCATCGAAAGGTGGCTTTTATAAAACTTTATCACATCAAAAATATTTGATATGTTGTATGAAGGAGGGACTTTTTTGGAAGTAGTCAATTCAATATGGTCGTTTTTCCAAGACCAAATATTAGGTATGAAGTGGTTAAATGGTTTAATCGGTAAGGGTCTATCACAACTAGGGCTAGACATTGACAGTCGATTAGGCGGAAGTATTCAATTCTTTTTGTATGACGTAATTAAAATCACAATTTTGTTATGTTTACTGATTTTCTTTATTTCGTATATTCAAAGTTACTTTCCGCCAGAACGAAGTAAGAAAATTTTGGGGCGCTTTCATGGCATAGGAGCAAATATTATATCCGCATTGTTAGGAACAGTTACACCATTTTGTTCCTGTTCGTCTATTCCGCTATTTATAGGTTTTACAAGTGCGGGATTGCCACTGGGCGTAACATTTTCCTTTTTGATTTCTTCCCCTATGGTTGATTTGGGAAGTCTTGTATTGTTAATGAGTATTTTCGGTGCTAAAGTTGCCTTTGCTTATGTGATTGTAGGTTTGATCATTGCTGTCATCGGCGGCACCTTCATTGAAAACTTACATATGGAAAAATATGTAGAAGATTTCGTCAAAAATGCAAGTAGGGTTGATATTAGTTCCCCTGCCTTAACCAAAAAGGACAGAGTTCAATATGCGAAAGAACAAGTGATGGGAACATTCAAAAAAGTATTTCCATACATTTTGATCGGTGTGGGGATTGGAGCAATTATTCATAATTGGATACCTGAAACATGGATTGAAAGTATTTTAGGAAGTAATAACCCGTTCGGTGTTGTTTTAGCTACGCTTGTCGGTATCCCTATGTACGCTGATATTTTCGGAACAATTCCGGTTGCAGAGGCATTACTTGCAAAGGGAGCACAATTAGGTACGATCTTATCATTTATGATGGCAGTAACGACATTAAGCCTGCCGTCTTTAATCATGTTGAAAAAGGCAGTAAAGCCTAAATTATTGACTTTATTTATTGCCATTTGTACGTCGGGTATTATCATTGTAGGTTATCTCTTTAATATTTTTAGTGCGATATTTATTTAAAAGGAGCGAATAAGAAATGAAATTATTTGGAAAGAAAAAAGAAACAAAATCATGCTGTTGTGGTGAAAATTGCACGTCAGAAACAATGCAAAATACAGAAAATAAGAAACAAGAGCAAGGGATCAAAATATTGGGTTCGGGCTGCGTAAAATGTATGGAATTAGAAAAAGCAACCAGAGCGGCAGTATCTGAACTTCGATTAGATTATGAGATTGAACATGTTACAGATTTTGCGGAAATCGCCGGTTACGGAGTAATGACGACACCTGCATTAGTGTTTAACGGCGAAGTTATATCCTATGGGAAAGTATTGACTGTAGAGGAAGTGAAAGCGCTGTTGAGTAAAAAATAAAGCAAAGGAAGGCCGGTAATTTATTTATGAAAAAACCTGAATTATTGTCGGATAAGGCAGGAGAAGCTTCTGGATATGACCTACAACAAAAAGTAAAGATTTTGAAAAGAATTTGAAAAGATTTGTTTAAAAATCAACTTCTGGTTTCACAATAAGGAAAAAAGTTATATAATGTAGAAGTTAAAAGAGGGAAGTAGATTGTAGCAGAAAAGAGGTTATCCATATGACAATAAAGAAGGCAACACTTGTTCTTGAAGGCGGAGCGACAAGAGGAATATTTACTTCGGGAGCGCTTGATTATCTGATGGAGAGAGATCTGTATTTTTCGGATGTGATCGGCGTTTCGGCGGGCTCGTGCAATGCGGTGGACTATGTTTCGCGGCAGCCGGGAAGAACGAGAGACTGTATGATACCGACTGACAAAGAAGGAAAATATTACTATGGGATCAGAGACTTCGTCAAAGAGAAAAGTCTGATGAATATGGATCTGATCTTTGATAAATATCCGAAAGAACTGCTTCCGTTTGATTTCGAGACATATTTTAACTCGGAGATCAACTGTCAGATTGTTACGACAAACTGTCTGACGGGAAAAGCGGAGTATATGACAGAGGATAGTGATAACGACCGTCTGATGAAACTTTGCAGAGCGTCGTCAAGTATGCCTTTGCTTACTCCGATCGTTAATATCGACAATGTTCCGTACCTTGACGGAGGACTGGCGGACTCTGTTCCGATCAGACGGGCACAGCAGATGGAAAATGAAAAGATCGTCGTGATTCTTACGAAAAATCAAGGTTACAGGAAGTCGGTTCTTTCTCCGACGATGCAGAGAGTATATAAAAGAGCGTATAAATCATATCCGAATTTGATCAGGACGATCTTCAGAAGAAGTTTTGAGTATAATAAAACGATGAATTATTTAGATCAGCTTGAAAAACGAGGTGAGATATTTATTCTCAGACCGCAGGTAAAGCCTGTTTCAAGACTTGAGAGAAATAAAGAAACGCTGCATGCATTTTATGAACACGGATATAAGTACACAGAACGAAAGTTTGATGATCTTATGGAATATTTGGAAAAATAAAAGCAGAAATCTTTTTCACGATAAATGAAACGATAGTTTACAAGATGAGAAATGTCGGAAAATCAAAAAGGAGAGGGTATGATGGGAAAAACAGAGACTTTAGAGTATACGCAAAATCGAGAATTATCATGGCTTCGTTTTAATCAGCGTGTGTTGGAAGAGGCGCAGGACGAAAGTGTTCCTCTTATGGAGAGGATGAAATTTGTCGCAATTTTTACAAGTAATCTTGATGAATTCTTTATGATTCGTGTCGGCAGCCTTTACGATATGGCAGTAGCTGACAGTAAAAAACAGGATATCCGTTCGGGAATGACTCCGAAGCAGCAGTTGGAGGAGATTTATAAAGCGGTAGCTCCTCTTTATAAGGAGAGAGATAAGACATATGCGGAAATAAAAAAGCAGCTTCAGCCGTATGGCGTATGTGGGTTAGATTTTAAAGAATTGGAGCAGCAGGAAAAGAAGTATGTGAAAAAATATTTCAAAGAACAGGTGCTTCCGGTTTTATCGCCTCAGATCGTAGATGCGAACCATCCGTTCCCTCATCTGCTTAATAAAGATATTTACGTCGTGGCGACGCTGAAAATGGAAAATAATGTCATGCTCGGCATTGTGCCTGTGCCACAGTACATTTCGGACGTTCTCTATCTTCCGGGGCATGATGTGCGCTACATCCGAATGGAAAAAGTGATCATGGAATATCTGGAACTTGTTTTTGAACAGTATCAGGTATCTGACAAAAACTATATTTGCGTAACGCGGAATGCGGATATCGCACCGGATGATGAAGCGTTGGCAGATAATGAAGATTTCCGTTATATTATGAAAGAAACACTTCATAAAAGACGTAAAATGGCAGTTGTAAGACTTGAGACAGCCGCTCCGCTCGGAAAAGAGATGGAAAAATATTTCTGCGACCGGTTTAAGATTACGCCGGAATGTATTTTCAGGACGAAAATGCCGATGAAGCTTGGGTTTATTTTCGCAATCGCAGATAAGATTCCCGAATCTATGAGAAAAGCGCTGATCGACGAGCCGTTTACACCTCAGCCTGCCGCTGCGCTTGCCGAAGGGATCAGCGTGATGGAGCAGGTGAAACGCAAAGATGTTTTGTTGTCTTATCCATATGAGAGTATGGATCCGTTTTTGCAGCTTATTAAAGAAGCTGCGTTTCATCCCGATGTTATGACGATCAAGATCACGATCTACCGTCTGGCGAAAAAGGCCCGCCTTGTAGAATACCTTTGTGCGGCAGCCGAGAACGGAAAAGAAGTAACTGTATTGATCGAACTTAGGGCGCGTTTTGACGAGCAGAATAATATTGACTGGTCAGAGCGTCTGGAGGAAGCGGGATGTCGTGTGCTGTATGGATTCGACGGTTACAAGGTTCATTCAAAACTGTGTCTTATCACATACAGGAATCGAAATGAGATCCGTTATATTACCCAGGTAGGAACGGGAAACTATAATGAAAAGACGGCAAAAATGTATACAGATTATTCGCTTATGACATCACATCAGGGAATCGGCGAGGATGCGGCCGTATTCTTTAAAAATATGTCAATCGGCAATCTGGACGGAGAGTATCATCATCTGATCGTTTCACCGTTTAGTCTGAAACGGAAAGTTTTAAGACATATGGATGAGGAAATTCAAAAAGGCGCGGATGGACGTATTATTATGAAAATGAATTCTGTAACGGATATGGATTTTATCCGAAAAGTACAGGAAGCGTCTGCAGCAGGGGTAAAAGTGGATCTGATCGTACGCGGAATCTGCTGTATATTGCCGGGAGTGAAAGAAAATACGGAAAATCTGCGGGTTACGAGCATTGTAGGAAGGTATCTGGAACATCCGAGAGTGTTTGTGTTCGGAACAGGAGAAACGGCGAAAGTTTATATCGGATCGGCAGATATGATGACGAGAAATACAGAGAAACGTGTGGAGGTTGCATGTCCGATTTATGACGATGCAATTAAGAGACGCCTGATCCATGATCTGAAAGTGATGCTTGCAGACAATGTAAAAGCGCGTATTATGACAAGTGACGGTACATATAAGAAAAAAGAAAGAAAAGGAGAAGCGGTCAACGCGCAGGCTGCATTTATGAAAGCTGCGTTGAATGCACGCCCTCCGAAGACGCTTCCGAAAGCAAAAAAGGAAAAAAAATCAATCTTTCAGAAAGTATTCAGCGCATTTGGAAAAAGGAATAGATCGTGTTGAAAAAAGGTGAGAAATACTTTCGGAGCAGGAAAGGAAACTAAATACATTATATGAAAAAACAACTCTATATCGCCGAGAAACCCAGCGTAGCGCAGGAGTTCGCAAAGGCATTAAAATTAAAGACAAGAAGAGCGGACGGATATTTAGAATCCGACGAAGCAGTGATCACATGGTGCGTCGGACATCTGGTTACGATGAGCTATCCGGAAGAGTATGACCCGGCATTGAAAAAATGGAGTCTTCAGACACTTCCGTTTATTCCTTCGGAGTTTAAATATGAAGTGATCCCGTCAGTGGCGAAGCAGTTTCAGATTGTCAGTTCTCTTTTAAACAGAGAAGACGTTGACACAATTTATGTGTGCACCGACTCCGGACGGGAGGGAGAGTACATTTACCGGCTTGTAGAACAAAAGGCGCAGGTGTCGGGGAAAAAAAGACTTCGCGTGTGGATCGACTCACAGACAGAAGAGGAAATCTTAAGAGGCATACGGGAAGCAAAAGATCTGTCAGAGTATGACAATCTAAGCGCTTCCGCCTATCTTCGCGCGAAAGAAGACTATCTGATGGGAATCAACTTTTCACGTTTGCTTACGCTGAAATACGGAAACAGTATTTCTAATTATCTGAATACGAAATACTCGGTGATTTCGGTAGGACGTGTAATGACATGCGTTCTCGGAATGGTTGTCAGGCGTGAAAGGGAGATACGGGAGTTTGTAAAAACTCCTTTTTACCGTGTGATCAGCACGATCGATGCGTCAGGTCACAGTTTTGAAGGAGAATGGCGGGCAGTGAAAGGCTCGCGGTATTTTGAATCGTTTGATCTGTATAAAGAAAATGGATTTAAGACAGAAGAAAAAGCAAAAGAGCTGATCGCCTATTTGTTGGAAGAAAAGCCGATACAGTGTATCGTTGAGTCTGTGGAGAAGAAAAAGGAGAAGAAAAATCCTCCCCTTCTTTATAATCTGGCCGAACTTCAAAACGACTGTTCGAAGCGGTTTAAGATCAGTCCGGATGAAGCGCTTCGGGTCGTGCAGGAATTATATGAAAAAAAACTTGTTACATACCCGAGGACAGACGCCAGGGTTTTGTCGACGGCAGTTGCAAAAGAGATCAGCAGAAACTTGAACGGGCTGTCAAAATATCCTCCGGCACAGCCGTATTTGCAGGATATCCTTTCTTTTGGAAGTCATAAAAATCTGGCGAAGACAAGATATGTAAACGATAAGCAGATTACAGATCATTATGCCATTATTCCCACAGGTCAGGGACTGAGTGCATTGAATGGGATTTCCCTGACGGCTCAGAGGGTGTATGAGACGATTGTGCGGCGGTTTTTATGCATTTTTTATCCTCCTGCAGTTTATCAGAAGGTAAATCTGGTAACGGTTATGGAAAAAGAACACTTTTTTTCCTCGTTCCGTGTCCTTCAGAGCGAGGGATATCTGAAGATCGCAGCCAATTCCTTTGCGGCAAAAAAAGCCTCGGAAAAGTCCCAGGATTCCGAGGAAGAGGAAAACACCTCCTGCAACGAGGTACTTCTGGCAGCATTGCAGAAGCTGAAAAAGAATGATATACTTTCCGTAGATTCTCTGAGCATCAAGGAAGGAGAAACCTCTCCGCCCAAGCGCTACAATTCCGGTTCTATGATTCTTGCCATGGAAAATGCCGGTCAGCTGATCGAGGATGAAGAACTGAGAGCACAGATCCGGGGAAGCGGGATCGGAACCAGCGCCACCAGAGCGGAAATCCTGAAAAAACTGTTTTCTATTAAATATCTTTCCCTGAATAAAAAGACCCAGGTGATCACGCCTACACTTTTGGGAGAAATGATCTTCGATGTGGTGAACTGTTCCATACGGCAGCTTCTGAATCCTGAGCTTACAGCAAGCTGGGAAAAGGGGCTTACCTATGTGGCAGAGGGAAGCATTACCCCTCAGGAGTATATGGATAAGCTGGAGCATTTTGTGCGGGTACGGACTGTTCAGGTGGAACAGAGCAATTACCAGTATGCGCTGAGGCAGTTTTTTGATGCGGCGGCAGAGAATTATAAAAAGAAGCCTTCAGCTTCGAAACGAGGAGGAAAAGAATTATGATGAAAGATTTTACCATTGAGAAGCTTCTTGATCTGAAGGAAACAATGGCTGCAGAGCTTTTTGAGGGAAAAACGTATCCCTGGGAAGTACTTCCTGAGATTAAAGATTTTATCCTGAAGCTTGGCAAAACACTGGATCCGGATGAGTACGAGTACCGGGAGGGCGATATCTGGATTGCAAAATCTGCAAAGATCGCTCCTACTGCCTGCATTAACGGGCCTGCGATCATCGGTAAGGATACAGAGGTTCGTCACTGCGCGTTTATCCGGGGAAATGCCATTGTAGGAGAGGACTGCGTGGTAGGAAACTCTACAGAGCTTAAAAATGTGGTCCTTTTTAACTGCGTGCAGGTTCCTCATTATAATTATGTGGGAGATGCAGTTCTTGGATACAAATCCCATATGGGAGCAGGTTCTATCTGTTCCAATGTAAAATCCGACAAACAGCTGGTTGTTGTAAAGGATGGAGAGGAAAAAATCGAGACCGGATTAAAAAAATTCGGCGCCATGCTGGGAGACCATGTGGAGGTAGGCTGCGGATCTGTCCTGAATCCGGGAACTGTGATCGGCAGAAACAGTAATATTTATCCTCTTTCTCCGGTAAGAGGGTGTGTGCCTGCAGACAGTATTTATAAAAGCAGAACAGAAATTGTCAGTAAAAATTAAGGGAATATAAAAAATACAGAGAATAAAGCTGCGGTGATATACTTTGGCCTGTAAAGAATTATGCGAAAGGGGACAGAGATATGAAAAAAGCAGCTTTATTTTTTATGTTAGCAGTAATGTCGGGAAGCGTTCTTACAGGGTGCGGTTCAGGTTCAGAAACGAAGGAAAAAACAGAAGCTACAGTCACGCCGGGACCCACAAAAGCTCCCCAAAAATCAGGAACTTCTGAGAAAACACCGGCAAATGAAAACAAATCACAGGGAACTTCCGGAGAAAAAGATAATTCTTCAGCAGGCAGCTCTGGTACTTCGGAAAACACGCAGGAAGATACTTCCAAGACAATTGAAGAAAAAGTAGAGAGCGGAGAAATCACCCAGGGATGGAATTCAATTGTTCTTTATGATATTGACCTGAATGGAATTCAGGTAAAAAGAGCTGATGACGGAAACTGGTATGATGAAAACGGAGTTTCTTATGGGGATCTGGATAATGCAGACGAATCCCAGCCTATTGTCAACGAAAACGGAGAGATCTGGTACTGGAACGGAGATCTTGCAGAACAGGCAGCAGAAGAAAATTCCGATAACTCTTCAGAAGATTCTTCCAGTACAGAAGATATCAGTGATCCCTTTGATCTGTACAGCTGGGATGCGGGAACCGGTCAGTATATCCCGTTCCAACAGGCAGAGACGGATGCCTCTCCTGTCGGAAGAGGAAACGGCTGGTACTATTATGATGAAGAAAGCAGCGAGTTTCTTCCCTGGTAGGTTTTTGCATCAAAACAGGAGCCTGCGCAGGATCACAAGAACCGTAATGTGCAGCGGATAAAATACATAAAAGAAATATTTGGAAAGCTTTCCGCGGATAAAGCCTCTTTGTCCGTTATACATATTAATGGGCAGAAAGGCAAAGCAGGCTTTCCATTCATATGCAAGCCAACAGCTCCCTATGATCGCCTGGGGAGCTTTGTCATCTCTTAAAAGGTACATGATCAGAAGAAAGATAAAGCCCCTCCATCCATAATCTGCCTGAAGGAAAAAGGAAACGGCCAGAAGCCCGCTCAGGGTCAGGAATAGCCTGGTGCGGTTTTCCCGGAAATGTTCCAGTGCGCAGAAGGCAAGATAGCCCAGAAATAAAGTAAAAAATACATTTTGTTTTTTATAATGCCAGGTATCTGCAAACATGTAATTCCACGGAAGCTCAGAGATCAGGGCAAAGAGAAGCAGATTTCTGCCGTAATTTTTTCTGTTTCGGGTATGGGAAAAGCCTTCCAGCAGAAGAAAACAGAAAATAGGAAATGCAATCCGTCCGATATCCCGGCAGATACGGTAAGGCGTATAAGCGTTTTGCCCGATACAAAAAAGCGGAGTCAGGGCTGGAGGATACTGTGAAAGAAGAATACAGGCGCTGTGGTCAATCAGCATAACAAAAATGGCGATGAGCTTCAGTGCGCTTCCGCTTAAAATCTGAAATTTCTGCGGAAGAAAGGACGGCGGAAGAGCACTGCCGTGGTGATTTTGAGACATAGGAACCTCCTGTGTGATTTTTATTCAGTTTATCATATTCTGAAGGGGAATTCCAGAACAGGATTGAGAAAGAGCAGATACCTGTCTGTATAAAAAAGAATAAAATTATAAGAAGTGACAGGAAAACATGATATTTTTTTACAAAATTTGACTGGACTATTAGACAGTTTTATGAGAAAATATTGTAAGGTTGTTAAGGGTACCTTGACAACATTAAAGTAAATCTACACTTGAAAGGAGTTTTACAATGATTTATTCACGCGAAGTAGAAGAAATGTGTCCAGTGGCACAGGGCGTTCATCATGGGGCTGCTCCGATCCCGGAAGAAGCAAAATGGGTACAGGCAAAAGAAGTAAAGGATATTTCCGGCCTGACACACGGTGTTGGCTGGTGTGCTCCGCAGCAGGGTGCATGTAAGCTGACTCTGAACGTTAAAGAAGGTATCATCCAGGAAGCTCTTGTAGAGACTATCGGATGCTCCGGTATGACACATTCTGCAGCTATGGCTTCCGAGATCCTTCCGGGCCGTACTGTAATGGAAGCGCTGAACACAGACCTTGTTTGTGATGCAATTAATACAGCTATGAGAGAACTGTTCCTTCAGATCGTATACGGACGTTCCCAGTCTGCTTTCTCTGAGGACGGACTTCCGATCGGAGCAGGACTTGAGGACCTTGGAAAAGGACTTCGTTCCCAGGTTGGTACTATGTACGGAACTCTGAAAAAAGGACCTCGTTATCTGGAAATGGCAGAGGGTTATGTAACAGGTATCGCTCTTGATGAGGACAACGAGATCATCGGATATCAGTTCGTAAGCCTTGGAAAAATGACTGATTTCATCAAAA
>ERZ894232.2780-NODE-2780-length-11524-cov-16.221031_pt1 | contig 11524 bp, 19 predicted proteins | sample MGYA00380296_ERZ894232 | MGnify/ENA primary metagenome ERZ894232 (study PRJEB32331, sample SAMN06328433) | human gut metagenome | biome: human gut microbiome; feature: stool | host: Homo sapiens | collected 2014-08-14 ... | reverse complement strand
AGGTTTTTATGGAAGCATACAGTGATTTCGCCAGAGTTTATGATATTTTCATGGAAAATGTAATATAGCCATTTTAAAAGCCCGGAAACATAGCGTTTCTGGGCTTTTTCTCTGTATTCTGTAAATGTTCCGTTGTCCTCTGTTATCCTCTGTTTACCCCTGTTTTCCGCGGCTTTGTAGTAAAAACTGTAGTAAAATTCGTAGTAGAAAATCAGTAAGAAACTACAGCATAAAAGACCCTTATTATATACATATAATAACTATATATACATAACTATATAATAAATAAAATATATAATAAATAAAAAATATAATAAAGATTAGTGTATATAATATAAAGTGTATCTATTTTTCTTTTAGGGGGTATTGTTTTTTAACTCATTTTCCTATTCGTTTTATGAGTGGGTTTTCTATACCCCCTTCTTTAAGTTCTTTAAAAAATTTTCGATCTACCTTACTGCTGTAGGTCTTTTTCTTTATCCTCTGTTTACCTCTGTTATCCTCGGTTATCCGAAGTAAGCTAGTTTATGGCGTTGTCCTCTGTTATCCGCTGTTTACCCATAAACCTTAAGCATATAACATAGACTTCCTGGCGTTGGGTCCTTAACACGATCGGCTTTAGCCTTCTGGTCGTTATAATATAACCTTCCAGGTGTTCCATAACTAAAGCAGTATTCTCTATAAGCTGCTGTAGCTTCCTGTCCATTCCCAGCGTCGTAAGCCTTACTAAGCTGAATCATCATATCAGATAGTACAGCTTTATGCAGCACATTAAATAGCTGGGCTACGTGGAACGCTTCATAGTCTGGTATCGGCTTGTCCTGGCAGTTCGGGCAGAGATCATAATACCCAGCGTCCTTACTGCCACATACCACACAAACCCCATCTTTTAAAGCTTTCCAATTTTCTACGGAAGCCTTCGCTATTCCCTTTAAACTTTCTTCGTAATTCCATTCCATGAGAATACCCCTTTTTCTTTTTATTGTATCACCCAACGACGACAAAGAAAAGACCCTACAACTTTGCAGCTGTAGGGCTTTCTTGGGTAATTGCGTTCTTCCGAACTGTAACTTATTAAACTTGTTCGCCGGTATCTCTTAGTGTAAATCCTATATCAAGATCACAGTTTAAGGCTTCTGCTATTTCTTGCAGTTCTTTTTCATTGAAATTATCCCGGCTTAACTTATTGCTTAGATTGCTTTGTGACATTCCTATGCGCTTCGCCAGGTCTGTAACTGTAATCTTTCTTTTTACAAGAAGGATACGGACCTTTTCGGCCATAGCCATTTATGTACCCCCTTTCTATTTGATATGGCTATTATATCACTATTTAGTGATAAATGTCAATTATATAAATACATATAACGTAAATAAAATAAAAATTTAAAATAAGTGTTGACAAGTATTTATCTAGGGTGTATAGTATCACTATAAAGTGATAACAAACACGGAAACGTAATAAGAAAGAAAGCGATGACATGGGAAAATGTATTACAGACGCCTTTGGTAAGGTTAAGCACTGGGTATTAAGTGACAACGACTTTGTGTATGAATATAGCAATTACGAAAGGGACGCCTATACAGGTCGTTACTATAGACTGACAGAAAGCACAAGTCTTAAGCCAGAAATGGACGGCGCCTTAGTTAAAAGACGTATTAGTAAATCCGTTTATGAATCTTGTTTAGAAGAAGCAAAGAAAGCTTGTATGTAAGAAAGGAAGTAAAGATATGAACAAGGACGCATGGTATCAGTATTTTACAGAGTGCGAAGCGGTTACCGATCGCAACGCCGAACTGGTGGAAGAAAAGTTTAAAGAGTGCGAAGCATACACCGAAAAGGTGTTAAAGAAAAAGTACCCGGAATGTGGAGTAGTCTTTACCCGACACGCCGAAGCAATTAAGGCCGGCTACTTCACAATCTGGATAGACACCGGAAGCGTTACGCACAAAAACATAAAGCTGGAAGACTGCGGCATTAAGCCAGTAGAACTTTACGACTATCCGATAAGACCGGATTACTTTTAAGGGGGTGTTAAGAAAATGCTTTACAGCGAATTTTTAAAGGGTACACGGGCGCCAGAAACGCCCGATACCTACGATCAGTTCCAGATCATAGGACAAATTTATGAAGACTGCGAAGGAATGACAAAGGAAGAAGCTTACCGTATCTGGAAGCAGACCTACGGCCGCGAACTTAAACGCCGTGAACTTCGCCAGCGGGAACGCCTGGAACTTTTAATTAACCGGGAAGACTATGATAGCGCCGATCGCCCACACCGGGCAGCGATCTACCACGAACTTAGTACCCTTTTCTGGGCGGCATATTACAATAAAGACGGTAGCCGGTGCCGCCTTGCTACGGAAGGGCGCTGTTTTACAGACGTATACGGTATTACCTGGATACTGCGATACGACGGACGATACCCGAACGGGAACACAATCTTTAAGTTATGCGCTGTAGTCCGTGGGCGTATGCTGGATACCGATTTTACAAACTGAAAGGGGGTATTCTAGTGGAATGTGCAGTAGTGATAGTGGAAAACGGCTGTATCGTGATCTATAAGAGTGACGACCGTTTGAAGCTTGAAAAGGAAGTGATACGGGCGAAGAAATCCGGTTTTCCTTACGCCATAATTGTACCGCGTGACGCCAATACTACAGTTTAAAAATATTTTTCTGTGACAGAGGATAACAGGGGATAACAGAGGATAACGACGACACACGGCGGAAGTTATAAAAATTGTCGTGTAGACAAGTCGTATTTGTATCCTTATATTTTACACTGTATAATTGTCACACAGACAAATAAACAAGTAAAACCGTCACAAGGACAACGGCAAAGGAGAGAAAAAAGCAATGAACAAAGTAAAGTATTACAGACTAATTAGTGGTCTGTTACTCAAAGACCTGTCAGAGAAAACAGGGTTATCCGTGGGGCATTTATCCCACATTGAAAACGGTAATAAGCAGCCGTCTAAGTCCGCTATGGAATCTATAGCGTTAGCTGTAGGAAGTACGGTACCAGAAGTCTTTTATACGCCGCTTACGGCAGAAGAAAAAGAAGAAATGGAACACCTGGGCGACGAGGTAGACAATGGCTAAAGCCAGAGAACCGAAAGTATTTAGAAGTATGGACGATCTGCCTTTAATGCTTACGCCATACGATTTAATGGACTTTCTGGGAAAGGGCCAGCGACAGACCTACGAACTTATCCATAGTGAGGGCTTCCCGTATGTACAGGACGGCCCGAAGATAAAGATACCTAAGTGGCTGCTTATAGAATTTATAAATGAGAAAGTAAGGAAGGGGGAACCTTTGTAATGAAAATCCAGGAAGTGACGATAGAAGGCTATCAGTCACACACAAATAGTACCTTTCGTCTTTCCCCTGGGCTGACGGTCATTACCGGACCGTCGGACGCCGGAAAGACAGCGATCATAAGAGCGCTTCGGTGGTTCGCTTTTAATGAGCCGACCGGGGAAGCGTTCTTACACACAATCCGTAACCCGGACGGGTCAATTAAAGAAGCTGTAGACCAGGTTAAGGTATCCGTAACATTTGATAACGGTATCACGATCACGAAGACCAGAAGAAAGGGTAAGACGACCTATACACATAGCGCTTTCCCTACAGCGTGGGAAAAGGCAGAGATACCGCCAGAGATTAAGGAAACCCTGGGACTGGTAAAACAGCAGTACGGTGATTTTGAAACCTGTTTAAATTTTGCTTTCCAGCTGGACGCGCCTTTTATGCTTTCGGAAAGCGCAAGCGTAGGGGCGAAGGTCTTAGGAAAGCTGGCGGGTACAGAAATCGTAGATAAGTCGATCAGCGAGGTAAATAAAAAGACCCACCAGACACGTAACGATATTTCTTACGCCGACAAACAGATAGGGGAAATCGACGTATCTCTTACAGAATACTTCGACCTTGACCGGTTCGACGCTGAACTTAAAATAGCGGAAGCTGCCTTTACAAAATTAAAGGAAGATCAGAGCCGACACGTCGCGCTTACCGCCCTTATGAATAGTTACCAACTGAACACGGAACAGCGTATTAAATATTACGACGAAGTGGAACGTCTGGCCGGTGTGGTCGTCGCTTCTGTATCGCTTGGTATCGCGGAACGCGAACAGGCGAAAAAAGAAAAGCTGGAAGACCTTAACACAGGATTCTGGAAAGCGGTACAAGATCAGAACGAACCTTTAAGGGTTATCCGTATTACACGGAATCTGGAAGACTTACAGGCTGATCTTAAGGAAGTGGAAACAGGCGTAATAAGGTACGACGCACTTTTAGGTTTCCAGTATGGGTATATCAATTTACAGGAAACCATAAGAAGAACGTCGGCGCTGGTAGTGAAGTTAGACCAGGCGGTAGGGCTTTCGTTCATGCTGGACGAAGCGGAAAAAGACACACAAGCCTTAGAAGCCCTGGAACGTGCCTATAAGCGATTTAACGAAGTAAGCGAAGAAGAACGCGACTTACGGTATAAGGTATCTTCCCTGGGGAACACAGAAGCCCTGGCGGACATTCTAGGAAGCATTTCTAAGCAGTACGACGAACTGGACAACCTTAAGAAGTTAAATGCGGTAAGTCAGACAAGACAGCTTTCCTATGAAGCAGCTGGAAGATACGTAGAAAAATGTAACAGAGAATTAAAGGAAGCACAGGAAGAACTACAGGCCGCCTGGGAAGCTGCCGGGGGCGTGTGTCCATTGTGTGGAAGTGAGGTAAAAGAAAATTGTACACATTAAACGATTTCTTTTGTGGGTGTGGCGGTCTTGGTCTGGGCTTTCAGAACGCCGGGTTTAAAATCGTCGGCGCCTGGGATTTTGACAAGTACGCTGTAGCCACATACAGGGAAAATGTAGGCGATCATGTGGTACAGGCAGATATACAGAAAATGTGTATTGAAGATGTACCGAAAGCCGACGTCTGGGCGTTTGGGTTCCCTTGCCAGGACTTAAGCGTAGCTGGAAAACAGGCGGGTATAAAGCTGGAATGTGCCGACTGCGGCACCGTATGGGAAGTGTCTGCGGAAACTTACAGCGAAGAAAACTTATGTCCGGGTTGTGGCGGTACGAACCATAGGGCAGCGACCAGAAGCGGTATGTTTTTTGAAATCATGCGGCTGTTGGCCGAAGCAAGAGAGAGAGAGAGCCGGAGAAGGTTCCGAAAGTGCTTGTAGCGGAAAACGTGAAGGCGTTAAGGAAACTTCTGCCAGTGCTGGAAGCAGAATACGGAAAAGCCGGGTACAAGTGCCACGCACAGCTTTTTAATAGCAAATACTGGGGCGTACCCCAGAACAGGGAAAGGTATATAGTTGTCGGTACTCTGGACAGCTTACCAGATACCTATACATACCCGGAAGAACAACACGACTACGTACCGAAGCTTTCTACAATCCTTGAAGCTGATGTAGACGACAAGTTTTACATTGCCGACGAAAAGGCTCACAAGATCATAGACCAGGCGTTACAGCGTATTTCTTCTATGGGTAAGGTACACGCCACGATTACGCCGGACAGAGTAGATAAAAGGCAGAACGGGCGTAGATCGAAGGAAGACGAAGACCCTATGTTTACGTTGACCGCCCAGGACTTACACGGCGTTATTGTAGACGACACTTACGGCTATCCTACAGAGAGAGAGAGAGAGAGAGAGAGCCGGAAAAGGATTTACACAGAGGTAGCCCCGACACTACGGAGCAGTCGGCAAGGGGTAAAGGTGGTAGAGAATACCACGAAAAGCGATACGGAAAAGACGCCCCCTTGTTCCCGATAGTCGAAGCTACAAAAGCCGGGATAGCTGTAGGGAGATACGGGGACGCCATAAATATAGCTTACCCGGAAAGTAACACCAGGCGCGGACGGGTCGGAAAAGAAATAGCCCAGTCGTTGCTTACAGGGTGTTCCCAGGTGGTTATATGTGATAAGAAAGGCGGAGAAAATGACACATGATTGTAGAGAGAGAGAGAGAGAGAGCCAGCGCCTACCGGCCATAGATCAGCTAATACAGGACGGCGTAATACAGGCACAGCGTAACGGGAAAGGAACCTTTATAGGGTGTTCCCCTACGTTACTGGCGTCGGACTACAAACAAGTACCGCTGGTACTGGAAAGGGTACCCGGATATGTTGGAACTGTTAAACGTTATCGTAAAAGGTGACGGTACAAATGCTTTCGGTTTGTCTATATGTGACAATGTAGAAGACGCCGAACGCCTTACTGACCGCGGTATGCCTATCGGTAATCTGACAAGCCAGCTTTTAGCAAATGTCTATTTGAATGAGTTAGACCAGTTCTGTAAAAAGGTACTGGGAACAAAATTCTATATACGTTACATGGACGACGTAACAATACTTTCACAGAGTAAGGAAGAATTACACGAAATCAAAGAACGTATAAGTAAGTTCCTGGACGAAGAACTACAGCTTGCTTTAAACAAAAAGACTTGTATACGTCCGGTATCTATGGGTATCCAGTTCGTAGGCTTACATATCTGGTCTACACACAGAACTGTAAGAAAGTCTACTTCTTTACGTATTAAACGCCGACTTAAGGCAGCTGCAAAACAGTACGTAGCAGGGAACCTTACTTACGAAAGATATAACAGCACGTTACAGTCTTATATGGGTATGATGAAGCATAACGACTGTTACCGCTTTAAAATGCAGCTGTTAGAAGACGTAGAAACGATAATAAATGAAAGTGGGGTAGCAGCATGACCGGAGATACAACAATGTCTTTCGCTTTACTTATTGCCCTTGTTACGATCGCCTGTACTGTATATAACACACTTACGGGTAAAAAATCGCAGAGCCAGAAAGACGTAGATCAGCAGATTAAGGAAGCCACCCAGAAGGTGGCAGCCGATACGAAGATCAGTCTTAAGCTGGACCAGATAGGGTACGACGTAAAATCAATCAAAGAAGACATTAACACGACCAAAAAAGAGGTCCGGGAACTTGATAAAAAAGTAGCCCTTTTGGACGCTTCGATACGTTCCGCGCATAAACGTATGGATAGCGCCGGTATCGGTAGGGCGGACCTTATAGAACATATTGAACATGAGAAAGTAGAAAGGAATGAACATCATGGCGAATAAAAAAGTACAGCAGCTTACAGCTGTGGAGAATGAGCAGAACGACAAGAGTAAAATTAACTGGAAAGTCAGAATTAAAAATAAGGCTTTCTGGCTGGCGCTTATCCCGGCGGTACTTCTTCTTATCCAGGTTATCGCTTCGGTCTTCGGTTACACCCTTGACCTGGGCGACCTGGGTAATAAGTTACTTTCCGTCGTCGAAGCCCTGTTTATGGTTCTTTCTATCCTTGGTATCGTGGTAGACCCAACTACCGACGGTGTAGGGGATAGCAAACAGGCACTTACTTACACAGAACCGAAAAAATAATTACTGATCTGACGCCGCGCGGGGCGTCTTTTTCTTTTGGAAGAAAGGAACTTTTAACATGAAAAAAGAAAACATTACAGTATTACGAAAAATTCTTTACGCTGTAGAATCCGGCGGCCAGGTCTATGGAAAACAGAACTACGGCGCTTTTGCCGGTGTCGGCGCGAATACAGAAAACGAAAAGGCTATTACGATCGGCGCGGGCCAGTGGTACGCCGAAGAAGCCCGTACACTTCTGCTTAATATCCAGAAGAAGTACCCAAAAGAGTTTAAGAAGCTGGATACGGCCGGTATCGCAGCTGACTTAAATAAAAGCTGGGGAACCTACGGGGTAGTGAAGACTTCCGCGAAAGGTAAATGTATTATCACTATCATTACTTCCGCTGGCGGTATCAAGTGCCAGGACGTTTTAATGGAAACACAGATTAAAACGTATGCCGCTTCGATCGAAAAGAAGTATGGAAGCTTAAGCGACGACGCTATGATGGAATGTATTAACATTATCCACCAGGGCGGAAGTGGAGCGCTTACCCGTATCCTGGCAAAGACACAGAAGCCGTATACCGCGAAGACAATCTACGCGGCACTTTGCACCGACCCGGCGGACAAGTCCAATAATAACCAGGTCGGCGACTACGTAACACGTCAGAAAGTCGTGTACAGCTTTATCACGAAATACTGTAACAAGGAAGGGGTTAATACTATGGGATATTCCAGACAGGCTGTTGCTGATCTTGTTAATTCCTGGGTAGGAAAGAACGAAGCAGACGGCAGCTATAAAACAATCATTGACATTTACAACAGCTATAAGGGGGCCTTCCCGCGCGGTACAAAAATGGACTATAGCTGGGCGTGGTGCGCTTGTACATGGTCCGCAGCGGCTATTAAGCTGGGTTATACCCCGATTATGCCTATCGAAATTTCTTGCTACTATCTGATCGAAGCAGCTAAGAAAAAAGGTATCTGGATTGAAAACGACGCACACGTACCGAAAGTAGGTGAAGGGGTTCTTTACTACTGGAAAGATGGTATGAACTTCGCTACCACTGACTGTACAGGTGTTCCAGATCATGTAGGTACTGTAACAGAGGTTTACGAAAAAGCGGGTTACTTCGTCGTGACAGAAGGTAACTACAGCAACGCCGTTAAAAAGCGTACCATGTTAATTAACGGTCGCTATATCCGTGGCTTTATCAGTCCGAAGTATACCGACGATACAGTTACACCGGTTACCCCGGCAGCCGGAAAAGACCTTACTACGGTAGCCCGTGAAGTGATCTTAGGCGTATGGGGAAATATGCCAGAACGTAAAACGAAACTGGAAGCCAGCGGTTACAATTTCGCTGACGTACAGAACAAGGTAAACGAACTTCTTAACAAGAATGTTCCTACACCTTCTAAACCACAGAATACGGGTGTAACAAAAGTAGTAGCGGGTTCTGGGGCTGCAAGCTTCGACAAGTCCCTTGCTGGTTCCTACGTTACGACAACCGGTTTATATATGCGTCACGGTGCCGGTAAGAATAAACGCGCTATGGTTCTTATTCCAGAGGGTACAAAAGTACAGAACTACGGATACTACACAAGCTATAACGGTACAAAATGGCTGTATATCCAGGTTACACTTAACGGTGTGCAGTACACAGGCTTTAGCTGTAAGACATATTTAAAGAAACAGTAAGATAGGCGGGCGGTTACTTCGGTAGCCGCCTTCTTTTTTTTGTTGTCCGAAAGTATAAAGTTGTCTTATTGACAAATTATAAAACATATCATATACTTGTCTTGTAGACAAAAATATACTTTAAGACAATGAAAGGAAGGTAGCCTATGCAGAATAATAAGACATTCTATAAAAGATGTTCCACAAGGGAACAGGCTGTAGACTTCGCGGAAAAATCCCAGGGAACTATACAGGAAGACGGCTGTACTGTAGCCTTTGACGCGTCCTACAGCATATCTAAGGCGCTGTTTAATGTGAAGTCTGATAAGTACCGTGTATATATCAGAATCCGCCTTGCAAACGGAAACCCACTTACATATATCGTAGCCGCCAAACGTTCAAAGGACGCCTACGATATGGCAAAGAACAGAGTGAAAGAAGGGTGGTTTTAATGCCGGGAAATACAAAGAAACACAGACGCGGAAACGGGGAAGGTAGCGTATACCAGCGTAAAGACGGAACCTGGGCGGCGGTTCTTACTGTCGGCGTTAAGCCAGACGGTAAACCAGATCGGAAGTTTTTGTATGGAAAGACCAGGAAAGAAGTAGCGGATAAGCTTAGAGAAGCACAAAATAAGCTTGACGCTGGCGTTATCCCTGGGGGCGATAACGTTCTTTTTAGTACGTGGGTAATGAACTGGTTAGAGATCGTTATAAAACCAGGGATTAAAGAACGAACCTACATAAATTATAAGGCGTCTATAGAAAAACATATTATACCTGGTATCGGACGATACAAGCTTAAGGACATTACCGACGACGTAATACAAAAATATTTGAACGATCAACAGGAACATGGAAACCTTAAACTTGAAATTAACGACGACACAGGCGAAGCGGCACCGTCCCACGGACCGGTAGCGGCGTCTTCTCTTATCCAACAGCGACGACTTATTATAGCTGCTTTAGAATACGCTGTAGACAAGGGACGTATAAATAGAAACCCTGGAAAAAAGACAAGGCGGCCAAAAAGTAAACCGAAGACAAATAATATACTTACAGACGAAGATATGGAAACACTAGGTATTAAAGGAATGAAGTACCGTTATTATCCGGCGTATATGCTGACACTTACTACAGCTTGCAGACGTGGCGAAATACTTGGCCTTGACTGGCAGCACGTAGATATAGGGATACCCTGGACAACAGTAGACCGGTACTTTCCCTGGGGCGATATAAAGAAGCTTCCTAAGTGGGATACGAAAGCCTTAAAAACACTTCTGGAAGATCATAATATTACACTGGGGGACGGATACTTACGGCTTGTGTATCAGATGGTAGACGACAACGGTACCCCGTTTAGGGACGAACTTAAAACTGATCTGTCCAGGCGTTCCCTTATGATTACCGAAGAAATGGTTCTGCTTCTGATCTTCTGGCGGCTGATACAGAATATAGAAAAAAAGAAAGCCGCAGAAAGAGGGATAGAGTACAACCCGGACAACCTGGTATTTTGTACCAGGAAAGGGACTTACATTTACCCTAGAAACTTTACAAAAATGTGGAGTGAAAACCTTCGATCTATGGGTATCGACCATAAGCGTTTTCACGATCTACGCCATACAGTGGCTACGGTTATGCTGGAAGACGGCGAAGCTATGAATACAGTACAGGAACAGCTAGGACACTACGACGCTGGCTTTACAGCTTCCAGATACGGACACGTTACCGCTAAAATGAGAAATAGCGCAGCTGTAAAGCTTGGTGAACGTCTGGAAAAGGTAAGGAACCCGGAAGCAGAGGACGCAGAAGACGCCAACAGCGTAAAGAAGGAAGATACCGTTATTCCTTTCCAGGAAGGACGCAAGCTTAAGTCTGCCGCGTGTAAAATTAAATAGTGGACAAAAACGCCGACGCTTATTATAATTGTCTATAAGACAAACGAAAGGGGTGGAAACAGTGATAGGCAAGAACATACAATTTTACCGTGATCTTCGCGAAATGAAAGGGAAAGACCTGGCCGCGAAGGTAGGGTGTTCCGTCGGCGCTTTGTCCCATATAGAGAAAGGAAGCAGACAGCCCAGTGTAGATATGCTATATAAAATAGCTGACGCGCTGGACGTTTCAGTTATAAACCTGGTACTTGACGAAAAGGAAATAAATAGATTTTACTATGACGACGCTGTAAAAGCGTTCCACCCAGGAAGCGAACAGCTTAACCGTGTCCTGGATATTCTGAAAAAGGATAACGCAGCTTGGTCGGACGCGAAACGTATAGCGATCGTAAACTTAGACGACGTGTAGCAAACTGTAGTAAAAATGTAGTAAAAGGAGATTTTAAACAATGAAAAATGCTTATAATACCAGTGCTTACGGGTCCTTCGCTTACGTCTACGACATTTTCATGGACAATGTGGAATATGAAAAATGGGCGGAATATCTTATAGGAAGTC
>ERZ894232.2778-NODE-2778-length-11538-cov-7.151703_pt1 | contig 11538 bp, 10 predicted proteins | sample MGYA00380296_ERZ894232 | MGnify/ENA primary metagenome ERZ894232 (study PRJEB32331, sample SAMN06328433) | human gut metagenome | biome: human gut microbiome; feature: stool | host: Homo sapiens | collected 2014-08-14 ... | reverse complement strand
GTGATGAAGGCGACGTAAACGCCGAGGAGCAGGCAGAAGAAAAAGAAATCGCGGCAGCGTTTCTTCAGAAAAGAAAGATACGCGCTGCCGCGGCCGGGATCACGTTTCATGGAGTTTGGTGACGGCGTATTCATATAAAGCCTCCTTGCGCTCGCTGTCGGTCGTGAGAAAATGCGAGTACAGAACGTCGATCATAACGAGAATCGGGAACTGCGGAGAGATTGCGCCGCCGTTTTTCAGATGCTCTTTGACCGCAAGCAGCAGGACTTCATCGCAGAAGGCATCGTAATCGCTGGAGCTGCGGGAAGTAAGAGAATGGTAGAGGCTCCCTTTTCCTTTGCGGCTCCGAGCGCACGCAGCACCTCCGGTGTCTGTCCACTGACGGTAATGCCGATTGCAGCGCAGCTCTCATTGAGCAGAACGGCATTCATTTTCATGATGTGAATGTCGGTAATTGCTTCAATATCCACGCCTGCAAGCATAAAACGCAGCTTCATTTCCTGGGCGGAAAGTCCGGAGCTTCCAAGACCGTAGACATACACCCGACGCTTCGAAGTGAGAATATGGCAGATGCGGTCAATCTGCGCGCGGTCGGCGAGCGAGTAGCTTTTATTCAGCAGCTCCTGATACGTATTCAGCACCTGTTTGATGTGATCGTCCGTACCGGGCAGTGTAGCGTTCAGACCTTCCTGGTAACGGTAGACAAATTCGCGGTAGCCCGTGTAGCCGCATTTTTTCGCAAAGCGGGAGAGCGAAGCCTCCGAAACATAGAGCAGTTCCGAAACGTGGCGCGCGGACAGATCCGACTCGTCGGTATTATGAATAAAAAAATCTGCTACCGTCCGTTCCAGGGGAGTGAACGAGGGATAGACAGACTCAATGACAGGAATAATTGATTTTTCAAAGTGTTCCATGGAACGTAAGTCCTCCTGGTATCTGTAAATATCTGAAAAAAATTCAGATCAGTTCTTGCTTTATTGTATCACAGGCAGAGTGGTGAATCAACTTTCAATTGTGTGTGAATTGTACGGGAAAGCGGGCGGAAAAATGGAAAGAACTTTAATGACGTGAAAGTAATTTCTAAAATATAAAAATAGTTGAAAATAAAATCAACATAAATTATAATCAGAACAGATCAAAGAAAGAAGGCAAGACAATGATTATCAAAAACGGACGCGTATTTCAGGAAGACGGAACGTTTGCGGAAAAAGATCTTTATATAGAAGGAAAACGTTTCGTTTCCACAAAAGAAGAAGTGATCGATCAGGAAGTGATCGATGCGAAAGGCATGATGGTTCTGCCGGGACTGGTTGACGTACACAGCCACGGCGCTGCCGGACATGATTTTTCAGACGGAGACGTGGAAGGTTTAAAAGAGATCCTGCGCTACGAGAAAGCGCACGGCATCACCTCTTACTGCCCGACATCCATGACACTGCCAAAAGACGATCTGCTGAAAATCTTCGGAACCATCGAAGCAATCAAAGATGAGCCGGAAGCAGAAGTGATCGCCGGCGTCAACATGGAAGGACCGTTCATCGATCCGATCAAAAAAGGCGCACAGGCAGAGGAGAACATCGTGGCTCCGAACGCTGAGTTCTTCCGCGCATGCAATGCGGCGAGCGGCGGAAAAATCCGTCTCGTAACCCTGGCCCCGAATATGCCTGGCTCACTGGAATTTATCAAAGAGGTTTCCGATGAAGTCATGGTTTCCATCGGCCATACAACAGCAGATTATGACACCGCGCTGGCTGCCATGAAAGCAGGAGCACACCATGTCACCCATCTGTACAACGCCATGCCGCCGTTCGCACACCGTAACCCTGGTGTCATCGGCGCCGCATTCGACGATCCGGAGTGCCGCATGGAGCTGATCTGTGACGGCTATCACATTCACGGTGCGGTTGTCCGCGCGACCTTCTCCATGATGGGAAGTGAGCGCATGGTTCTCATCAGCGATTCCATGATGGCAACGGGAATGCCGAACGGAACGTATTCCCTCGGGGGACAGGCTGTCTGGATGAAAGACGGAAAAGCAACCCTGACCGACGGTGAGACCATCGCGGGTTCCGCTACGAACCTGTACGACTGCATGAGAAAAGCAGTTTCGTTTGATATTCCGCTGGCAGATGCCATTTTTGCGGCAACAAGAAATCCGGCACAGAGCATCGGTATCTACGATGAAGTAGGATCCATTGCACCGGGCAAAAAAGCGCATGTACTTCTGGTAGACGACGAACTGAACCTGAAACAGGTTATTATGTAATTTATTATATAGAAGAAATTTGGAGGAAAAACAAATGTTATTAATTGAAGCAAAAGATTACAATGATATGAGCAGAAAAGCAGCAAACATCATCTCCGCGCAGGTGATCATGAAACCGCACGCAGTGCTCGGCCTTGCAACCGGATCTACCCCGGTCGGTGCTTACAAACAGCTCGTTGAGTGGTACAACAAAGGTGACCTTGATTTCGCAAATGTCACCAGCGTAAACCTGGACGAGTACAAAGGACTCTCCCCGGAGAATGATCAGAGCTATCGTTACTTCATGAACACCAACCTGTTCAATCATGTCAACATCAACAAAGAGCGCACCTTCGTTCCGAACGGGCTGGAGCCGGACAGCGAAAAAGCATGCGCAGCTTACAACGAAATCATCCGCAGCGTCGGCGGCATTGACCTGCAGCTTCTTGGACTTGGAAACAACGGCCACATCGGATTCAACGAGCCGGGCGCAGCATTCGAGAAAGAGACACACTGCGTTGACCTGACCGAGAGCACCATTCAGGCAAATAAACGTTTCTTTGAAAAAGTAGAGGATGTTCCGACCCAGGCATACACCATGGGAATCAAGAACATCATGCAGGCAAGAAAAGTTCTGCTGATCGTCAGCGGCGAAGGAAAAGCAGAGATCCTCGACAAAGTTCTGTACGGACCGGTTACTCCGCAGGTTCCGGCTTCCATCCTGCAGCTTCACAACGATCTGACAGTTGTAGCAGATGAAGCAGCAATGTCTGTGATCAAAGCAAACCACAGATAATTGTTACGATGAATGAAAAGTCCGCCGAATGGGGAGAATATGAAAAATCCCCGTACGGCGGGCTTTTTTGCGGTTTACAAATCCATGTAAATGTGTTAGCATAAAACTAGCGCACAAAAGCAGTGCATAAAATGAAAACACAGTGACGAAGAGAGTACATCTGCATTCGCAAATTTACAGAGAACACCCCCGGAAACCATTCCGGTTTTGCAGGCTGAGAGGGGAGGAGGAGCGGCAGATCGAACATGGCTTCCGAGAGGCGCACCGAACCGTGAGAACAACAATCTGAAACGGTAAGGCTGCGACAGGTTCCGCCTGTTACAGCGGAGAGGTATAGCACATGTACCTGCAGAGGTTTCTGCCGTGAGGCAGGGACGAAAAGAAGTGGTATCACGGGTAAACAAACCTGTCTTCTTCCGACTACAAGAGAGCGGAATAAGGCAGTTTTTTTATTTGAAAGGAGAAATGAAAGCAATGGAAAAAATCAGACCAAAATATTATATCACCACGGCGATTGCCTACACATCCGGCAAGCCGCACATCGGAAACACCTACGAGATCGTACTCGCGGACAGCATCGCCCGCTTCAAACGTCAGCAGGGCTACGATGTATTCTTCCAGACCGGAACCGATGAGCACGGCCAGAAGATCGAGCTGAAAGCAGAAGAGGCAGGTATCACGCCAAAAGAATTCGTAGACAACGTATCCACCGAGATCAAGAGAATCTGGGATCTGATGAATACGTCCTACGACAAATTCATCCGTACCACCGACGCCGATCACGAGGCACAGGTACAGAAAATCTTCAAAAAACTGTACGATCAGGGAGATATCTACAAAGGATATTATGAAGGTCTTTACTGTACACCGTGTGAATCCTTCTTCACCGAGTCCCAGCTTGTAGACGGAAAATGCCCGGACTGCGGACGCCCGGTTACCCCGGCAAAAGAAGAGGCATATTTCTTCAAAATGAGCAAATATGCACCGAGACTGATCGATTATATCAACACCCATCCGGAGTTCATCCAGCCGGTTTCCAGAAAGAACGAGATGATGAACAACTTCCTTCTTCCGGGACTGCAGGATCTCTGTGTATCCAGAACCTCCTTCACCTGGGGAATCCCGGTATCCTTCGATCCGAAGCACGTTACCTACGTATGGCTGGACGCACTGACCAACTACATCACCGGAATCGGTTATGACTGTGACGGAAACAGCTCCGAGCAGTTCAACAAGCTGTGGCCGGCAGACCTGCATCTGATCGGAAAAGACATCATCCGTTTCCATACCATTTACTGGCCGATCTTCCTGATGGCACTTGATCTGCCGCTTCCAAAACAGGTATTTGGTCATCCGTGGCTGCTGCAGGGCGACGGCAAGATGAGTAAATCCAAAGGAAACGTGATCTACGCAGACGATCTGGTAGACCTGTTCGGCGTAGACGCTGTCCGCTACTTCGTTCTGCACGAGATGCCGTTTGAGAACGACGGTGTCATTACCTGGGAGCTGCTGGTTGAGCGTATGAATTCCGACCTGGCCAATACTCTTGGAAACCTGGTAAACCGTACCATCTCCATGAGCAACAAATACTTCGGCGGCGTTGTGACAAAGACCGGCGCAGCAGAAGAGGTGGATGATGATCTGAAAGCAGTCGTTACCGCAACAAAAGCAAAAGTTGCTGCAAAGATGGAAGAGCTGCGTGTGGCAGATGCGATGACCGAAATCTTTGGTCTGTTCAAACGCTGCAACAAATACATTGACGAGACGATGCCGTGGGCACTGGCAAAAGACGAGGCAAAGAAAGACCGTCTGGAAGAGGTTCTGTACAACTTGGTAGAGAGCATCACCATCGGCGCATGCCTGCTCGAGTCTTTCATGCCGGAGACCACCGAGAAGATCCTGGCTCAGTTGAATGCAGAGAAACGCAGCTACGAAGAGCTGGATCAGTTCGGACTGTATGTATCCGGCAATAAAGTAACCGATCAGCCGCAGATCCTGTTCCAGAGACTCGACGTCAAAGAGGTTATGGAAAAAGTAGAAGTGATCCAGGCAAAACAGAAAGCTGCCATGGCTGCCGCATCCGGAGAAGAAGAAAAAGAAGAGGAGGCAGTGATCGACCTTGAGCCGAAGGAGGAAATTACCTTCGAAGATTTCGGAAAAATGCAGTTCCAGGTAGGTGAAATCATCTCCTGCGAGCCAGTGAAGAAATCGAAAAAACTCCTCTGCTTCCAGGTTAAAGTCGGAAGCCAGACAAGACAGATCGTCTCCGGAATCAAAGCATATTACAAACCAGAAGATACCATCGGAATGAAGGTTATGGTCCTGACCAACCTGAAACCGGCCAAACTGGCAGGAATGATGTCCGAAGGAATGCTGCTCTGCGCCGAGGACGCCGAAGGCAACGTATGCCTCATGACCCCGGAAAAAGCAATGCCGGCGGGTGCGGAGATCTGCTAATTGATTAAAAGAAAAATAGAGTAAATAGAGAAATCCCTTTCCATGCGTGATGTGTGGGGAGGGATTTTTTGCGTTTTAAAAAGTTAAGGAAAACGTCATATAAAGATTCTGAATCTTATGATAATATAATGATAAAGAGAGAATATTTGAACGGGTTTATCGAATATGACAACAGGAAGGAGGAGCGTTGTATGAGAAAAATGCGGACGTTATTTCTGGTTTTACTTTGCTGCGGACTGTCATTGTATGCGGGGGTATCTTATGTGAAGGCAGAGGAAAAGGTTCCTTCTGATTACGATGCTTATTTGCAGGAAACAGGGATGCCAGAGAATGAGATACAAAAGCTGGATGAGCATGTGAAGCAGTTTATCGTCGATGATTTAAAAAGCGGAGATGGAAAATTCGAGTATATGAAAATCAATGCAGAAGAACAGATGATGAATGGAAGTGCGGAAGATTTTACGGGAATTGAATTTTATGCATCAGCCTTCAAAAATGGTTCGGCGATTTATGTTTATCCAACCTATGGATTCACAGAGAACAAAAAGCCCTGTGGAAACGACAGCTTCTCGTTTTTACTAGGAGAGGCGATCAGACCGTATGAATTTGGCGGAACCTTATGGTACAAAGACAACACAATGAGCGACTGGGCAGTCAGTGGAAATCTTATTGCAAACAACCAACAGCTAAACGGCGCCAGCTACTCCGGAAGCCAGCTGGGAACACCGAGATCTGCGATGAAATTCATGGGAACCACATACTGCCATGCATCGGTGGGGACGGGGAATGATAACAGAATTGTGATGGGGTATTCGTATCAGCCGAAGGAAGTAAGAGTTGAGTTATTCGGATGGAGGCTTTCGAGAAAACAAATAATTTTTGTGCTGGCGGGAGGAGTTGTTGTAGGAAGCGTATGGTGGAGAAAAAATAAGGGTAAGACGCAAAAATAGCCACCCCTGTCTGCAAACTAGGCGACCATTTTTGACATAATTAGTAAACAGGCTGACCGTCTGTCGGCAGCGCTCTTTTTCGACATCATAGCATCACGCTTTTGTAAAAATGTCAAAAGTTCTTTCAAACGTATTTTCTGAATCCAAATTTTTCTATTTGTTGTTTTTATACGCCTTTAGGAGTATAATTCGAAGCAGAGGTGATAAAATGAAAAAAACAGTTTATCATGGTTCGGATCATATTATTGAACGGCCGAAATATGGTTATGGAAAAATTTATAATGATTATGGTGTTGGATTTTACTGTACAGAAAACCAAAATATGGCCAAAGAATGGGGTGTCAGTGCGGATAAAAATGGTTACGCAAATAGATATGAGATTGAATGTGATGGATTGAAAGTTCTCAATTTGAATATGCGCGACTATACAATGCTCCATTGGCTTACGATTTTGTTGGAAAATCGAGAATTTGATGCATCCACACCGTTGGCGGCAGAAGCAAAAGAATATTTGCTACAAAATTTTCATCTTGATTATGAAAAGGCAGATATTATCATTGGATATCGTGCTGACGACAGCTATTTTTCTTTTGCAGCGGATTTTATTAATGGTGCAATTTCTTACCGTCAGTTGAGTAATGCAATGCGTCTGGGAAAACTGGGCCAGCAGTTTGTTTTAAAAAGCAGAAGAGCATTTGAACGTTTGGAATTTACAGGGTATGAGATTGCAAGTGTGCAGGAATGGTATAAGAGGAAAGCATCCCGTGATCATATGGCGCGTCGGCAATATTTTGATCTGGAACGAAACCGCCGTCAGCGGGGTGATTTATATATCACCACAATTTTAGATGAGGAGATGAAACCAGATGATCCACGCTTACGATAAATTATATCTTTCTGTTGCACAAAAAAATCTTGCCTGCATGCTGGATTATATGGTCAATGATTTAAAACGGCCGTTGGAAACTGTATGGCAGTGGTTTTGTATGAGTAATACAGCGTCACGGTTTGAACGAGGTGACTGTTCTGTGGTAGCGGGAATGTCGGGAGTTGAAATTGCATATGAAGTATTACAGGAAGCAGGGGAACCAAAGCCGGAACAAGCCCCCTCTTATTCTTACGATCGCAGCCCTGAATATTGGACAGGCTGGGCGTTGGCCTATTATCAGTGGAGTACCAGTTTGTCTTTTGCGGAAATAAACCAGGCTATTCCTGTAACTGAAGTGCGAATGCTCTACACGCCATATCATGAAATGGATGTTCGTCAGTTTGTAGATAAAATGAATGAATTATATCGTGAAGCAAAACCGGAGACAAACTTGAAAGAATTGCGTACTTTTGCAAATCTAAGTCAGAGTGAACTGGCACAGCAGGCAGGTGTTTCGGTTCGGACCATTCAGCAGTATGAACAGCGAAGAAAGGATATTAACAAGGCGCAGACAGAGACCTTGTTGAAGATTGCGCGGGCATTAGTATGTACGGTAGAAGATCTGGTGGAGAAAGTTCCAACTTGATAAAATGAATAAAAAGTTTTTTGTTCAAAGTTTCAGAAAACGTCATAAACTATTTCAGGCGTTTACGCTATCATGAAAATATAAAAATGGTATCATGGAACATTCATACGAGACGGGGGTGAACAAAAAAATGGTCTTTTTTCGAATGCTGCATTCCGATTTCAGCAGAATGATAAAATCGTGGAAATTTTATCTCGCAATTGCCTTTATTGCCGTACTTACCTTCCTGAGCATTTACCCTGAAGCAGCAGGATCAGGAGAAAACTGCTCGGTTTATTATCTGGTGAATGCGCGCGGCGGTGTAAGTGCGTTTCTGGTGACGAATACAATTCTTGTCGTATTGCCGTTCGCGCTCAGTTACTGGGAGGATGTGCAGAAAAATTATATCAACTGTATTTTACCGCGGGTACATAGCAGCGTTTATAGTTTTTCCCATGTGTTAATGACGGCTTTCTGGCTGTGTTTTTGGGATATTCGCTCTGCTTTGGGCTGATGGCGCTGCGGCTTCCGCTCATAACATCCGATGAGGTCAAAGCATCGACAGAAACGATGTCGTTGATGGGATATGACAGCCTGCTGCTGCATGCACCGATGCTTTACTTTGCTATGGGTAAAGAATGGGAGGGTTCCATACTAAAGATAAATTATAATGCATGGAATTGCCTTGATTTAGGGCAATTCCATATTTTATTTTAAAAGAAAAATATGAAAATAAATTCAAAGCATATTATACGTATGAAAAAGGGAAAAATTACACTTTTTTACTTATAAAAATAGAAAACGTGGATTTGTATAAAAATCAAATTAAAATATGGTGATAATTTCTCTTGCTGTAAATACAATTTTAAAATCATAATAAAAGTCACAAAAAATAACATAGAAAAAGGAATCAGTAAAGGGAAACAGATGCAAGGAATTGGTCAATTACTATGGAAATTACGAGAGAAAGAAGGAATACGACAAAAACAATTATGCCTGGGTATTTCTTCTGTGTCAAAATATGCAAGAATGGAAGCAGATCAGCAGGAAATTGATTTTTTTCTGATTGATCGAATTATGGGACGGTTGGGAAAATCGGTGGAGAGGCTCACTTATATATTGCCAAGGGACATTTACAATATCTATGAATTGCGTCAGGAGATACAACAGAAAATTTGTCAAAAAAAATGGGAAGAAGCAAAACAATGTCTGCTTGAATATGAGAAGAATAAAAGAGCAAAGGAGCCGCTGCATCAGCAGTTCATTGAGCAGGAATATGCGCAGATTGCATGGCTTCGTGGTAAATCAGTAGAGACAGTATGTGAACATTTGGAAAAGGCAATTGTACAGACAATGCCAGAAGCGGAAATACAGAGAAAGACAGGGATTTTAAGTGCAGAGGAATACAAACTTCTGCTATTTCGATGGGAAGTCTGTTTTGGTACAGATCGTGAACGAGGAGAGAAAGAACTTCAGGAGTTAGTAGAGGAGATCTTTCAGAAAAACTTTGAGAGGACAGAACGAGTAAAAGTAATTCCATATGCTGCATTGTTAATAGAAAAAACAGCCCGAGATGGAAAAGCGGATACTTATTTAAAATTGATAACAGAAACGGCGTTAGAAAACTTGAGAGAAGAAGGGAAACTGCTTTATATGCCGGAAATTCTGGAGCAGTATGCGCAGATTCTGGAAAAAGAAAATAGTAACGCAGAATTTATTGGGTTGCTGCGACAGGAACGTGCAAGCCTTCTGGAATTGGAAAGTGATTATAAAGTTTCTTTTAAAAATTACCGTCTGTTTGACCATGTGGTTCGGAATTTCGAGATTGATGCAGAATTGATACGTCGAACAAGAAATGCGGCAAAACTTACACAGGAAGGACTGAGTGAAGACATTTGTGCGCAGGAAACATTGGCAAGAATCGAAAACGGAAATCAGAAACCACGAAGCGGAAATCTACGTCAGATGATGGAGAAGATGGGAAGGAGTGGGGATAGAATTGAGACGGGGATTCAAGTGGAAGAGTATGAGACGCTGGAGTTGAAGATTGAATTTTCGAAGTTTATTCATCGAAAAGAGTATGGAAATGCAGAAAAGGTACTTTCAAAAATTGAAGAAAAATTAGACTGTAATTTGATGAAAAATTACCAATATATTGAAACAGAAAGGGTAAAAGTAAAATATAAGGAAAATGCAGAATATACGGAACAATTTATAAAACAATTAAAAGAATTACTTGCTATGTCACTTAAAGTTGAAGAAGGACAAAAAATAGAATATGTTTTAAATACAGAGGAAGTTAGTATTTTGACAGAAATGGCATTGATTTATTGGGGTGAACAGAATTATAAAGTAGCATTGGAAATATATCAATTTTTAGTGGGACAATATGAAAAAAGTTTTATTAAACCTGTATTTCACATCTTAGATTGGGGTATGAGTATGGGAAATTATGGGATGGCGTTGGAAGAATTGGGATATTTTGAAAAAGCAATAGGTGTCTGTCGAAAAAGAATTCAACAGACATTATTTGCCGGAAAAGGAGGATCATTGCACACTTCATTAATGGTTGAGGCTTGTATTTTAGAAGCACAAAAAGATGTAAAGTGCAAGAAATATTTTAAACAGGATTTAGATCTTTTAAGATTATATAAGATGCAAACAAATTATAAATTAATGGAAAGTTATGTCAAGACAAATAAAATATTTGATTAACTTTGACCACCATCAGGATTTGTAGGAAGAGATGTTGTTGTAAATGGTGGGGTAGGTGAAGAAGGATTTGGAAGCGAAATTGTAATCCAAAGTAAAAGCAGAAACAAATGCAGAATTAAAAAACAGAGTGTATGAAGAGGTTTTAAACAATCACATCACGAATGAAAGTGACGTAATTAAGGTTGCAATTGAACAATATCAGGAAAAACAGATGAAGACCCGCGCCATTGATGCAAAGCCGGATGATTATTTGTCAATCACACAGGTAGTGGATGAAAATGGCAGCGAGCAGGATATTATTTCAACGGGTTTGTTGATTGTAGACGAGCATCAGCAAAGAGTAGCAATCACTGATATTGTAAGCAATACGGGGCAGCTTAGCCAGTACAGCATTTATGCAACCATGAAAGTATCCGTGACAAATGACCGTCAGGCATTAAAGGTACGAATTAATTGGTTTGAAACAACACTGAACTACGGAACCTCTATGAAAGCAAGTAGTTTAATGCAGACATCCAAATATTCACCAGAGGTGGGATTCCAGTATGATGATATTACAAAAACAATTTCAAATCCTGCTGGAGGAACCCCATATCACTATACTCCAAATAATACGCAGATGATTACATATTCGACTTTAGAGTGTGGACGGTCCTGTCGTTCGTATATTAAAGCTGGAACCTCAAGTTTGAATATTGCTTATTGTGTTATATCTTCAGCCCCGGGAGGCCGCTGGGAGAGAGCTTAAGCAAAACTCGATTATCAGAACAAGCGAACTAATTGAAAATAGACGCTCCCCTTGCGTTATAGATACTAGGGGAGCGTTTTTGAAAACTGCGCGTCGCATTCTCGTTACTTCAGTGATGAGTTAGACGCGCAAAA
>ERZ894232.2774-NODE-2774-length-11553-cov-17.604975_pt1 | contig 11553 bp, 12 predicted proteins | sample MGYA00380296_ERZ894232 | MGnify/ENA primary metagenome ERZ894232 (study PRJEB32331, sample SAMN06328433) | human gut metagenome | biome: human gut microbiome; feature: stool | host: Homo sapiens | collected 2014-08-14 ... | reverse complement strand
CTCCTGGACAGCCCCGCAGCCGGAGCGCCCCGCGCCTCCGCCTGCCCCGGCCGCTCCCCGCCCCGCTCCGGCGGAGGCGGCGGAAAGCTCCGCCTTCTGGCCCTCCTTTGTGGCCGGACTGCGGGGCAAGGTGCCGCCCTCTGTCCTCCCCTATCTGAACAACTCCGCCAAGGTGGCGGGGGTGTGGAAGAACGGAGCCCTCACCCTCTGGGTGGACACGGAGTTCACCCGGGCTATGCTCAACAAGCCCGCTATCCTCCAGGCGCTGTCCCAGGCGGCCTCCACCTGTTTCGGCGTGCCGGAGGCCCGCGTGTCCGTAGTAGTGGGGCAGCCCCCCGCCTCCCAGAGCACTGCCCAGGAACCTGCGGCCCAGCCTCAGGCTGGCGTGAAGGATGCGCTGGACGAGCTGCTGGCCTTTGGCGCGCAGTTTGACAACATTAAAATTCAATAAGATCCCCCAAGGATCGGAAGGAGAATCGACTATGGCAAAAGGATTCGGAAGCCGCGGTATGGGCGGCATGGGCGGCGGCATGAATATGAACATGATCAAGCAGGCCCAGAAAATGCAGCAGGACATGATGCGGATGCAGCAGGAGCTGGAGGAAAAGACCTATGAGGCCAGTGCCGGCGGCGGCGTGGTCACCGCCACAGTCTCCGGCAAGCGGGAACTGAAGGCCCTGGAGATCGACCCCGACGCGGTGGACCCCGACGATGTGGAGATGCTGGAGGATCTCATCGTGGCCGCCGTCAACGAGGCCATGCGCGCCGCCGAGGGCGACGCCGCCTCCACCATGCAGAAGCTCACCGGCGGCCTTGGTCTCCCCTTCTGACCTACTTTTTCTTGAAAGAAAAAGTAGGCAAAAAGAACTTTATATTGCTGGTTCCGAAGGCCGCGGCGCTCGCATGGCCTTCTGCGGCTCCGGAACTTTTCTGCCGCCCAGGGCCCTCATCCTTGGGCGGCTTTTTCTCGCGCCCCAGGCAAAAGAACCCGACGCCGCCGGTTTCGGAGGCTGCGGTGGTCACATAGCCATCTCCGGTCCCGGAACTTTTCCGCCGCTCTGGTATTCTCTGATACCGGGGCGGATTTTTCTGTCTGATGCGGAACACAAACATTAAGAAATGATAAAAATTTTGGTTCTGTTTTGACTTTTGTCACAAAGCAAGGTACAATTAAACATACTCCAGCTGGCAGGGCTTCTCTGGCTTCTGTCAGCCCGGTCCATCATCATCTGTGTTCATAAAAGGAGGAGATTTTAATATGAAATCAGGCTTGCGGCGCTCGCTCGCGCTGGCCCTCGGCTTGTGTACCCTGACGGTCGGAGCTTCCGCCGCCTCTGTCACCTTCCGGGATGTTCCTTCAAGCTACTGGGGATATTCCCACATCACCAAGGCCGCCTCCAACGGGCTGGTCTCTGGCCTGGGAGACGGGCGGTACGGCCCTGAGGAAAAGCTGTCCAACGCCCACTTTGTCACCATGATCTGCGGGATGTTCTATGAGGACGAGGTATCCGCCCAGGGCAGCTCCTCGGACTGGTGGCGGCCCTATCTCAACGCGGCCTATTCCGCCGGCATCCTGAAGGGCACTCAGGCCGCCCAGCAGCGGGCTTCCGCCGGAGATTGGAGCGCCTCCGTTGCCGAGGCCCAGATCAGCCGCTATGATATGGCCCAGATCATGTATCATGTGGCTGTGGACCAGGGCTTTGAGGATCCCTCCGCCGCATCCCTGGCTTACGCCAGCGCCCGGATCCAGGATTTCTCCTCCATTCCCTCCAATTACCAGTATGCGGTGCTCTACTCCTATGCCAAGGGCTTCCTCAGCGGCGATGACCAAGGCCGCTTCAACGGCGGAAACAGCCCCAACCGCGCGGAGGCTGCGGTGGTCCTCTGCTCCCTGTTCGAGGAGCAGGAGTCCCTCCTGTCCCCCACCTACAACAACTCCAACCGCCTGACGGACAACTCCGCCGTCACGGAGGAGAACGTCTCCGATCTGCTGCGGGAGCTGGAGGCCGAATACCCCTCCTTTGACCAGTGGAACACCGACCGGGTCTATACCTCCAAGGTCCTGGGCCGCGGCTCCGGTGAGGCAGGCTTCGCCTATATGCTCAGCGACCGGGTATTCGGCGCCATCTCCTCCTATGAGCTGGACGACCCCGAGGACCTGCGGGTGGGCGACCTGCTGAAGCTGGACGGCGGCAGCACCTACGGTGTGGTGGTCTCCCGGGACGGGGATCGCTTTACCTATGCCTCCTGTGACGAGGACGGCTGGATCTCCTGGAGCCGCGCCAAATCTCTGGATGATCTGGACCGCTCGGACACCGTGTACTCCCGCTATCTCACCAAGCCCTCCGGCGGCAAGCTGTCCAACGGCGATGCCGCCACGGAACGAAACGTCTCCAATCTGCTGGACGACCTCATGGAGGACTACGAGCAGGGCGACTCCTGGGATGAGGATGACAAGTACACCTCCGACGTCCTGGGCTCCGGCTATGAGGACAAGGCCTTCACCTATTTCCTCAGTGACAAGATCTTCGATGATCTGGAGGACTCCTCCGTCCGGGAGGCCGAGGACCTGCGGGTGGGCGACCTGATCTACGATGACTATGAGGAGAAGTATGGCTTGGTCCTGTCTGTGGACACCCGGAATGAGACGGTGGACTATGCCACGGTAGACGATGACAACGAGATTGACTGGGATGGCTGGTGTGACTTTGATGACCTCTCTGATATGACCACCCGCTACCCCGATGAGGACGAGGATAACGACCAGGGGGATGAAGAGCTGACCAACGGCAAGCCCACTACAGAGCGCAACGTCTCCAATCTGCTGGACGACCTCATGGAGGACTACGAACAGGGCGACTCCTGGGACGAGGATGACAAGTACACCTCCGACGTCCTGGGCTCCGGCTATGGGGACGAGGCCTTCGCCTACTTTATCAGCGACGAGATCTTCGGTGATCTGGACGACTCCTCCGTCCGGGAGCCTGAGGACCTGAAGGCGGGCGACGTGGTCTATGACGACAATATGGAGCGCTATGGCGTAGTCCTTCAGGTCGATACCAGCGACGACACTGTGCAGTACGCCACCGTGGAGGACGAGGAGATCAACTGGAGCTATTGGTGTGACTTTGATGACATCACCGACATGACTACCCGTTATCCCGATGATGATGGAGACGATGAGGAGGACGAGTTGGCCAACGGCAAGCCCGCCACCGAGCGCAACGTCTCCAATCTGCTGGATGACCTCATGGAGGACTACGAGCAGGGCGACTCCTGGGATGAGGATGACAAGTACACCTCCGACGTCCTGGGCTCCGGCTATGGGGACGAGGCCTTCGCCTACTTTATCAGCGACGAGATCTTCGGTGATCTGGACGACTCCTCCGTCCGGGAGCCTGAGGACCTGAAGGCGGGCGACGTGGTCTATGACGACAATATGGAGCGCTATGGCGTAGTCCTTCAGGTCGATACCAGCGACGACACTGTGCAGTACGCCACCGTGGAGGACGAGGAGATCAACTGGAGCTATTGGTGCGACTTTGACGATCTCTCTGACATGACCACCCGCTACCCCTGATGGGAACACAGATAAGGGCCGGGCGGACCGCAAAATGCGGTCCGCCCGGCCCTTATCTTATTTTACAGGAACAGCGCGATCAGAGAGGTGAAGATCCCGCACACGCAGATGGCGATGGAGCTCATGGCGCCCTGGAGCTCACCGATCTCCAGGGCCTTAGTGGTCCCCAGGGCGTGACTGCACGCGCCGATGGCCAGCCCCTCCGCCACCGGGTCGGTGATGTGGAACCACTTGGCAAACAGGGGAGCGCATACCGCGCCGGTGATACCGGCCACTGCCACAGCGGCGGCGGCGATCCCCTGGACGCCGCCGCGGCTCTCCGCGATGCCCACCGCGATGGCGGTGGTGACGCTTTTGGGCAGCAGGGAGGCGGTCAGCAGGTCCTCCATTTGGAACACCTGGCACAGGGCCAGCACGCTGAGCAGGCTGACCACACTTCCCGCCAGACAGCCTGCCAGCACAGGAAGAAAGTGCTCCCGCAGGATCTCCCTCTGGCGGTAGATATTCAGGGCCAGCACCGCCGTCACCGGGCCCAGCATCAGCTTGATCAGATCGCCCCCGATGTTGTACTTCTCCAACGGGATGTCGAAGACGGCCAGCAGGGCAATAATCAGCAGTCCGGCGATCAGCAGCGGGTTGCACAGCACCCACCCGGTCCTTTTTTGAAGCCACACACCGACGCACCAGGCCGCCGCCGAGAGACCCAGCCCAAAAAACGGAGAATTCAGAAGTCCGTCCAACCATTCAGCCATGGCGCTTCGCCCCCTTTCCGCGGAGCAGCCGCGTCATCAGCTGCACCGTCCAGCCGGCAGCGAGATAGACCACCGGCGTGGTCAGCCCCACAATGACCAGAATGGGCACCGCCTGACTTTTCAGCATCGCCCCGTGCTCCATGGTGCCCACCAGGGACGGGATGAAAAAGAAGGCCATGTTGGCAATCAGGAAGTGTGAGACCGACTGGATCTGCCGCTCCTTGAGCACTCCGGTCAGCAGAAGGACCATCAGCAGGACCATACTGATCACACTGGCCGGAAAGGACATCGGGAGCAGCGCCGCCACGCCCTCTCCCACCAAGCTGATCCCAAAGATCAGGGCCAGCTCTCCCATAACATTCATTGATCCGCTTCCCTTCCTGTCAAATCGCCCAGTCCCTCTGACTCCCAGATCGCTGTGGCGAAATAGTCTTCCGGCGTTGCCCGGAAATGGACCCGTCCATTCCCGGGGACCCGTTTTTTCATTGCTCGGCGGAACTGAATTCCGCCTCCGCCAAGGTTTTGCCTTCGGCAAAACGCTTGTACGGCACTTACGCGCCGCCCCATCTGCGATGGGGTCGCCGCCGAAACGTCGGGGAACTGCCTGCTCAGACTGCCCTGGTCCCTCTTACTCCCAAATCGCCGTGGCGAAGTAATCCTCTGGCGTTTCGGCGCGCCGGATCAGGCGGGCGGAGCCGTCCTCCTGGAGCAGCACCTCCGCCGAGCGCAGGCGGCCGTTGTACTGATAGCCCATGGCGTGGCCGTGGGCCCCGGTGTCGTGAATGACCAGCAGATCGCCGATCTCCACCTCCGGGAGCATCCGGTCGATGGCAAACTTGTCGCTGTTCTCACACAGGGAGCCGGTCACATCGTACTTGTGGTTGCAGGGGGCGTCCTCCTTCCCCATGACCGTAATGTGGTGATAGGCCCCATAGATGGCCGGCCGCATCAGGTTGGAGGCGCAGGCATCCACCCCCACATACTCCTTGTAGGTGTGCTTCTGGTGGAGCACCCGGGTCACCAAGTGCCCGTATGGGGCCAGCATGAAGCGCCCCAGCTCGGTACACAGGGACACGTCCCCCATGCCCGCGGGGACCAGGATCTCCTCGTAGGCCTTCCGCACCCCCGCCCCGATGGCGGCGATGTCGTTGGCCGGCTGCTCCGGGCGGTAGGGCACCCCCACGCCGCCGGACAGGTTGATGAAGGTGATGTGGCAGCCGGTCTCCTCCTTCAGCTCCGCCGCCAGCTGGAACAGCACCCGGGCCAGGGCCGGATAGTACTCGTTGGACAGGGTGTTGGAGGCCAGGAAGGCGTGGATGCCGAACTCCTCCGCCCCCAGCTCCTTCAGCCGGCGGAAGGCCTGGGCGATCTGGGGCCGGGTCATGCCGTACTTGGCCTCCCCCGGGTTGTCCATGACCTGAAAGCCCTCTTCGCTCTCTCCGACCTGGAATACTCCACCTGGATTATACCGGCAGGAGATCTTTTTGGGGATATAACCCAGGGTGCTCTTCAGAAATTCCACATGGGTGATGTCATCCAGATTGATGGTCGCCCCCAGCTTCTCCGCCAGGACGAACTCCTCCGCCGGGGTATCGTTGGAGGAGAACATGATCTCCCCGCCCCGGAAGCCGCAGCGGTCGGACATCATCAGCTCGCACAGGGAGGAGCAGTCCACCCCGCAGCCCTCCTCCCGCAGGATCTTCAGGATCTGGGGATTGGGGGTGGCCTTCACCGCGAAGTACTCCGTATAGCCGGGGTTCCATGCAAAGGCCGCTTTCAGCGCCCGGGCGTTCTCCCGGATGCCCCGCTCATCATACAGGTGGAAAGGGGTAGGGTATTGACGGGTGATATCCTGGAGCTGTTCCAGGGTGACAAACGGTTTTTTCACATCCATCGCTCCTTGTCTCTCTTTACAGTCTGGTCCGCGCCCCCTGCCGGGGCGGAGAAAAAATCAAATTTAGTTTATCCATTTTTACGGTCAAAGTCAACCATTACGAGTGCCAAGGTCTGCACCGGCCGCCCCCTCTCTTTTGCCGTTTCAGAAAAAAGGGGAAAAAGCCCGATTTTCCTCTTGCGCTTTTCCCCTCTGTCTGATACAATGGTTCGAGATTTAGAGCAAAGGATGGTGCCTGTCATGGAAAACCGGCTGTTTGTCACCCATGCCCCTTTGCTTCCTCTCTGTGTGTGGACAATCACCTGTTGATTGTCTTTTTTTCTGCGCAAAATACCACCAAAAGCTGAGAAGGGAGAACGAAAGAATGAATCCAAACCAAGGCATCTATGATGCCCGCCAGCTGGGCCGCCCCAAAATGCTGATCTTGGGCGTCCAGCACATGTTCGCCATGTTCGGAGCCACCGTGCTGGTCCCCGCCCTCACCGGGCTGTCCGTGTCCGCCACCCTGCTCTTCGCCGGGCTGGGCACTCTGCTGTTCCACTTTCTGACCAAGGGGATGGTCCCCGCCTTCCTGGGCTCCTCCTTCGCCTTCATCGGCGGCTATCAGGCCATCGCCCCCATGCTCACCGACAGCAATGGCAACGCAGTCGCCAACACGGAGATGCTGCCCTACGCCTGCTTCGGCGTCATGCTGGCCGGATTGATGTATGTCCTGCTTTCCGCCCTGTTCCGCATCTTTGGCACCAAAAGGGTCATGCGTTACTTCCCTCCCATCGTCACCGGCCCCATCATCATCTGTATCGGCCTGACCCTCAGCTCCACCGCCATCTCCAACTGCCGAACCAACTGGGCCATCGCCCTCATCGCCATCGCCATTGTGGTGGGCTGCAACATCTGGGGCAAGGGAATGATCAAAATCATCCCCATCCTGCTGGGCGTGGTGGGTTCCTACGCAGTGGCCGCCATCTGCCAGATCAACGGGATGCAGGTCATGGACCCGGTCAAGGTCCAGGCGCTGATCGACGCTCCCTGGATCGGGCTCCCCTTCCAGTTCCAGGATACGCTGTTCGGTCTGTTCAGCCGCTCTGACCTGGACAGCGGGATGCTCCTCACCGCGGCGGTGACCATCATGCCCCTGGCCCTGGCCACCATGGTGGAGCACATCGGCGATATGTGCGCCATCTCCTCCACCTGTGAGCGCAACTACCTGGAAAACCCCGGCTTCCACCGCACCCTCCTGGGCGACGGCCTGGCCACCTCTCTGGCCTCCCTGTTCGGCGCCCCGGCCAACACCACCTACGGCGAGAACACCGGTGTGCTGGCCCTCTCCAAGGTCTATGACCCCCGGGTGATCCGCATTGCCGCCAGCCTGGCCATCCTGCTCTCCTTCTCCCCTAAGTTCGCGGCCCTGGTGTCCGCCATGCCCACCGCCACCATGGGCGGTGTGTCCATGGTGCTGTACGGCATGATCTCCGCCGTGGGTGTGCGCAACGTGGTGGAAAACCAGGTGGACTTCACCAACAGCCGCAACGTCATCGTGGCCGCCATCATCATGGTGCTGGCCATCGGTGTGAACTACTCCGGCGCCGTCACCTTCACTGTGGGCACTGCCACCATCAGCCTGTCCGGTCTGGCCGTGGCCGCCATCACCGGCATCGCCCTCAACGCCATCCTCCCCGGCAAGGACTACGAGTTCGGCCACGACCAGAAGGGTGACACCGCCGTCAACTTCAAGGTCTGATGCACGGGATCCGGCCCGCTCCTCCCGCCGCCCCGCCCGGGCGGCGGGAGCTTTTTATCCCCCTGTGCCTTACTGCTCTGAGAGAAAGATGAAGGTTCTATGGAAGAAATTTAAAAAAACCATTAAATCCACCCCAAAGTCCTTGCGCCCACCAGAAAAATCGGTTAGAATGGAGCCAGTCCAGAGGAAACTGTATCAATCAGGAGGTACCTATTATGGGGTTTTTGGATAATCTGACTGAAATCGCCACCGATCTGGCTCAGAGCGGCGCCGCCGCCTCCAAGCATCTGGCAGAGACCAGCATCGCCACGTCCAAGCGCCTGGCGGAGATCGCCAAGCTGAAAACATCCAATCTGGCTGAGGAGGGCAGTATCAAGAAGGCCTACGCGGAGCTGGGCCGTCTCTACTACGCCGAGCACGGGAACACCCCCGAGGGTGCCTACGCCGCCGCCTGTGAGCGGATCACCGTCTCCAGGGAACTGATCCAGGCCAACAACGACCGCATCGCTGAGCTGAAATCCGCCGCCGAGGCAGAGGGCGAGGTCATCGTGGACGCAGACTTCCAGGATGTTCCCGAGGAGGCCGCTCCCGCTGAGGAAGCCGCCCCTGTCGAAGAGGCCGCCCCCGTCGTGGAGGCCGCTTCCGCTGAGGAGACGGATCCCGCTGAGGAGACCAAGCCCGAGGCTTAATCCAATCAGATACAGAGACGGACGGAGTTATGATGGCTCCGTCCGCTTTTTTGTATGCTTTTCCCTCTCTCCGTCCAAACTGAGGGCGGAGGTGTTTGATTTGAAGCAGTATTTCCGCCTGCCCCAGGATGTGGTGGGGCACGACGCCCAGCTGCTCTCCTATTGGGACACCCTCCCGCCCAGTGTACAGCTCCGCCTGCTGGAGAGCACTATCTCCGTGTCCACGCTGGGCGAGCTGAAGCTGCTGGAGGAGGGGTTCCGCCGGGAACCGCCGTCCCCCACATAGGGAAAGGCCCGCCGCGGATGCGGTGGGTCACAGCCTGTCGAGAAACCCGGTCTACCTTTCATGTGTAGACCGGGTCTCTGGCGTATATAGGCCAAAGCAGGATCAGGATGAACGGAGCAAGCTTCTCCATCCATATCCAAATGGCCAGTTTTTTCAGATTCATGGCAGCAAATTTAAGCTTCACCCGTTGGATACCCGGGCCAGGCCTCTGTACAGTCTTTGCGCAGTCTTTGGAATGAGTGCACAGATGGCGGGTGGGACAGTTGGCACAAATCTTGGGATCACTTTTATATTCCCGGTATCCGTCCCGGTTGGTGGTATGATAGGTTAATAGCTGGTACTCCGGACAGATCACACAGTCGTAGTATTGGAAGAAGTGGTATCACGAATCCAGGCAGGAGAAAGCCAGCGTGCATTGTGCCGGGAGTATGGAATCAGTCGGTGGGCCATTCAGTGCCGGCTAAAGGAACCGTTTTTTCCAAAGACACGAGGGCGTAAACCTGCAGAAGCACCGGCAGAGTACAAGTATGAGAATCTGCTCAACAGGGAGTTCCATGCGGAAAGGCCCAACAGCAAATGGGTAACGGATATTTCTTACATCCACATGAAGCAAGGCGTACTATATCTGTCCATAATTCGTGATCTTCATGATAGCAGCATCGTTGCCTCCAAGACTGGCACAAAGCAGACCGTCAACCTAGTGTTGGACACCATTCGCCTGGCCATGCGTTAAAGAGAAAAAGAGGGCTGCCGCGGAGTTGCAGCTCCACAGCGACCAAGGGTTCCAGTATACCTAACAAGCATACTTTGACCTGACAAAATCTCAAGAAAAGCGTCCCCTCCCTCCTTAAACTGTTCACAAACTAAGGATAACAGTCTTTCAAACCAATCCGCATTCAACGCTTAGTCGAAATGACTAAAATTCACCAACAAAAACATATATATCTAACGAAAAAATGAAATCTTAACAAGTTTTAAGGTTTATAACGAAGTGAGTTAAGGTTCATCCCCTATACTGGCGCCAGAAACACCGGCGTCCGAACCGCTGCTGCGGGTCGGAGAAAAAGGAAAGGGGAAAAATGTATGTACCTTGCTCTGCTTGGCTTTGGTATGATCGTGGTCTTTATGGCTCTGATCATGGCCAAAAAACTTAGTCCATTCACCTCGCTGATTTTGATTCCGATTCTATTTGGCTTGCTGGCCGGATATGGCTGGGACACCCTGAGTTATGCTATGGACGGCATTAAAGACGTAGCCAGCACCTTTGCCATGATGACCTTCGCCATCCTCTACTTCGGCATCATGCTCACTGCGGGCATGTTCGATCCCATGGTGGACAAGGTGGTGTCCTGGTGCAAGGGCGATCCGCTGAAGGTGCTGGTGGGCACCGCCGTGCTGGCCGCCTTCGTCTCGCTGGACGGGGACGGAACCACTACAGTCATGATCTGCTGCACCGCCATGCTCCCCATCTATGAGCGGCTGCATATCAAGAAGATCTATCTGGCCACTCTCATCATCCTGCAGAACTGCATCATGAACCTGATCCCCTGGGGCGGTCCCACCGCCCGGGTCATGTCGGTGATGCAGCTGGACGCCGGCGAGATCCTGGCTCCTCTGGTCCCCGGCATGGTACTGGGCGCTCTCTACTCGGTAGGCGTCAGCTACTATCTGGGCCTGAAAGAGCGCAAGCGCCTGGGCGTCACCAAGTGCGTGGAGAATATTGTGTCCAAGGTGGAGCTCTCTGAGGAGGAGGCCGCCTGGAAGCGCCCCAAGCTGATCTTCTTTAACCTCATCCTCACCGCCGCCATTATCGTGGCCCTGGTGATGGGCCTGGCCTCCTCCGCCATTCTCTTTGGCGTGGGCACCGCCATCGCCCTGCTGGTCAACTACCCCAATCAGAAGACCCAGCGGCAGGTCATCAGCTCGGTGGCCCCCGACATGATCAACGTGGTCATGATGGTGCTGGGCGCCGGCGTGCTCATGGGCGTGCTCAACGGCCCGGAGGGTGCGGGCATGTCCAACGCCATCGCAGAGCTGCTGGTCTCTATCATTCCCGAGTCCCTGGGCAGCTACTTCGCCGTTATCATCGCCTTCATCAGCGCCCCCGGCACCTACCTGCTCAACAACGACGCGTTCTACTACGGGGTGCTGCCGCCCCTGGCCGCCACGGCTCAGGCCTACGGGTTTACCAACCTGCAGATTGGCTTTGCCGCCCTTATGGGCCAGGCCTTCCATTTCCTGAGCCCCCTGGTTCCCTTCATCTACCTGCTGATGGACAAGACCGAGATCACTCTGGCTCAGTATCAGGGCTACATCTTCAAATGGTGCATCGGCATCTTCGTGATCTTCATGGCCATGGGCTTTGTCACTGGAAGCTTGGCGATTCTATAACATGACAACCTCCTTCCACACTCTCCTATATCCCTGACCGAGCAGCCGGCGGGAGGCACCGTCCTTCCGCCGGCTGCTTATAGAGGAGAAGCCATCCATCAATCCAGCAGGTCAAGACGAGTTTCAACACAACATATCGCAGGAACAACGACAGGAGGAATATATATGGAGATCCAAAAAGCTGCCGTGGCGGGCACTCTGGAATCCAGCGACGCCCAGG
>ERZ894232.2752-NODE-2752-length-11646-cov-13.765508_pt1 | contig 11646 bp, 6 predicted proteins | sample MGYA00380296_ERZ894232 | MGnify/ENA primary metagenome ERZ894232 (study PRJEB32331, sample SAMN06328433) | human gut metagenome | biome: human gut microbiome; feature: stool | host: Homo sapiens | collected 2014-08-14 ... | reverse complement strand
GGTGATGAGAGGGTGGCTGGGGTCGGTCAGCCCCAGGACTGAGTGGATCTGGGTGACCTCCAGGGCCTCTTCCCGGGTCAGGTCGGGCAGGATGGAGGGCAGGCGCTTAGCCAGCATGGATTTGCCGGAGCCCGGCGGCCCCACCATCAAAATGTTGTGGCTGCCCGCAGCGGCAATCTCCAGGGCACGCTTCACCGGGGCCTGCCCCTTCACCTGGGCGAAGTCGGGGCCGGGCTCCGGCTCCCAGGCGCCCTCCCAGCGGGGGGCGGGGGAGATGGGTTCCTCCCCGGTGAAGTGGCGCACCAGCTGGGGGACGTCGGCCACGGGATAGATTTCCGGCCCGCCGGCCAGGGTGGCCTCGGCGGCGTTTTCCCGGGGGACGAAGAGCTTTCGGACGCCCAGCTCCCTGGCGGCCAGGGCCATGGGCAGCATCCCCGCGCAGGGGCGCAGCTGCCCGGAGAGGGAGAGCTCCCCCAGAAAGGCGCAGCCCTCCTCCCGGAGCTTCAGCTGTCCCCCGGCGGCCAGCAGCCCCACCAGGATAGGCAGGTCATACAGGGTGCCGATCTTCTTCACATGGGCGGGTGCCAGATTGACGGTGATCCGGCTGACCGGGAAGGTGAAGCCGCAGTTTTTGACGGCGGAGCGCACCCGCTCCCGGGCCTCATTCACTGCCGCGTCCGGCAGGCCGACGATGGTGAAGGCGGGCAGGCCGCCGGACAGGTCGCACTCCACCGACACCGGATAGCCCGTGATGCCGTGGAGCCCGAGGGATTGGACAGGATAGACCATGGGAGAGCGCCTCCTTGACCGGATAAGGTAAATAAGTTATTTGGGATAAAAGCCCCGGGCCAGCCCACAGAAAAGCGGGAGCGCGGCGGGGAAACAGAGCCCTGATTTGTACCCATTGTAAGCTTTTGCAAGAATTATTGCAATAGTAACGGGTATTTTTGTGTATAAAAAGAATAAAAAAACCCGTCGAATGAATTTACAAATGGTACAAAAAGTGATAAACTAAAGGACGCCAAGAAGATCCAGCCGCTCCCACCTGTCCGGGGGCGGTGCTGTCATGTGATTTTATAAGTAAATACTTATAAGAATCATAACCATTTCCGACATAGGTTTTTTGTTGGGAAGACAGTAAAATAGGGCAGAGAACCGTTCGGAGGAGAGGGCCTGCGGGCCTTGTCCTCTGCACAGTATCACTGATTAAGGAAGAAAGTAGGGAACTCTATGGCAAGAAAGTTCAAAACCATGGACGGCAACAACGCTGCTGCATATGTCAGCTATGCGTTTACTGAGGTGGCCGGCATCTACCCCATCACTCCGTCCAGCCCCATGGCCGACTATGTGGACCAGTGGGCCGCCCAGGGCCAGAAGAATATCTTCGGCACCACCGTGAAGGTCATTGAGATGCAGTCTGAGGCCGGTGCGGCCGGCACCGTTCACGGCTCCCTGGCCGCCGGCGCCCTGACCACCACCTATACCGCCTCCCAGGGCCTGCTGCTGATGATCCCCAATATGTACAAGATCGCCGGCGAGCTGCTGCCCTGCGTGTTCCATGTCTCCGCCCGTACCGTGGCCGCCCAGTCCCTGAACATCTTCGGCGACCACTCCGACGTCATGGCCTGCCGCCAGACCGGCTTTGCCATGCTGGCTGAGGGCAACGTGCAGGAGGTTATGGACCTGGCTCCTGTGGCCCACCTGTCCGCCATCAAGGGCCGTGTCCCCTTCATCAACTTCTTCGACGGCTTCCGCACCTCTCACGAGATCCAGAAGGTCGCCATCTGGGACTACAAGGATCTGGCCGAGATGGTGGATATGGACGCTGTGGAGGCCTTCCGCAAGCGCGCTCTGAACCCCGAGCATCCCACCATGCGCGGCTCCCACGAGAACGGCGACATCTTCTTCCAGCACCGCGAGGCCTCCAACAAGTACTATGACGCTCTGCCTGAGATCGTCGAGGAGTACATGGGCAAGGTCAACGCCAAGCTGGGCACCGACTATCAGCTGTTCAACTACTACGGCGCTGCCGACGCGGACCGCGTTATCATCGCCATGGGCTCCATCTGCGACGTGGCTGAGGAGGTCATCGACTATCTGAACGCCCACGGCGAGAAGGTCGGCCTGGTGAAGGTCCGCCTGTACCGCCCCTTCCGCGCGGACAAGCTGCTTGCCGCCATCCCCGCTACCGCCAAGAAGATTGCGGTCCTGGACCGCACCAAGGAGCCCGGCGCCCTGGGCGATCCCCTGTACCTGGACGTGATCACCGCCCTGGCCGGCGCCGGCATCACCGACAAGACCGTGGTGGCTGGCCGCTACGGCCTGGGCTCCAAGGACACGCCTCCCAAGAGCGTGTTCGCCGTGTATGAGAACCTGGCTCAGGACGCCCCCAAGAACCACTTCACCATGGGCATCGTGGATGACGTCACCAACACCTCCCTGGTGGAGAAGGACGCCCCCAACACCGCCGCGGAAGGCACCATCGAGTGCAAGTTCTGGGGTCTGGGCGGCGACGGCACCGTGGGCGCCAACAAGAACTCCATCAAGATCATCGGCGACCACACCGACAAGTATGTTCAGGCGTACTTCCAGTACGACTCCAAGAAGACCGGCGGCGTGACCATCAGCCACCTGCGCTTCGGCGATCACCCCATCCGCAGCCCCTACTACATCAACAAGGCTGACTTCGTGGCCTGCCACAACCCCTCCTACATTGTGAAGGGCTTCCCCATGGTCCGCGACGTCAAGCCCGGCGGCACCTTCCTGATCAACTGCCAGTGGTCTGACGCCGATCTGGAGAAGCATATGCCCGCCGAGGCCAAGCGCTACATCGCCGCCAACAACATCCAGGTCTACACTCTGGACGCCATCGACCTGGCTGCCCGCATCGGCATGGGCAAGCGCACCAACACCATCCTTCAGTCCGCCTTCTTCTCCCTGGCCAAGGTCATGCCCCAGGAGGAGGCCATCCAGTACATGAAGGACGCCGCCACCCACTCCTACCTGAAGAAGGGCCAGGACGTGGTGGATATGAACCACAAGGCCATCGACGCCGGCGCTACCGCCTACAAGAAGTTCGAGGTCCCCGCTTCCTGGGCCACCGCCGAGGACGTGAAGAAGGAGAGCGGCCACACCGGTCCCGCCAAGCTGGTGGACATGGTCAACAAGATCCTGGATCCTGTGGACCGCATGGACGGCGACAGCCTGCCCGTCTCCGCTTTCGAGGCCCATGTGGACGGTACCTTCGAGCTGGGTGCTGCCGCCTATGAGAAGCGCGGCGTGGCCGTGTCCGTCCCCGCCTGGGACGCCACCAAGTGCATCCAGTGCAACCAGTGTTCCTTCGTCTGCCCCCACGCCACCATCCGTCCCTACGCTCTGACCGAGGAGGAGGCCAAGAACGCCCCCGAGGCCGCCAAGATCGTGGACATCAAGGCCGGCAAGGGCAAGGGCGTTTACAAGTTCGCCATCGCGGTCAGCCCTCTGGACTGCATGGGCTGCGGCGTGTGCGCCAAGATCTGCCCCGTGGGCGCCCTGACCATGGTGCCTCAGGAGCAGGAGGCCGCCCAGCAGGACGTGTTCAACTACATGGTGGCCAACATCACCGCCAAGGAGGATGTGGCCGACCTGACCGTGAAGGGCAGCCAGTTCAAGAAGCCTCTGCTGGAGTTCTCCGGCTCCTGCGCCGGCTGCGCCGAGACCTCTTATGCCCGCCTCATCACCCAGTTGTTCGGCGACCGGATGTACATCTCCAACGCCACCGGCTGTTCCTCCATCTGGGGCGGTCCCGCCGCGACCTCTCCCTATGCCACCACGGCTGAGGGCAAGGGTCCCGCCTGGGCCAACTCCCTGTTCGAGGACAATGCCGAGCACGGCCTGGGTATGTATCTGGGCCAGAAGGCCATCCGTGAGCGCCTGATCGCTCAGGTCAAGGGCATGGCCGAGTCCGACCAGGCCAGCGAGTCCTTCAAGGCTGCCTTCCAGGCCTTCCTGGACACCAAGGACGACAGCACCGCCAACGCTCCCGCTGCCAAGGCTCTGATTGCCGAGCTGGAGAAGGCCGCTGCTGAGGGCTGCCCCGTGGCTCCCGCCGTCCTGGCTGAGAAGGAGTACCTGTCCAAGAAGTCCGTGTGGATCTTCGGCGGCGACGGCTGGGCCTATGACATCGGCTTCGGCGGCGTGGACCATGTCCTGGCCTCCGGCGAGGATGTCAACGTCTTCGTGTTCGACACCGAGGTGTACTCCAACACTGGCGGACAGGCCTCCAAGGCCTCCAACATCGGCCAGGTGGCTCAGTTCGCCGCTGCCGGTAAGACCATCGCCAAGAAGAGCCTGGCGGAGATCGCCATGACCTATGGCTATGTGTATGTGGCCCAGGTGGCCATGGGCGCCAACATGAACCAGACTCTGAAGGCCATCGCTGAGGCTGAGGCCTATCACGGCCCCTCCCTGATCATCGGCTACGCCCCCTGTGAGATGCACAGCATCAAGGGCGGCATGACCAACTGCCAGGGCGAGATGAAGAAGGCTGTGGAGTGCGGCTACTGGAACCTGTTCCGGTTCAACCCCGCTCTGAAGGCCGAGGGCAAGAACCCCTTCACCCTGGACAGCAAGGCTCCCGCCGGCGGCTATCAGGAGTTCCTGATGAACGAGGCCCGCTACTCCAGCCTGACCCGCTCCTTCCCCGACCGAGCCAAGGAGCTCTTCGCCCTGAACGAGGAGACCGCCAAGGCCCGTTACGAGAAGCTGCTGCGTCTGCAAAAGATGTACGAGGCCTGATCCCGGCCTGCGCCTGAGATCAAACCCGAATAAAACCGGGGCGGATGTGTTCCGCCCCGGTTTTTAAAAAGGACCCTCTTTCGCCTTGTGGACGAGAGAGGGTCCTTTTGCATCCTGGGCCCAAAAAGCGAGGGTAAAAGACGTCCTGGAAGAAGTTGCAATCCGACTGTTTTTTTGCTATAATTATAATCTATTTTTATGCCCATCCGGCCAAATGGAGGCAGGGAGACGGCTCCGGCAAGAATGAGGTGTGCGAGTTGTACTTAAAGGCGCTTGAGATCCAGGGGTTCAAATCCTTTCCGGACAAGACGGTCCTGACCTTCGGCGAGGACATCACCGTCATCGTCGGGCCCAACGGGTCGGGAAAATCCAATATTTCCGACGCCATCCGCTGGGTCATGGGGGAGCAGTCCACCCGGACCCTCCGGGGCGGCAAAATGGAGGATGTGATCTTCGGCGGTACCGCCAGGCGGAAGCAGACGGGCTATGCCGAGGTGTCCCTGGTGCTGGACAATACCGCCCATATCTTTGATATGGATGAGAGCGAGGTCATGGTGACCCGGCGGTACTACCGCTCCGGAGAGAGCGAGTACTACATCAACCGCCGCTCAGTCCGTCTTCGGGACGTCAACGAGCTGTTTATGGACACCGGCTTGGGCCGGGAGGGCTACTCCATTATCGGACAGGGGCGCATCGATGAGATCCTGTCGGTGAAGTCCACCGACCGCCGGGAGATGTTCGAGGAGGCCGCGGGGATCTCCCGCTTCCGCCACCGGAAGGAGGAGGCGGAACGGAAGCTGGAGCGCACAGACGAGAACCTGCTGCGGATCAACGACAAGATCGACGAGCTGGAGCTCCAGGTGGAGCCCCTCCGGGAGCAGAGCGAACGAGCCAAGCGGTTTCTGATCCTCCGGGACGAGTTGAAGGGACTGGAGATCTCTGTGTGGCTGGACACGCTGGAGCGGCTCCGGGCGGGGAGCATCAAGCTGGAGACCGACTATAAAGAGGCGGTCCGTCAAAAGGAGGCCGCCGAGCGGGCGGTGGAGGAGCGCTTTGGCGCGGCGGAGGCGCTCTCGGCTCAGATGCGGGAAAAAGAGGTGGAGGCCGACCGGCTGCGCTTTGCCATCCAGGGCAGGGAGGCTACGGTCCGGGAGCTGGAGTCCTCCATCGCGGTGCTGAAAAGCAGCATCCAGCACAATCTGGAGAATACGGCCCGCATCCAGGAGGAGCTGGAACAGCGGGAGGGGCGGCAGGACAGCCTCTCCGGCCAGATCGCGGAGCGGAGCGGCCGCCTGGCAGAGATCGACGGGCAGCTGGAGCGGGCCCGGAGAGAGAGGGAGGAGAAAGACGCCGCCGCCCAGGAGGCCCTGCGCTCGGCGGGGACTCTGGCCCGGGAGCTGGAGGAGCTGCGGGGGAAGGAGTCGGTCAAGACGGCCGACGCCCATCAGGCCAAGGCCCTGTTGTCCGCCCTGGCCGCCGCCGCCCAGGAGGTGCTGGACCGGGACGAGGCAGTGCGCCAGGAGCTCAGCCGGCTGGACCGGCGGCAGGAGGAGGCGGGGGCGGAGTCCTCCGCCGCGGAGAAGACGCTGCGGGAGGCCCGGGATGAGCGGGACGCGGTGAAAAACGTGATCTCCGGCTACACCCTGCGGCTGGACGGGCGGAAAAAGAAGGCGGAGCAGGCCAGAGAGCGCCATGTCCGCCTCAAGATGGATGAAAATGCCCTGACCGCCCGGATCCGAATGCTCACCGAGATGGAGAAGCTCCACGAGGGGTACTCCAAGGCGGTCAAGCTGGTCATGGGGGAGGTCCAGCGGGGGACTCTGCACCACATCCACGGCCCGGTGGCCGGACTGCTCCATGTGCCGGACCAGTACACAGTGGCCATTGAGACCGCGCTGGGGGGCGCAATGCAGAACCTGGTGGTGGACCGGGAGGAGGACGGAAAGGCCGTCATCCAGTATCTGAAGCGGCGGGACGGGGGCCGGGCCACCATCCTGCCCCTCAGCTCCATCCGGCCCGGCGAACTGCGGGAGGCGGGGAGCCTGTCCCGGGAGCCCGGCTTTGTGGGGGTGGCGGACCAGCTGGTCCAGTTTGATCCCCAGTACCGGGCCGTATTTTCCAATCTGCTGGGGCGCGTGGCAGTGATGGAGGATCTGGACGCGGCCATCGCGGCCGCCCGGCGGTTTGGCTACCGGTTCCGGATCGTCACCCTGGACGGTCAGGTGCTCAATCCCGGGGGCTCCATGACCGGCGGCTCCGCCAGCCGCAGCGCCGGGATCCTCAGCCGGGCCAACGAGCTGGAGCGGCTGAACGCCCAGAGCGCCGGCCTGCGGGAGCAGCTGGAGCAGGCGGCCCGGTCCCTGGAGGAGGCGGAGCGGGAGGCAAAGGGGGCTGCCTATGAGCTGGAGACCGCCCAGGCGCAGCTCCGTGAGTGGGAGGACGCGGTACTGAGGGCGGAGGCTCAGGTGGAGCACTGCCGCAGCGTGGCTGCCTCCCTGGAGGAGCAGCGGGAGAACCAGCGCAGCGAGCTGGAGCAGCTCCAGACCCGCACCGGCGAGATCGAGCGGGATACCCAGCAGGCCCGGGACCGGATCCGGGAGCTGGAGGGGGAGGCCGCGGCCCTGAAGAGCGAGGCGGATGGCAAGGCCCGGGGCCAGAGCGATTTGCAGACGCGGTCGCTGACTCTGACCCAGGAGCTCTCCCAGCTCACGGCGGGGCTGGCCGCCCTGGAGGCGGAGCGTGAGGCCACCGCCCGCGGGCTGGAGGAACTGGAGTGCCTGCGCCGGGATCTGGCCGGCGACCAGGACCAGAGCCGGGCCCTGATCGGGGACTATCAGGAGAAAAACGAGGGCTTTGCCCGGGAGATCGGGGAGAAGGAAGGCCAGCTCCAGGAGCTGGCCCGGGAAACTCAGGAGCAGCAGGGCCGGATCGCCGAACTGAACGAGGAGAAGCTGGCCCTGGAGGGCGAGCGGGTCAAAGCCACCCGGGAGGGACAGGAGAAAAACCGGGAGCTGCTGGCCATGGGCGGGGAGGTGTCCCGCCTGGAGCAGAAAAAGATGGCTGCGGCCCTGGACGAAAAACAGCTACTGGACAAGCTGTGGGAGACCTATGAGCTCTCCCACGAGGCGGCCAAGCGCCAGCGGGTGGAGATCGAGTCTGTTCCAAAAGCCAGCCGCCGCATCGCCGAGCTGAAGAAGGGGATCTCCGCCCTGGGCAGTGTGAATGTGGGAGCCATCCAGGAGTTCCAGCGGGTAAATGAGCGCTATACCTACCTCACAGACCAGCGGGACGACGTGGAGAAGGCCAAGAGGGAGTTGGAGGAGGTCATCGGGCAGATCACCGGCGAGATGAATACCATTTTCAGCCGGGAGTTCCAGAGCATCAACGAGTCCTTCGGCCAGACCTTCCAGGAGCTGTTCGGGGGCGGAAGGGCCACGCTGGAGCTGGAGGACCCGGATGACATCCTCAACTGCGGCATCGAGATCAAGGTCCAGCCCCCCGGAAAGGCGCTGAAAACCATCACCCTGCTGTCCGGCGGAGAGAAGGCCTTTGTGGCCATTGCCCTGTACTTCTCCATTTTGAAGGTGCGCCCCACCCCCTTTGTGGTCATGGATGAGATCGAGGCCGCCCTGGACGACAATAATGTGGTCCGGTTTGCCCGGTATATGCGGGGGATGTCAGAAAAGACTCAGTTCATCGTCATCACCCACCGCCGGGGCACCATGGAGGAGGCCGACGTGCTCTACGGCGTCACCATGCAGGAGCAGGGCGTGTCGCGGATGCTGACCATCAACCTGAACGATGTGGAGAAGGAGCTGAAGCTTCGGTGACGCCGTAGAGCACGCCGCGTGGCAATGGGACCAAGCTGAGCGTTCGGCTGTGTTCCCAGAGAAGGAGGAATACCAAACCGAAGCCCAGCGAAGCGGGTTCGGTTTGGAGAGGAGGCGCAAGGAAGCGGGCGAGGAATGCCCGGTAGGGCGTTCTGAGGAAAAGCGGACTTTGCGCCGACGAAGGAGCAGGGCGTGTCGCGGATGCTGACCATCGACCTGAACGACGTGGAAAAGGAATTGAAGCTCCGGTGATGATATGGAATACCCAAATCGCAAGCATACTCGGCTGAAAAATTATGATTATAGCCGGAAGGGAGCGTATTTTGTCACAGTTTGTACAGCAGGACGGAAAAATCTTCTCTCAGAGATCTCATATCCCGTAGGGCGGGGGCTTGCCCCCGCCGAGATTCACCTGACGGCCTGCGGACAGATCATAAAGGAGGAACTGGAGGCCCTGCCAATGCGTTTTCCGACGGTGAGGCTTGAAAAATATGTGATCATGCCTAACCACATACATTTGCTGCTTATGCTGAGGGATGAGACGGCGGGGGCAAGCCCCCACCCTACATTGATGCAGATAATGGGTGTGTTCAAGTCCCTAACGACCCGAAAACAGAATATGAAAACCGGGAGACAGGGGGAAAAGCTTTGGCAGACAAGTTACCATGAACACATCGTCAGAGACGAAAACGACTTTCTGTTCCACTGGACCTATATCGACCAGAATCCCGCCCGGTGGGGCGGGGACGAATACTTTGGAGGTACACCGTGAACGAGAACGAAAACGAGAAGAAGAAAAACAGCTGGCTGCCCATTGTGGGCGGCATCGCCCTGATCATTGTACTGTTTATCGTGGTCAAGATGATCTTCGCCATGCTGGCGCAGGTCGTCCCCCCGGAGCGGCTGAACCCTGAGGCGTTTGCCTCCCAATCCCAGAGCCAGTCCCAGGAGCAGCCCGCCGGAGATGGCCAGGCGGACCAGGGGCCCGCGTTCTGCCCCTTCTGCGGGGAGGAGATGACCGACAGCTTCCAGTGGGGGCAGTTCTGTCCATTCTGTGGAGAAAAGGTGGAGCGGTGACATGAAAGACCTGAACTGTCTGCGCTGTGGCAGGCGGATGGAGTTTTGCCGGCGGGAGTATCTCCAGCTGGGTAAAACGGGCTGGATCACCGGGGACTGGGGAAATCTTCTGGCCGGAGCCATGGACGTGGTCGTGCTCCGCTGCCCAGACTGCGGAAAGCTGGAGTTCTTTCAGGGGGATGCCTTTGAGGGGCAGGGCGAGAGGCCGGAAGGAGAACTGTCCCAGATTACTTGTTCAAACTGCAGCGTGCGCTATGACTGCGACTATCCTAAGTGTCCGGTGTGCGGCGCAAAGAATACTATTTTTTGAGGAAGGAACAAAACCATGGGTTTCTTTGACAAACTGAAAAAAATCAATATTTTTGCCAATTTCGGCTCTGAACTCACCAACGACTTTTACGACGAACTGGAGGAGTCCCTGATCCTGGCGGACACGGGGATGGACACCACCCTGGAGCTTGTGGAGGAGCTGCGCCGCCGGGTGAAGGAGGAGCACATCAAGACGGTGGAGGAGGCGCGGGCCTGTATGTGCCGCTGCATCGCTGACGCCATGACCGTGGGGGACGCCGGACTGGATCTGTCCACCCGGCCCTCTGTGGTGCTGTTCATCGGGGTGAACGGGGTGGGCAAGACCACCACCATCGGAAAGATCGGCAGCCAGCTGCGCGCCGAACGGAAGAAGGTACTCTTCTGTGCCGCTGACACCTTCCGTGCCGCCGCCGCCGACCAGCTGACCGTATGGGCCGACCGGGCCGGCGTGGACATCATCAAACAGCACGAGGGGGCGGACCCCGCCGCCGTGGTCTTTGACGCCGCATCCGCCGCCAAGGCCCGGAACACCGACGTGGTTTTGGTGGACACCGCCGGGCGGCTGCACAACAAGCAGAATCTGATGAACGAGCTGAATAAGATTTCCCGGGTCATTGACCGGGAGCTGCCTGGCTGTGCTCGGGAGACTCTGCTGGTACTGGACGCCACCACCGGACAGAACGGCCTGATTCAGGCCAAGCAGTTCAAGGAAACCGCCGGGATCACCGGCATCGTCCTGACCAAGCTGGACGGGACCGCCAAGGGAGGCATCGCCATTGCCATCGCCAAGGAGCTGGGTGTGCCGGTGAAGTACGCCGGCGTGGGCGAGGGCATCGACGATTTGAAGCCCTTCAACGCGGCGGAGTTTGCGCAGGCCCTGATTTGAGTTAGGAATTAGGCTTGCGTAGGGGGCGGCCTCTGCGCCGCCCCGGGTACCTGTTATGAAGCTTGCCCAGTAACGGGCAGAGAACGCCCAGGCGGGTAATCATTCTGAGAGTTACGACTGAATTTACACTCTATCCATAGCTTCAAAGCCCGGATTATGATACAATACGACAAATAGAGAGGAAGTTATCCATGACACGCATTGATGGAAGAAAGCAGGATGAGCTCCGCCCGGTGGAGATCATCCCCAATATCAACAAATTCGCAGAGGGGTCCTGCCTGATCCGCTGCGGCAACACCCATGTGCTGTGTACCGCCAGCGTGGAGGACAGGCCGCCCCGCCACGTCCCCGAGGGGGAGGGCTGGGTCACCGCCGAGTACTCCATGCTCCCCCGGGCCAACCGGGAGCGGTCCCGCCGGGACATCTCCAAGCTGAAGCTCAACGGCCGCTCCGCCGAGATCCAGCGGCTCATCGGCCGGGCTCTGCGCTCTGTGGTGGACATGAAGAAGCTGGGCCCCTGGAACATCACCATCGACTGTGATGTGCTCCAGGGGGATGGAGGGACCCGGACCGCCTCCATCACCGGCGGTTTCGTGTCCATGATGCTGGCCTTCCGGAAGATGATGGAGGCTGGACAACTGGCGGAGTATCCGATCAGCGGCTATGTGGCCGCCGTGTCCGCCGGTATCGTGGACGATGTGCCCCTGCTGGACCTGTGCTATGAGGAGGACTCCGCCGCCATGGTGGACCTGAACTGCGTCATGGACG
>ERZ894232.2748-NODE-2748-length-11661-cov-11.779597_pt1 | contig 11661 bp, 6 predicted proteins | sample MGYA00380296_ERZ894232 | MGnify/ENA primary metagenome ERZ894232 (study PRJEB32331, sample SAMN06328433) | human gut metagenome | biome: human gut microbiome; feature: stool | host: Homo sapiens | collected 2014-08-14 ... | reverse complement strand
TGTTCTTTTTCGTCTATGATTTTTATATTCATTCTTTATCGTCCCCCGATCAATAATATTTTTCCTTCAACACATACCGGTCCCGAAGTTCTGCCAGCAATCCAAGTACAAATCCATGACAAAATCGCTCTTGCTGTCTCTTTCCCGATGGATGCCGTCCGCTATCAAAGCTGCTGAATGTAACCAGTGCCACATCATTCATATATACTCATCTCTTTCAGATTAGATATGTACAACTTTGTATTAACAAAAAAGAACCCCCTTTTCTCAGGATTCTTTTTTAGTTATTTCTAACACCTAATTACATTTACCATATTTTTTTCACACGTCAACACATAAATACTTATTCACATATCAGGATTGCTCCACTGCTACACTTTTATGCAATCCTCGAATGCCTCAGTCTCCACAAAACATCGATTTCACAGCATGTTTTCCACTTCGTTACATATTTTTTCAACTTCGTACTCCGGTGCATATTTTTCTGCAATATTGCAGATACTCTAAATTACGGAAAAATCCTCTTCCAACATGTCTGCAATATCTTCCACAGAAGTACCTTTTTGCATTTTTTTAACGCATTGTCTTATCAGAGTCGTTAATTCTCCACGCTTTGCACTCTGTGCGGCTTCTCTTTTTACCTGATCTAACTCTTCGTTTCTCTGATTCAGTTCTTCGTTCTTCTGATCCAGTTCTTCTTTTTTCTGATCCAGTTCTTCGTTTTTCTGATCCAGTTCTTCCTGCGTCAAATCCAACATTCCCTGCGCCTGATCCAACTCATTTTGCAGATCATCAATCATCAAACGTACTGTATTCTTATCCAACTGTCTCAATTCTTCTGAAAACATTGTCATCACGCCCTCCAGATTCCGGCAGATCACATAGATTTCCTGATACATTTCCTTAAAATCCGGATATTTTTCACATATTTCTATGATAATTTCCGGATCATCACTACTAAAAAAATTCAGCCATGCATCCAACCGGGTTTCAATTAACTTGTTGTCATTTTCACCTTTATTGTGCTGAATTTTCTGATAGATGTCAAGCGGAATAAAAATAAAATTCTGTAAAAGATTCAATTCTAATCCACTGTCAGATTTTTGTTTAAAACGATGTAGATAAACATTTGGAAATTCATGAAATTCTTTTGAACTTCTTTCAAATAAAACAATCGCATATACATCCTTAATATCATGATAATTCAAAATATTCTTTTTACTCTGACTACGAATTCTCTTATACTGACGCAGTAATAAATCAGCTACATAGCATGCAGCACGCTCTCCCGGAAATTTATATCCTATTTTCTGAATTTCAAAATCAGCCAGTCTTCCATCTTCCAGTTCTACCAACAAGTCCATAATGACAAGTGTCTGATCATCTGCGATATGTCCTCCCTCCAATGGAAGAACACTTTTAATTCTGACTTTTTGTTTCAATAAAACAGATAACAGATCATTCAAACGTTCCGGTGCCGCATCAGGATTTAAAACAGATTTACTCACAAAATCATACATTACATTAATTCCTTTGACTCCTGTGCAAAAGTCTAAAAATTCCTGCTGTCGCTCTTTTGTCCAGCTATTATAAATCAAGGTCAATCCTGTTCTCTGAGCAATTTCATGTTCCACCGCTTCCCTGCTTCGAATTAAATCCGGAAAATATTTCTGCAATTTTGTTTTCATAAACTTTTTCTCCTTGCTGCCTTCCTGTAAATTTTTACTATCGTCTGATTACTGGCCAATACGAAACGATTAATATAGTGCAAATTATATTCTACAGTAATATCACTGTCAATTGATGTATACCCGTTTTTTTGGCGTTGTGCATATTGACGAAAAATTTTCACAAGAAAAAAGTCAGAGTTTTCCCGCTAAATTCAAGGGCTGTAGACGATACATTTCTTTCAAAATAATCTTGCTCCGGATGTATTTTCTACATTTTGCACATATACAATAATATGAAAGCACGGAGCAATCCGTATAATCAAGATTTGGGTGTTTTGACACCCAAATCATATGATTACAGTTTTTAAAACTTTCAGGAAAGGAATCTGCTATCATGAATAATGAAAAATTAGAAAATCTCCTGAATCTGGCATTGAACGCCACACCGGAAGAACGCGAAAAATCTTTAGAACTGAATGTTGGATATGATACTGCTTCCCGCAGCTGGGAAGTGATTGTGAAAGCCTCCGGTGGCTTTGATATGCTTCCGGAGCTGTTTCCACAGATCACGATCCATCCGTTATTAAATGGATACGGAATTCTGACAGTACCTGCCGCTCTCCTGGATGCCTTATCAGAACGCCCGGAAATTGAATACATGGAAAAACCGAAACGGCTTTTTTTTGCTGTCAATAGCGGGCGATCGGCTTCCTGTATCACGCCACTTCAGACAACACCTGCTCCAGAACGAAACAATCTCTATGGTTCCGGTATCATCACTGCCATCATCGACTCCGGCATTGACTACGCCCACCCGGATTTCTGCAACACAGACGGCACCACCCGGATCCTTGAACTCTGGGATCAGAGCCTTGACCGGATTTTCACGCAAGCTGAAATCAACGAAGCCCTGCAGGCACCCTCGTCTCAAGAAGGATACCAACTTGTCCCAAGCCGGGACTTATCCGGCCACGGCACACATGTAGCCGGAATTGCTGCCGGAAACGGACGTGCATCGAACGGCCAGTACCGCGGTGTTGCCCCGCTAAGTTCCCTTTTGATCGTAAAACTTGGCATTTCCGATCCGGATGGTTTTCCCCGAACTACGGAACTGATGCGTGCGGTAGATTATGTCCTGCAAAAAGCGTTTTCATGGCAGATGCCCGTGGCCATTAACTTAAGTTTTGGCAATAATTACGGTTCCCATGACGGTGCAACCCTGCTGGAAACTTACCTTGATAATGTATCTTCTTATTGGAAGTCCTGCATTGTCACCGGCACCGGAAACGAAGGTGCTTCCCGGATTCACACTTCCGGATCATTTCTCACAAATAGTTCCCCCGTCACCATTCCATTTTCGGTCAGCGATTATGAATCCGGACTGAATCTTCAACTCTGGAAATCTTACGCGGATGAAATTGAAGTAACCCTGCGCCATCCGAACGGCACGATTGTCGGGCCATTTCAGGAACGGCTTGACACCTATCGATTTAGCGCCGGAACGACCGAACTTCTGGTGTATTACGGAAAACCAAGTCCCTACAGCATCAGCCAGGAAATCTATCTGGATTTTATTTCCCGGGGAAGCTACATAGATGCTGGTATCTGGGAACTGACGCTTAATCCCCGCCGCATCACCGCCGGTTCCTATGACCTGTGGCTTCCGGGAGAATCCGTAATCGGCAGCGGCACCGGATTCTTATATCCGACAGAAACCACTACGCTCACGATTCCCTCTACTGCTGCCAAAGTTATTTCGGTAGGTGCCTATAATGCTGCTTTCAACAGTTATGCCGCCTTTTCCGGGCGTGGATTTACCCGGATGGAGCACCGGGTCAAACCGGATCTGGCAGCTCCCGGCGTCAATATCATTTCTGCCGCTCCCGGCGGTGGCTATACATCCAAAAGCGGTACTTCCATGGCCGCTCCTTTTGTCACAGGAAGCTGCGCCCTGCTGATGGAATGGGGGATTGTCCGAGGCAATGATCCCTACCTGTACAGTGAAAAAGTAAAAGCTTACCTGATTCGGGGCACAAAAAAACTGCCTGCCTTCACGGAATACCCCAATCCCTATATCGGGTGGGGCACTCTGTGTACGGCAGACAGTATACCAACTTAAAATGCACAGTGACTCTAATAAGAATAGGTCAGCTTACACTGATCAGAATCACGCGCCAAGTTTCACCTACGTTCACCTCGAATTTACTGCTCTGTTACAGTTACTTTTACTTTATCAAGATGCCAGATATCATCTACATACTCCTGAATGGTTCTGTCAGAAGAGAATTTTCCAACATGTGCCACATTCAGCATAACGAGTTTTGCCCAGCCTTTCTCGTCTCTATAAGCTTTCTCCACACGCTCCTGAGCCTCTGCGTAAGAACGGAAGTCTTTCAGGCAGAAGTAAGTATCAGCGAACTGTGTGCACTGTGTATTGAGCAGTGAATTGTACAGATCACGGAACAGCTCTGTATCATTTCCGGAATAGAATCCGTTGATGAGCTGCATCAATACCTGACGGATTTCCTGATCCTGATTAAAGATATCCATCGGATTGTAATCGCGGTTCTGCTCATGCGCGATGACTTCATCGGAACTCATACCAAAGATAAACATATTCTCTTTGCCGACTTCCTCAGCCATCTCTACGTTTGCACCGTCCATTGTTCCAATTGTTGCAGCACCGTTTAACATAAATTTCATGTTACCGGTTCCGGATGCTTCTTTACTTGCAGTAGAAATCTGCTCGCTGACATCTGCTGCTGCAAAGATCCACTCAGCATTGGATACTTTATAATCTTCGATAAATACAACTTTCAGCTTGTTGTCAATACTTGCATCATGGTTGATCACATCAGCTACGGCGTTGATCAGCTTAATCGTCAGTTTTGCATTTTTGTAACCGGCAGCTGCTTTTGCACCAAAGATGAAGGTTCTTGGATAGAATTCCATATCCGGATGCTCTTTGATCTTGTTGTACAGATACATAACATGAAGAATGTTCATCAGCTGACGTTTGTACTCATGCAGACGTTTTACCTGTACATCAAAGATGGAACGCGGATCTACTTCAATGCCGTTGTGCTCCTGGATGTATTTTGCAAGACGCAGCTTGTTCTGATATTTGATCTGCATGAATTCCTGCTGTGCTTTTGGATCATCTACATAGACAGCAAGTTTTTTCATGTGGCTTAAATCTGTGATCCAGTCGTTTCCGATCTTGTTGGATACCCACTCAGCCAGCAGCGGATTTCCGTGATACAGGAAACGACGCTGTGTGATACCGTTTGTCTTGTTGTTAAATTTCTGCGGGAATAACTCGTAGAAATCTTTTAACTCCTGTTTTTTCAGGATTTCTGTATGCAGTCTCGCTACACCGTTTACAGAGTAACCTGCAACAATGGCAAGGTGTGCCATTTTGACCTGTCCGTCATGAATGATTGCCATTTTGTCTTTTTTATACTGATTTCCCGGATATTCCTCTTCTACTTCCAGAAGGAATCTGCGGTTGATTTCCTCAACGATCTGATAAATACGCGGAAGCAGACGGGAGAAGATTTCAATCGGCCATTTTTCCAATGCTTCTGCCATGATGGTATGGTTGGTGTATGCACAGGTCTTCGTTGTGATCGCCCATGCCTCATCCCAGGTCAGACCTTCCTCATCCAGAAGGATTCTCATCAGCTCTGCAACTGCTACGGTTGGGTGTGTATCGTTCATCTGGATGGTTACTTTCTCAGAAAGTTTGTGGATATCCGGATGATATTTTTTATAACGGGCTACGGCACGCTGTACACTGGCAGATACGAAGAAATACTGCTGTTTCAGACGCAGCTCTTTACCCTGGATATGGTTGTCGTTCGGATAGAGAACTTCTACCAGGTTTCTTGCAAGGTTTTCCTGCTCAACGGCTTTTCTGTAATCACCTTTGTCAAAGGAATCCAGCTCAAAACATTCCATCGGCTCAGCATCCCAGATCATCAGTGTGTTTACCATATTGTTGTTGTATCCAACGATCGGCATATCATACGGAACAGCCAGTACGGACTGATAATTTTTCTGAACGAATTTTGTCCGTCCGTTCTCAGCCGGCTCAGCCTGTACATAACCACCGAATTTGACTTCAAAAGAATGCTCCGGTCTGCGCAGCTCAAACGGATAACCGTTTTTCAGCCAGTTATCCGGTACTTCCACCTGATAACCGTCTTTGATCTTCTGTTTGAACATACCGTAACGATAACGGATACCACATCCGTAAGCAGCGTAACCAAGCGTAGCAAGGGAATCCATAAAACATGCAGCCAGACGGCCCAGACCACCGTTTCCGAGTGCCGGATCCGGCTCCTGGTCTTCGATCATATTCAGATCAAATCCGATTTCATCCAGTGCTTCTTTTACTTCCTTGTATGCGGTCAGATTGATCAGGTTGTTACCGAGGGCACGACCCATCAGAAACTCCATAGACATGTAATATACCATCTTCGGATCTTCTTTGTCGAACGTCTGCTGGGTAGCAAGCCAGTTGTCAATGATAACATCTTTTACAGCATAAGACACCGCCTGGAAGACTTCCTGTTCGGAAGCCTCCTCCATGGTTTTGCGGTAAAGTGTTTTCACATTGTCTTTTACACATTTAATGAATTCTTTTTTGTCAAATAAAATATTTTTCATTACTGTTTTTCCACTCCTAACTCAACCTTGTGGCCATTGATATTCCACTCTTTCTGGTAGCCTTCTAATGCGCCTTCTTTGATATCTACCGCAAGTACTTCACTCTGAATTTCTTCTTTGTGTGCTGCAAATACTTCACAGATTGTTTTCTCTGCTTTGAAAGAAAGGACGATCTTATCCATTACTTCAAATCCTGCCTCTTTACGCATTGTCTGTACCTTACTGATGATCTCGCGGACAAAGCCTTCCTCAATCAGCTCCGGTGTCAGTTTTGTATTCAGTACAACAGTGATGTCATTTCCGGTTTCAGTAGCAAATCCTTCTGTCTGAGCTACGGAAATCAGTAAGTCTTCTTCTGTCAGAACGATGCTATCATCCACTTCAGATAAAGTGATGGAACCTTCTTTTTTCAGCTGTGCCATTGCTGCGTGTCCGTCAATGTTTTCCAGGGCAGCTTTGATCTTGCCCAGGAATTTACCATATTTCGGTCCTACGGTACGAAGCTGCGGTTTGAAGCTGTAATTCGTATATGCACTGACATCCTCGATGAAGCTTACTTTCTTGATATTCAGCTCATCCTCGATGATCTCCACAAAGAACTCCGGTACTTCAAACGGTGCTTTTACATACATATCGCCGATCGGCTGTCTGTTTTTGATATTTGCACTGTTTCTTGCCGCACGGCCAAGTACAACGATTTTCAGTACTTCTGCCATATTTTTCTCAAGTTCCGGATTGATCATTGCCTCGTCAACAACCGGGAAGTCACACAGATGGATACTTTCCGGAGCATCTTTATCAATACTTCTTACCAGGTTCTGGTAAATATCTTCTGTCATGAACGGAATCATCGGAGCAGCTGTCTTGCAGATTGTTACCAGTGCGGTATACAGTGTCATATACGCATTGATCTTATCCTGCTCCATGCCTTTTGCCCAGAAACGCTCACGGCTTCTTCTTACATACCAGTTACTCATATCATCTACGAAATCCTGCAGTGCTCTTGCAGCTTCCGGGATTCTGTAATTTCCAAGGTTGTCATCGACTGCCTTTACCGTAGAATTCAGTCTGGACAGCAGCCATTTATCCATAACGGATAATTTATCATATTCAAGTGCATATTTTGTTGCATCAAATGCATCAATGTTTGCATACAGAACGAAGAATGCGTAAGTATTCCACAGTGTACCCATGAATTTACGCTGTCCTTCCATAACGGCTTTTCCGTGGAAACGGTTTGGCAGCCATGGGGCAGAATTGATATAGAAATACCAGCGGATGGCATCTGCGCCATATTTCTGCAGTGCGTCAAACGGATCAACTGCATTTCCTTTGGATTTACTCATCTTCTGTCCGTTCTCATCCTGTACATGTCCCAGAACGATAACGTTCTCGTATGGTGCTTTGTTAAATAACAGTGTGGACTCTGCCATCAGGGAATAGAACCATCCTCGTGTCTGGTCTACTGCCTCTGAAATGAACTGAGCCGGGAACTGCTGCTCAAATACTTCTTTATTTTCAAACGGATAATGATGCTGTGCAAATGGCATTGCTCCGGAGTCGAACCAGCAGTCGATTACTTCCGGTACACGGTGCATGTCTTTGCCACAGTGTGGACACTTGATGGTGACAGCATCGATATACGGACGGTGAAGTTCTACTTCTGCTGCTTTCGGATCCCCACTCTTCTCAGCCAGCTCTGCACGGCTTCCGATGGATTCCATATGACCGCACTCACACTGCCATACGTTCAGCGGAGTTCCCCAGTAACGGTTACGGGAAATACCCCAGTCCTGGATATTCTCCAGCCAGTCACCGAAACGTCCTTTACCGATGGATTCCGGAATCCAGTTTACTGTAGCATTGTTGCGCACCAGATCGTCTTTGACTGCTGTCATCTTGATAAACCAGGATTCTCTTGCGTAATAGATCAATGGTGTATCACATCTCCAGCAGTGCGGATAACTATGCTCGAATTTCGGGGCATCAAAGAGCAGTCCTTTTTCTTCCAGATCTTTTAATACCATCGGATCTGCTTTTTTTACAAATACACCCTCATACGGTGTCTCTTTTGTCATCTCACCTTTACCATTTACTAACTGAACAAATGGAAGGTCATATCTGCGTCCTACCTGGGCATCGTCCTCACCAAATGCCGGAGCGATATGAACCACACCGGTACCATCCGTCAGTGTAACGTAATCAGCGCATGTGACAAAGTAGCCTTTTTTGTGCTGTTTCTCGCAGATGTCTACGGCACAGTCAAATAATGGCTCATATTCTTTGTACTCAAGGTCTTTTCCTTTGTATGTCTCAAGTACGTCGTATGCTTTTGTGTCTGTCTCTTCATCTGCCAGTTTGCCAAGAACAGTGTCGCACAGTGCCTCTGCCATATAATAAGTATATCCATCAGCAGCTTTTACTTTCACATAAGTCTCTTCCGGATTTACACAAAGAGCTACGTTGGACGGCAGAGTCCATGGTGTTGTGGTCCATACAAGGAAATATGCATCCTCATCTTTTACTTTGAAACGAACCACTGCAGAACGTTCTTTGACATCTTTGTATCCCTGTGCTACCTCATGGGAAGACAGCGGAGTACCGCAGCGCGGGCAGTAAGGAACGATCTTAAAACCTTTGTATAACAGGCCTTTGTCCCAGATTTTTTTCAGTGCCCACCACTCAGACTCAATAAAGTTATTGTCATAAGTAACATATGGGTTGTCCATATCTGCCCAGAAACCAACGGTTCCGGAGAAATCTTCCCACATGCCTTTGTATTTCCATACAGACTCTTTACATTTTTTGATAAATGGGTCAAGACCGTATTCTTCAATCTGCTCTTTACCGTCAAGGCCAAGTAATTTCTCTACCTCCAGCTCAACCGGAAGTCCATGCGTATCCCATCCTGCTTTTCTCGGAACCATTTTTCCTTTCATGGTCTGATAACGCGGAATCATATCTTTGATAACACGGGTTAATACATGACCGATATGCGGTTTTCCATTTGCAGTAGGCGGTCCGTCATAGAAAGTGTATGTCTCACCTTCTTTACGATTTTCCATACTTTTGCGGAAAATGTCATTTTCTTTCCAGAATTCTTCTGTCTTTTTCTCACGATCCACAAAATTCAGATTTGTTGAAACTTTTTCGTACATTCTGTTCTCCTCATTTCATGTTATATTTCTTTCCTATTTCTTTGCAGATTGTCTCTGCTTATTTATGATTCTCCCAGGAACGCATTTATTATAGAAAAATCAGACTTTCCTTTTTCTATAATTCACAGAAAATTGTATAAAATTTCCTGCAAAATAAAAAGCCTTCGTCCCGAAAAGGACGAAAGCTTTTAACAATCGTTTTAACCACCTGTTCGAAGTACGCGACATATTTGCCGGATACCGATTCCCTGTAACGGTGGAAACACCGTCAGCTCCTACTCTCTGAAAACAGCTATGATATCTGTATCATTTCATAGAATCATGATTCAGATCTACTCTGCTTTTTGTTTCAGAACTGCAACTCAGAAGTGATTTTCCACTGAGCGGTACTGATACCGGCTTCCACCGTCCCGGCTCGCTGTGATGCTCCCAGTCAGCGTACTCTCTTCATCATAGTTTTTGCATTTGAATATTTTTTAACAATGCAATTATAAGTATTCGCTTACTGGTTGTCAACCTTGTTTCAGGAAAAATGCTTCTTATTACATAGAATTTCAGTATTTTTTACTTGTTTTATAACTTTTTAGACAGACCAGCTTTGGCTTGTCGATATAATTTCTTTTCCAGGATTCTTCACTGCCTCATCCATCAGAAAAGACAAATAGGCATCCTGAAGTCCTTCACGAAGTGGATAAAACTCTTTTCCTGTCTCTACATATTGTTTCATGTGAGCCAGAAGATCGGTCACTGCAATCTCATCATCATTTATCCGTGCACCCGGAAATGGATTTTCATAAATTCGTTCTCCACGAAAACTGATATATCTGTGACTCCAACCGTCTATATTATAAACTCCATCATCTTCTCTGTGCATCTGCTCGCTTACCGGACGATTCTGATGATCCATGTAACAGATCTGATCTCCCCGAACCTCTCCTCTTGCTCCCTGTATCACCCAGGAACGACTTCGTATTGGAGAAAAATACTGTTCATCATCAAAATCATAAAATGCAGCTTTTCCATTTTCAAAAATAATATCAATCCGTGCCCGATTTCCGGTTAAGATTTCTCCGGACGTATGCCACCCTGCCCGATCTCTTGTCTTTGTCACTGGAAATTGATACGTTTTTCCACTGATTTTACAATTTTCCATTCCAATTCCAAGGAATTTCCGAAAAATACTAATGGCATGATACCCATGAATGGCTGACATCGATACATTTGAAATCTCTCCAAGAATCCCACTGTCGATCACATTCTGAACCGCTGCATAATACGGTTGCAGAAAATATTGCTCTGTAACCTGAACTTTTCCATGCAAGATTTGAACTTCTTTCCAAAGATTATTTAATTCTTCTATATCTTGCCCAGGCGGAGTCTCACAAAGTACGGGAATCTGCAACTTGCATAGTCGCAAAATCCATTCTTTCATAACACTTCTCGGTACACACAACAAAGCAAATTCCGGCTTTGTATCTAATGCGGTTTCCAAATCAGTCGTTGTTAATATCCCTGTCTCTTGCTGGATCTCTTGCGCACGTTTTTCAGAATGCATTACAATCGCTGATACTTCCAGCCTGTCTGAAAGTATTTCAGCTGCGCGAAGAAAATACTGTGCCCGCCAGCCACAACCAATCATTATAAATTTCATACTCATAAGCTAAAACTTCCTCTCCTTTTTCTACATCTTTTACTGTATCAAAATCTGTTCTTTCTTATCATACATCAATTTTTTTCTCTTGGGAAGTTAGAGCCTATACAAGAAAATAAAAAACACTGAAAAACATTTCTGCTTTTCAGTGTCTGCTACAGGGACAGAAGGACTCGAACCCTCGACATTTGGTTTTGGAGACCAACGTTCTACCAACTGAACTATATCCCTATATTTTATTGAAGATATATACCTTCAAAACTTCATACAGCTGAGATTGTATCTTGCCGTCACTATTCAATTTCTCATTTTTGATTCAAGGAAGTCCGATTCACTAAATTCGACCTTCGCCTTTCGGCTCGCTCTCATTAAGTTCCTTCGGACGACCATCTCACTAAGCTCAAACTTCGTCTGCGACTCGTTTTCGCTAAGTGTTCTTGGTCAAGCCCTCAAACGATTAGTAACAGTCAGCTCCATGTGTTGCCACACTTCCACCTCTGCCCTATCTACC